>JGI12210J13797_10309386_pt1 | contig 12239 bp, 8 predicted proteins | sample ElkSlonscriptome_3_FD_13797 | JGI IMG/M metagenome (IMG submission 13797) | reverse complement strand
CAGCAACAATCCGGAAAAATCTCGATGATCTGCGTGCGGCGATGGGATAATCAGTCAAACGCTTGAGTCAGGGCGATGGGGGAGCTGGGGGAGCTGGGGAAGCTGGGGAAGCTGGGGAAGCTGGGGGAGCTGGGGGAGCTGGGGGAGCTAGGGGAGCAGGGGAAGCTGGGGGAGCAGGGGGAGCTGGGACACCCTCGCACAGATAAAGGAAATCGACAGACAGCTAAAGAGAATGTACCCTATAGAAGTGGGTGTTGCTGCCAAACGCTCCGAATCAGGGATAACTCTTGTCGAATGTGCTTAGGATTGATTCGGATTAACGCGATTCACAATAACTTTGTCATTTTTTTTAGGTGAACTCGACTATAAACTCTTAAACACAACGAACATGAACCCAAAGCACTGGAATTTGGGCATAAGCTGCATAGTCTTAATGTTCTAGAGTATGGCAATCGTCAAAACCGATGAGGTTCACCGAATCGTTCAAGAGCGATTACAAGATTGGAGGTTAATTTCATGATGACGGAGTTGTCTGACCCGACGGTTGATAATGAAAAAACGTATGGCGATTTACTGACAGCGATTCAAGCCAGTCAAGGTAAGTTGAGTGTAATCCTAGCGGTTTGTGATGATATCCATTTTCGCAACCAACTGATTGAACGCTATGAAAGCGAACTCGCCACCTCTATGCGATCGCATCGCGTTATCTTGGTTAAGGATGACCCGAACCTGAGCCGCGCCATTACTGAACTTGTCCAAACCGATGACGATTTACGTCAGGGGGGAAACGCCGTTGTCACCGCGACGGGTGCTGAACAACTTCTCTGGCTCAAATTCGACGCCCAGCATTCAGAACAGGAAATTTTTTTCGCCTCCTTACCAGAAACCCAAGACGCCTTATCCGCCTTGGCTTGTCCACTTGTACTGTGGCTAACTCACCAACTAGAGAGTCAGCTAAGTCAAAACGCCCCAGAGTTCCAAAATTGGTGTCAAGCCGTCTTTCGCTTCCACTCCCAAAAAACAACCGCTATTCCCATTCAAAACATTGAGCCATTCCGCCATCTTATCGAAGAAAGCGACGCTTGGGATCAAAATGTATCAGTCTTTCCCGTCGCAGATCTCAACGCATTGATTGAGTACACCAAAGCCAAACGCGGCGTCAACGATCCGAATTTGGCAACCTTATATGCTCAAGTCGGACACCTTTATCAACGGCGCTTAGAACAGGGTGAATCTCTAAATTATCCCCAAGAACAAGCCTTAGCCGTTGAGTATTTAAGTCAAGCCATTCAGCTAAAAAAAGAACTCGGGCAAGAAACAAGCTTAGCCGAAACGGTGAATAATTTAGCCGAACTCTACAGACTGCAAGGATGCTACAGGGAAGCTGAACCTCTTTATTTAGAAGCCTTAGAACTCAGAAAAAGCTTGTTGGGCGATGCTCATCCTGATGTCGCCACCAGCCTCAACAACTTGGCAAAACTTTACCAGGCTCAAGGACAGTATGCCGAAGCCGAACCTCTTTATCTGCAAGCCTTGGACTTGAGGAAACGTAACTTAGGTGATGATCATCCAGATCTCGCTCATAGTCTCAATGATTTAGCCACCCTCTATTTTTGTCAAGGACGCTATGAAGACGCCGAACCCCTTTATCTGCAAACCTTGGACTTGAGGAAACGTAATTTAGGCGAGGAGCATCTGGATGTGGCAACCAGCCTTAGTAATCTAGGCTTACTTTATCATTATCAAAGACGCTATGAAGACGCCGAACCCCTTTATCTGCAATCCTTAGACATCGAAAAACGTTTGTTGGGCGAAGAGCATCCAGATGTTGCCACAAGCCTGAACAATCTCGCCGCCCTTTATAAGTCCCAAGGGCGCTACGAGGATGCTGAACCCCTTTATCTACAAGCCTTGGACTTGCAAAAACGCTTATTGGGAGAGAACCATCCCGATGTCGCCACGAACCTCAACAACCTAGCCGCCCTCTACTTCTCTCAAGGACGCTACGAGAAAGCTGAACCCCTCTATCTTCAGGCGTTAGACATCAGAAAACGTTTATTGGGAGAGAACCATCCTGATGTGGCACAAAGCTTGAATAATTTGGCAGGACTTTATTTCTCTAAAGGACCCAATAATAAAACAGAATCGTTTTATTTGGAAGCGTTAAATATTCGGAAACGTTTGTTGGGAGAGAACCATCCTGATGTGGCAACTAGCCTGAACAATTTAGCGTTACTCTATCATTATCAGGGGCACTATGACAAAGCCGAACCCTTCTATCTACAAGCCTTACATCTGAGAAAACGTTTATTTGGAGATATCCATCCTGATGTAGTAACCAGTATGAATAATTTGGCATTACTCTATCATTATCAAGGACGCTACGAGCAAGCCGAACCCCTCTATCTCCAAGTCTTGGAACTCGGTAAACGCTTATGGGGAGAAGATCATCCCGATGTCGCGCTCAGTTTAAATAATTTGGCAGCCCTTTACAAGTCTCAAGGACGGTATGAACAAGCGAATTACTTAATGTCTAAGCTGTGGAATTGAAGATCCTCATCGTCATTCGTCATTTGTCATTGGTCATTGGTAAGAGTTTGAGGGTTATTTACAGAACTTAATATAGATAGGCTTATTGCTACCGACCTACTTAGAATAGACGGTTGCGATCGCACGTCCTATAATTGCCAGTAAAACTCAGGATCAACAGACATGCTTGCCAGGGTTTGGAGTGCTTCGCTAGTCGGCATCGATGCGGTGAAAGTCGGTGTGGAAGTCGATGTGTCAGGCGGACTACCGGGAATTGTTGTTGTGGGATTACCGGATACCGCCGTCCAAGAATCGCGAGAACGGGTGAGGGCGGCGTTAAAAAATGCCGGCTTTGTCTTTCCGATGCGAAAAATCGTGATTAATCTCACCCCAGCCGACTTACGCAAAGAAGGACCCAGCTTTGATTTACCCATTAGTGTGGGGATTCTCGCCGCCTCGCAACAAGTCAATCCTGAATTATTAGGTGATTATCTATTTTTAGGCGAAGTCTCTCTAGATGGCAATTTACGCCCCATTGCGGGAGTCTTACCCATCGCCGCCGCCGCCCAAAGTTTGGGGATTTCGGGGTTAGTCGTACCCGCCGATAATGCCCAGGAAGCCGCCGTGGTGCGTGGATTAGACGTGTACGGATTCAAACATCTGGCTGATGTGGCGGATTTTTTGAATCAACCGGAACGCTATTCCCCAGTAACGATGGATGAATTACCCCAATCATCCTCCTATCAGTTTACAGGCGGAAACTTAAACGAAGTTAAAGGTCAATCCCATGCGCGTCGGGCGTTAGAAATAGCCGCCGCCGGAGGACATAATTTAATTTTCGTCGGTCCACCGGGAAGCGGTAAAACCATGCTAGCGCGACGATTACCGGGAATTTTACCGCCCTTAAGTTTTGAAGAAGCCCTAGAAGTTACCCAAATTTATTCTGTAGCCGGATTACTCAAAGATAAAGGCAGATTAATCAGACATCGCCCCTTTCGCAGTCCCCACCATTCCGCATCAGGTCCATCATTAGTTGGAGGAGGGAGTTTTCCGCGTCCCGGCGAAATTTCCTTGGCGCATCGAGGGGTATTATTTCTGGATGAGTTAACCGAATTTAAGCGCAATGTATTGGAATTTTTGCGTCAACCTTTAGAAGATGGTTATGTGACCATTTCTCGCACCCGACAGTCTGTCCTATTTCCGGCACAATTTACGTTAGTTGCTAGTACTAATCCCTGTCCCTGTGGTTACTTTGGTGATACCCTGCAACCCTGCACCTGTTCAGCGCGACAACGGGAGAACTATTGGGCGAAGCTGTCAGGTCCATTGATGGATCGAATAGATTTACAAGTTGCTGTGAATCGTCTTAAACCCGAAGAGATTACCCGACAACCCCAAAGCGAATCATCAGAAGCCGTAAGGGAGAGAGTAAAAGTAGCCCGCGATCGCGCCCGTCATCGCTTCAACTCAGAACCCACACTGCGCTGCAATGCCCAGATGCAAAGTGGTCATTTGAGACAATGGTGTCATTTAGCCGATAGTAGTCGTAATCTCTTAGAAGGGGCAATTCGCAAACTTGGACTCTCTGCCCGGGCAAGCGATCGCATCCTCAAAGTCGCCCGCACAATTGCCGATTTATCGGGGGCACAGACGCTGCAAACGGCACACATTGCTGAAGCGATCCAGTATCGTACTATTGATCGAATGCAGTAACACAGATTACACAGATTGAATGAGATTCTCCAATTGACTTGAGTCGCCCTTTGTTCAATCCCCGATGTTGGATAATGTTGCTTAGAATTTGAGGATAAGTGTTGAAGCGATGATGGCGCTAAAGCGCCTACTACGAACGGCGCGATCGCAGCCGCCCAACAAGGTTCTCAACCGGACTTAGCCAAGGTAACACAGTATTTACAAGCGGCGATGAAACAAGATCCGGCTTTTGCCCAAGAGGTGGAACGTTTAGCTGGACAGGTTGTGAACGTCAGTAGTATAGCCGATCAACGGACTCTGAATCAAAAGAGCGATCGTAGTAACAAAACTGTTCAAATCAAAAGCAAAAATGTTGGACAAGTTGGGGATCAGGAAATCTCTGCTGACAAGATTGAACATCTGGGCAATAATTTCTACTGACTACTGGTAGAAAATCAGCGCAGCACCCCACCAAATTTAGATGAAATCCGCCCCAGTACCGATAATTGGCAAGGGCGAAACTTAGAACGCCAAACCATTCGGGATTGGATGACGGATGGAAAGACTCGCTTAATTGGAATTACGGGTATCGGTGGGTTAGGAAAATCGACGCTGGCGGCTAAGATTTACGACGAGGATACTACAGCATTTGACGATAAAGTTTGGGCTGATATTAGCCGGATCGGGTTTACCGAGTTAGCGCGGCGAGTCTTATTTAAATTTGGAGTATCTCCGGAAACCATCGAGGCGATACCTGAACAATCCCTGGGAGATGCATTAGTCAATCATCTACGTCAGGGGCGGTATTTGCTGGTGATGGATAATCTAGAAACCCTGCTGCAATCTGATGATGGGAATAACAAGAATACCTCTATTCATGATGAATCCTATCGGCAGTTTTTCTATGGCTGGCTGGAATGTGGCGGCAAAAGTGTGGTGTTGGTGACAACGAGAGAACGCCTAGATTTGCCACCAATTCGATGTCAATGGTTATCTTTACCGGGATTAGAACCCGTGGAAGGGGCGACGTTATTGCAGGCGTTGGGAATTCGGGGAACCGAGGAGGAATTCGTCGAGTTTTCCCAGAAAGTAGAGGGACATCCGTTATTATTAACGCTGGTGGCTGGGTTTTTATTAGAAGAGGAAGAAGTTGATCCGCAGATTCGGTATTTGCAGCGCTATGGGTTGGCGGATATATCCCATTTATTAACGGATGAAAATTTAAAAGGATTGCATCGGGGTACAGTTGATATCTGGATGCGGCGGGTGTTGGATGAGAGTTTTGGGCGGATTAGTCAGAGAATGCAGCAATTAGTATTGGGAGTATGTGTTTATCGAATTCCCTTCAATTCAGCCATGGCGCTGGCGCAAATTCATAGTTTCTCTTTTGAACGGGATTTGGAGGTATCTCAACCTCAAAATAAGCAGGAAAGATCCTCTCTAGATTCTTCCTTAGATTCTCCAGATTCTCTTAGCCCCCCTTTTGAAGGGGGGTTGGGGGGATCTAAAAGGGACAACCTCGATACCAAAAGCATTGAGAAAGATTTGCGTCAGTTGGTGAGACGTTCCCTATTAAAGGAAGAGAGAGATAAAGATGGGGGGCGGTGGTTTAAGTTTCAGCCATTGATTCAGGAGTATGCGAAGTACAAAGCGGGAGAGTTAACCCAGGCGCATCAACGGGCGATAAACTATTATCTTTTAAATCTTAAAAAGCGTCCGTGGCAAATAATAGAGGATGTAGCTGAATATCTGGAAATATTCTATCACTGGTGTGAACTTAAACAGTATATTACAGCCTTCGATATCCTTCACGGCTGCAAGAATTTTTTAGAGTTGCAAGGATATTACAGTATTTTGATTGAATTGTATGGGCAGTTAGTGCGAGACTGGAAACCTAATAACAATGAAACCTATAAACTATCGGCTGTTCTTATATATTTAGGTCATGCTCGCCACTCCTTAGGGCAATACCAACACGCAAAAAATTGCTATTTTGAATCCTTGGAAATTGCCCAGAAAATTGGCAATCTTAAAAGTGAGATTCATTCTTTACTAGGTTTGAGCAATGTTTATCATGATTTACAACAACCTGATCAGGTGGCAAAATACAGTCAGGATGCTCTTGAAAAAGCGCGAAAAATTGGTGATATAAGGGGGATGATTGGCGCTCTCAACAGCTTAGGAAATTCTTATTTTTCTTTGGGTGAATTTGAGCAAGCGATTGAGTACTATCAGCTAATTTTATCAATCGTAAATTGCAAAGATAAAGTTGATGTGCTGAATAATTTAGGCATAAACTACCGTTATTTAGGAAAATACAAAAAATCGATTATTCACTACGATTGGGCTATAAAAATTGCACAAAATATTGGTTATATTAAAGGAGAAGCCAATGCTTGGTCTAATCTTGGGCTTACCTATGCTAAGTTAGGTCAAAAATTAGAAGCCATTGCTGCTTACCAAAAGGCTCGTGAACTTGATCAAGCAATAAACTCTAGAGGCAGATGTTCAAAATTGCAACAATTTAATTGAGTCCCTGACTCAGACATCTTAACCTTGGGTTAGTTTACCCAAACTCCTTGCCAACAGTCTATTACGATAGATGCATAAACTATGGCGAATTATCCGCGCCTCCATCAAGCGCTCGCCTCAGCACCAATGAGAAACAATCGAACAGATAAACCACCTATCATATAATTTCCACCTACTTCTCCCCACCTCGACAAATTCCCCTCAATACCGCCAATCCCTCTGCGTACCTCTGCGTTTCCCTCTGCGTCCTCTGCGTTAAAAAAACATCATTTCGATACCGACACATCGGACATTGTAAGGCACTAAAGTGCCAACTACAAACTAGCGCGATCGCTCAAATGGGTTCAAGATACTCAATCCATCAATACGGCGAAAGTCGTCCACATTTCGAGTCACTAATGTAAAATCCTGGGTCAAAGCACAAGCAGCAATCAAAGCATCTGCTAACCTAACACGATAATTACGCCGGATTTCCGCAGCACCGTCTAAAACAGCTTCAGTCAATAAAACACATCGAAGTGTTCGTAAAAACTCTCGCATCAAATTAGCCTCAGCCTCAGTTAAATTCGGGTAGCATAGCAACTCCACCCAACTAATCGGGCAATAGCCTCCTATTGCATCACCGACTTGAATTTCCTCAAATATAGGCTGCACTGCTGGCTCATCGTTGAAGTAATAAATTAGAATGTTTGTATCCAAAAGATAACTATTATTCATTCCATTCTTGTCTGAGTGAATTCTGAAATTCTACAGCATCCACACGCTTGGGCAAAAATCCCCGCCATTTCCCAAAATTTCCTCTTGTTTTTTCTGTACCATCAAATAACCCTATTAATGGATCAGACTCAACATCAATATCTACGACTGATGAAGGCGTTTCCTTAGATAGGTTAATTTGTTGGCGAATTAACCTTGACAACGCTTCAATTAATTGCACTTTCTCATCAAGAGTGAGGTTGCCCGATAGACGGAGTACCTCGTTATAATTAGCCATAGAGTCTTTCCTTGAACAACATTCCTTTGAACACTTATTTTAGCCCAAATAGCTATGTAGGATGGGCAAAGATTGTCAACCGGAAAATGCCGATAGTAGGGTGGGTTTCGACTTCGCTCAACCCACCAGCCTAAGCTGTTCGGCATTTATAGCAAATCGCTCTGGTGTATTTACAACTCCCGTACCTGAAACTGAGTCCAGATGAGATGTTCGTACAAACAAAGTGTAACTAGACCAGCGCGAAGCGCTATAAACCTTCATGTCAATAATGGCGAAATCCTTGTAGTGCGTTAAGCGAAGCCATGCCGCAGGCTTTGCATCTTGCTCGCTACTAATACCCAATTTAAATGCATGACAGCCTACCAGTCAGTACCATGGGTTGTCATCAGCGATGGGACTTGAATCGGGCGCAAGGATAGTGCCCCGACAAGGTGGTGAATAAACGGGAGCTTGTAACATCTCGTTACAATTAACTTGGCGCGATCGCACTCGACCTGCTGAAAATAAGAAGGATAGAGTTAAGGGTTCCTCTAACCCTATACCATCTAAAATGATGAACGTTTGATTCAAGGAGTATCCGCCTAATGTTGCCATACGTCCTCGCGTTGGTTATCGGTCTTGGTAGCTTTGCCTATTATATGGCAGCATTCTTTTTTCCCGAAGTTCACCGTAAAAGCGACTTCCTCTGGAGTGGTGTAGGATTTTTCTACGCCCTCGTCTTGTGGGTGTGCGCCGGACGGATTACGGGGGCGGTACTCCTGAGTCAACTCGCTAGTGTATCTCTATTAGGATGGTTAGGCTGGCAAACTCTGATGCTGCGGCGACAGTTGGCGTTACCTGAAGCCCAAACCGAAATTTCGCCCCAAGTTCAGGAAAAAATAGCTAGTTCTGGGATGTTCCAACTGGCAAAAAGTCTAGTTGTTCAACCCGTCGCCCGGGTGTTCCGTAGAAAACCCGTTGCGCCAACCCCCGTCGTGACTGAACCAGAACCTGTGACAGAACCCGCCACGCCAGAGACGGAAATCGCCCCAGCCAAAACGGAAATTGGCGAACCCTTCTCTGGGACAGTTACGGAAATAATAGAGGAAGTGCAACCCCCATCGGAAGAACGCGATGTTCCCGTCGCCTCTCCCACAGAGGTAAGCGAGGAAACCCCAGAGGAAACCCCAGAGGAAACCCCAGAGGAACCCGTAATCGCGGATATCACCGAACCGACTCAAGTCACGGAAACAGTAGAAACAACGCCAACTGAACGGGTTGAGGAACCCGCTGAGGAAACAACCCCGCCAGAACCGATAGGGGAATTTGCCCCAGACGAGTCTCCAACCCAGACACCCCTAGAAGAATGGACGTTAACCGAGACATCTGTAGCCGAGACACCCCTAGAGGAACAGACGTTAACTGAGACACCGACAGCAGAGAAATCAACAGACGCACAGAGGTTAACTGAGACACCTGTAGCCGAAACACCCACCCAACCCGTCCAGAAACAAACCAAACAACGTCAGGGAATTAGGGGATTTTTCAATAAGTTTTTAGGCAAAGGGAAGGCAAAACCCGCTAAAACGAAGGAACCGCAGACAGTATCAGATGATATTTCCACCTCACCCACACCAGAAATCCCTGAATCTAGTCCGTCAGACACCCCACTCGACGCTTCCCCAACTCCAAGTCAGGGTATAGAAGAAACAGCCGCAGCGGAGGAAACCCTAGCCGACGAAACCCCAGCGGAAACCCAAATTGTTGACGTTATCCCAGCAGCAGAAACACCAACAACGGAACCGGAACTCACACAGAACCCAGACATCCAACCCTCAGAAACCCCCGAAGAATCCGCGACTGAGGTGACTCAACCCGCTGACTCAGAACCCCTGATGCGCCCGAATCCGCCTGAACCCGAACAGGTAGACGCGGCGAACCCATTACCCAAACCGGAATCCGTCAAGTCTCCAGACATCCCGGTCGCAGAAATTGCCCCAGAATCGCCATTATCGCCCCCCCCTGAACCTATTGGAGAGGGTGACGCCAAAACCCGACAATCTCAAGATTCAGAAAATCCTCCCCAGTAAAGTTGAAAGGATGGCAAATTCTCACCCATAATGTAGGGATAGATAAAGCTGCTTATTGTAAAAAGGGATAATGGGGACTAATCCCAACTCCCCCAAACGTACAACCACTAACCAACAGGTCGAACTGTGACAGAAGCTAAATCCTACAAAGACACCGTAAATCTGCCCCAAACTGAATTTAGTATGCGGGCAAACGCGGTCAAACGGGAACCGGAACTCCAACAATTTTGGCAAGACCAACAAATTTATCAGCGACTGTCACAGACGAATCCCGGTGATAGTTTCATCTTGCATGATGGTCCCCCCTACGCGAATGGGGCGCTGCATATGGGACACGCCCTAAATAAAATTCTTAAAGATATCATCAATAAATATAAGCTGCTGCAAGGGTATAAAGTTCGCTACATTCCTGGCTGGGATTGCCATGGCTTACCCATTGAACTGAAAGTCCTGCAAGCCATGGACCCAGAAGACCGACAAGCCCTAACCCCGATAAAACTGCGGCGCAAAGCCCGAAAATTTGCCCTGAAAACGGTTGATCAGCAACGCCAAGGGTTTCAACGCTATGGTGTATGGGGAGACTGGGATAACCCTTATCTTACCTTAACCCCGGAATACGAAGCCGCGCAAATTGGCGTATTCGGTCAGATGGTACTAAAAGGGTATATCTATCGGGGAATGAAGCCTGTTCATTGGAGTCCCAGTTCCCAAACCGCCTTGGCAGAAGCGGAGTTAGAATATCCAGAAGGGCATACCTCCCGCAGTCTTTATGCCGCGTTTCCCCTGACCAAAGCCACCGACTCTGTGGAAGCGAAGCTAAAACCCTATTTAGTAGATTTGGGTGTCGCCATCTGGACAACTACCCCCTGGACAATTCCCGGTAACTTAGCCGTGGCGGTTAATCCCGAACTCACCTACGCGGTGGTGGAAGTATCGGAGAAATCAGTCAGTCAGGAGGTGGAGAAATCCTCGAAACCCAGTAAGACAAAGGCAAAAGGATTTGCGCCAACTCAAGACGAGGAATCCCCAGAATCAGACTCCACCGACTTAGACACAGAAACCGAAGGGTTTAAATACTTAATCGTGGCGGCGGAATTAGTGGAACGCCTGTCTCAAACCCTGGATAAAGACCTAACCGTCAAAACCACGCTGAAAGGAGAAGAATTAGAACAGTGTACCTATCGCCATCCCCTGTTTGACCGAGAAAGTCCAATTGTAATTGGTGGCGATTACATTACCACAGAATCGGGAACCGGATTAGTTCATACTGCACCCGGTCATGGTCAAGAAGATTATATCGTCGGTCAGCGCTACAATTTACCGATTATCTCTCCCGTGGATGGAAATGGAGATTTTACCACCGAAGCCGGACCATTTGCCGGATTAAATGTGCTGCGGAATGCGAATCCAGCGGTGATTGACGCCCTGAAAGAGGCGGGTTCGTTCCTGAAAGAGGAAAACTACATCCATAAATATCCCTACGATTGGCGCACCAAAGAACCAACTATCTTCCGGGCGACGGAACAATGGTTTGCGTCGGTGGATGGCTTCCGGGAAGAAGTGATGAAGGCGATTCAATCCGTTAATTGGATTCCTTCCCAAGGCGAAAACCGGATTACCGCCATGGTGTCGGAACGTTCCGATTGGTGTATCTCCCGCCAACGGAGTTGGGGTGTACCGATTCCGGTGTTTTATGACGAGGAGACGAATGAACCCCTGTTGACCGAAGAAACGATTGCCCACGTACAAGGGATTATTGCTGAAAAAGGGTCAGATGTGTGGTGGGAATTGCCCGTAACTGAATTATTACCCGAATCCTACCGGAATAATGGTCGCACGTATCGCAAAGGCACCGATACGATGGATGTCTGGTTTGACTCCGGTTCCTCTTGGGCGGGAGTTGTGCAAGAGCGTGAGGAATTATCCTACCCTGTAGATATGTACCTGGAAGGGTCAGACCAACATCGGGGGTGGTTCCAATCCAGTATCCTCACCAGTGTGGCGACAAATGGCTGTGCGCCCTATAAATCAGTGCTAACCCACGGCTTTGTTCTGGATGAACAAGGACGTAAAATGAGTAAATCCGTGGGGAATGTGGTAGACCCCGCAACAATTATTGAAGGCGGAAAGAATCATAAACAGGAACCGCCCTATGGGGCGGATTTACTGCGGCTGTGGGTGTCTTCGGTGGACTATTCGGTGGATGTTCCCATTGGTCAAGGAATACTCAAGCAGCTTTCCGATATTTATCGCAAGATTCGGAATACGGCGCGATTTTTATTAGGAAATCTGCATGATTTTGACCCGGCTAAAAATGCGGTGGCGTATGAACAGTTACCGGAATTAGACCGTTATATGCTGCACCGGATAACGGAGGTATTCGGCGAGGTGACGGAGGCGTTTGAGAGTTATCAGTTTTTCCG
>JGI12210J13797_10304281_pt1 | contig 12239 bp, 6 predicted proteins | sample ElkSlonscriptome_3_FD_13797 | JGI IMG/M metagenome (IMG submission 13797) | reverse complement strand
CAGTAAGCTATACTAAACTGTTTTACCAAAAAGTGTAATTATATGCACACTTTCATTGGATGAACTCTGTGGTCATATGCCATCTCACCAAGCAATACAACGCAATCAATCAAATACAACAACCTATGAAAAAATGTCTCATACTCGTCTATTGGGGAGTTTTTGCTGTAGTGCAAATCGGCTTTTCTCAATCTCTATCAGAAGATGCCATTTCTGGCATAGTTACTTCAATTGAAGAAGGTGAACCTTTACCCGGGGTTAATGTGGTAGAAAAGGGAACGACAAACGGTACGATCACTGATGTTGAAGGCCAATACTCAATTAAGGTGCCTTCGGGTGCTATTTTGGTGGTCAGCTCTATTGGCTATCTTACCCGAGAAGTTCAGGTAGGTAATCAAACGACGATTGATATAGTGTTGCAAGAAGATGTTCAGCAGCTAGATGAATTAGTCGTAGTAGGTTATGGAACCCAGAAAAAGAGCGATCTGACCGGCTCGATTGCCCGTGTATCGGGAGAAGATGTACTATTGCCTTCTACGGCTAACTTTGATCAGATGCTTCAAGGGAAAGTACCCGGAGTACAAGTTTCGTTAACATCCGGTGCACCGGGTGGGGGAGCTAATATTCTGGTAAGGGGGGTAAGTTCTATCACCGGCGGTAATCAGCCGTTGTACGTAATTGATGGCTACCCGATTGATCCCGGTGGGGGCAGTAACTCCGATCTGCTTTCTTTCGGCGGTTCTAACTATAGCTCAGCCGGTATGGCTAATAATACTCAGAACCGAATTAACCCATTGACTTTTATAAATCCGGCAGATATTGAGTCTATTGATGTTTTAAAGGATGCTTCGGCTACCGCTATCTATGGTTCCCGCGGCGCTAACGGAGTAGTTATCATCACGACCAAGCGAGGTAGCTACAACCAGTCTCAGATTAAGTTGGATGTATCGTACGGGGTGCAGGAAGTAGCAAACAGAATTGATCTGATGAACGCTCAGCAATACGCCGAATTTTTAGCCGACGGGAGGGATAATGCTTGGGTCTATGCTGGGGGGGCAGCTAGTGATCCCAATGACGTCCGTACAGCTAGCACTCGGGTACGACCCGAATTCAGAAACCCAGGGTCTATCGCCCAGAATACTGATTGGCAAGACGTTATATTTCAGGTGGCTCCGGTTCAGAACTATCAAATTTCAGCCAATACGGGAAACGATAAAATGAAATTCTATCTATCCGGCGGATATTTCAATCAGCAAGGAGTGATACGAACCTCAGAATTCCAACGCTTTAATTTACGCTCTAATATTGATGCTCAACTAACGGATAAGCTCACGATTGGTACATCGCTAACGGGCAGTCACGGCTTCGGGAGGTATCCAAATACGGAAGGCCATTACGGGACAGGTAACGTGCTCATGGCCGCATTAGCTGCTTCTCCTACCATACCGATTTACGACGAAAACGGGGGGTATTTCTTTGACCAAGCCGATGTGATCGACGGACTAGGTTGGCTGGCAAATCCACTGGCGATGTTGGAAGGCTACTCTGACGACCGGAAAATAACCGATATACTCTCCAATAATTTCATTGAATATAGTATCACTGATGGCTTAACCCTCAAAAGCTCGCTGGGTATTCAGTACGGTACCAACGTAATTAAGCTATGGCGGTCGTCCGATGTCCCGTTCTTCACCACACTGAACTATCCAGCTACTGCGGGGGTGACTAAAACCGAACGAATTAATTGGCTAAATGAAAATACGCTAACCTACCGAAAGGTATTTGGCGAAAAACATTCCTTGGATGCTTTAGTAGGGTTTACCTCTCAAAAGGACAGCTACGACCGCATGTCAGCCGGGGCTTCAGACTTTCCTACTGACTACGTAACCTACTTATCGGCGGGTATTGTAAATTCCGGAACTCATCTGGTTTCGGAGTGGGCCATGCTATCGCTAATGTCTCGGATCAATTACGCCTACGATAGCAAATATCTGCTAACGGCCACTATTCGCCGCGACGGGAGCTCACGCTTCGGTAGAAATCGGCAATGGGGTACTTTTCCTTCGTTCTCGGTAGGCTATAACGTTTCGGAAGAGGCATTTATGGACGGAGTAGATTTTATTAATACTTTAAAATTACGAGCCAGTTACGGACTATCCGGTAACAATCAAATCGGCAACTTCACACATATAGGGTTATTGTCAACGATCAATTACGTAGGCAATAATTCGCTGCTTCCCGGACTGGTGCCCAGCAGTTTGTCAAACGACGAACTTACCTGGGAAATTTCTCGTCAGGTAAACCTTGGGTTAGACGTAAGCTTGTTTAATGAGCGTCTCTCACTAACGGCTGATTTCTACCGCGATCTGAAAACAGATTTACTACTGGCAGTAGAGTTACCTGCGGCCTCTGGTTTCAACTCTTCCACCCAGAATATTGGGGATATTGAGAATAAGGGAGTGGAATTAGGCTTGCAAACAGTAAACGTGCGGAGCAATCAGTTTGAGTGGAACAGTAATATTGTTTTTTCAGCAAATCGGAATAAGGTTCTCAAGCTGGCGGCTGAAGGGGGAAGAATAAGTAATTCAAGCTTTCAGATTACGCAAGTAGGCGACCCAATATCTAGTTTTTATCTACTAAACGCAGTAGGAGTATTTGAAAATGCGGATGAAGTAGAAGGAGCAGCTCTCCAACACCCTAATACACAAGCGGGCGATCTAAAGTTTGAAGATGTAAACGAAGACGGTGCAATCAACGCTACCGACCGAAAGATTGTTGGCAATCCGTGGCCCGATTACACCTGGGGTTTTACCAACCGTTTTACCTACAAAAATTTGAGCTTGAGTGTATCACTCAATGGTTCACAAGGGGCATCTTCGTACTTTCGAGCGGGGCAAACCATTCTTAATGCTGCCGGCGTGCAAAACCAGGTAATTCTAGCAGATCGCAGATGGAGATCACCGGATAGTCCGGGAGATGGTTTAGTACCCCGAGCTATCCGAAATAATTATGCTAACGGGTTTGGCCCTTCTTCTCGTTTCCTGTTTGATGCTTCCTTCACCCGAATCCGTGAGCTGAACCTAACCTATCGATTACCAGAAACGTTGGCGTCGCGTCTGTCGATGCAAGGGTTGACCGTATTTGCTAACGTCATCAACCTGCACACCTTCTCCGACTATCCGGGGTTTGATCCAGAATCCAGCACGGCAGGCGACAACGTAGTAAATACTGGGATTGACTATCTCACGTATCCGCTACCCCGTACCTACACCTTCGGTCTAAATCTAACCTTTTAACATTACTACCATGAAGATATACTTGTCCCTAGCTGTCCTGCTCGTGCTAAGTGCGTGCGATGATTTTCTGAATGTACAACCGGAATTCCGGGTGAGCGAAGACAACTTTTATGAAAACGAAAATGATTTTGAAACCGCGCTGATTGGCGTATATGCTACTACCCAACAATTGCACAATGTCACGCTGCTCTACCTAACGGAGCTAAGTACGGACAATGCTGAGATACAGTGGACTTCCCCCACTAGTTCAGAAATGGAGTTTGATGAATCCAATGTCACCTCTATTAATACGCTGGTTAATAGCGTATGGAACGTATCGTATACCGCCATATCCCGAGCCAATAATTTACTTACTCGCCTGGAAGATTCAAGCCTGGGTGAACCCGCTAATTCCCAGTTTAGAGGTGAAGTACTATTCTTGCGAGCTTATCACTACTTCAATCTAGTACGATTGTTCGGCGACTTACCCGTTGTAACTGACCCTTTCCGTAGCCCTGACGAAGTACTATCGTACGATATGAGCCGTCAATCGGCGGAGACGATCTATCAAATTATCATCAGCGATCTAACGACAGCCGAAGATTTGCTGGCGAATACCGATGACCTCAGTAAGTCTCGTGCCTCGGTAGGAGCAGTAAAAACCCTGTTGGGCAAAGTACACTTAACTCGTCAGAACCACGCTGAAGCAGCCGAAGTACTGAAGGAAGTGATTGATCAAGGTACTTACGCACTTCAACCGGACTATCAAACGTTGTTCACCAATGGAAATACTGAACTACTCGAGACTATTTTTGAGATTAAGTATTTATCAGGAAATTTAGGCGAAGGCAATTCATTCTCGTCAGTATTCACCCCACCTCGCTTTGATATGGCAATCTTCCCGGGAAATATGCAGGGTTCGGGTCGTATTGTGCCTACAGCTGATGTAGCCGAATCCTACGAGGCGGGCGACTTACGACGTAGTGCGTCAATAGAGGACTCCGTATTGTTAGTGGATGGAACCTTTGCTGAAAATATCTACGGATTGAAGTTTGTTGATTTTACTACCGGGCTGGTGGGCGACGGAGGGATTAACTTTATTGCTCTTCGCTACGCTGATGTGCTGCTTATGTACGCTGAAGCACTCAACGAATTAGGGAGTACGAATGAAGCACTTACTTATCTAAACGAGGTTCGAGATCGGTCCGAACTGGAGCAGATAGCTGGAGTAAATCAGGAAGAGTTCCGACGCATAGTAGAAAATGAGCGCCGAGTAGAGTTCGTAAGCGAAGGGCATCGTTGGTTTGATCTAATACGAACCGGACGGGCTCAAACGGTGATGAATGCCTACTTTGCAGATAGGGGTTTGAACTTTACCTTAGAAGACCACGAATTATTGATGCCCATTCCTCAGGATGAGATAGACATCGATCCTAACTTAGCTCAGAATATTGGTTACTAGCTTGGTCAATGTTGCGTAAATTTGACAGAAATACTCCTAATAATAGCCAGAAATGCTAATATAGAATTCAGCATTCCATTAATTTGATGTATCATACCGAGAATAATACTGATAAAACCCGTATGTTAATTGATCAGACTGAACCTGCGAATGACGCAAGTCCGCTCAACATTGAGCGAATGAAACCCCTTCAGGCCCGAATAGGAGTACTGGGAGTAGGACACCATACCTACTGGCCTCAGTTTGATGGCTTGCTGGAGGAGATTAACCAAAAGCAGCAAGTATTTGAAGAGCGAATTGGTAAAAATGGAGTAGAAGTAGTGTCACTGGGAATGTCGGATTGTGCCGAAACGGCTTACGAACTGATTCCGAAGATTAAGGCTGCCAATCTGGATTTATTGTTCATCGATATGTTGACCTACGCTACTTCCAGCAGTATTGCGGCTATCTTCCAACAGGTTGATCTGCCCATGGTGATGGTGGCATTGCAGCCGATGGAAGCGATGGACTACTCGCGGGCCTCTACCTACATGCAGTTGTTAAATGATGATATTTGTGCCATTCCCGAATTTATTAACGTGGCGGTTCGTATGGGTCGACCGGTGCCGCCCTTGGTGATTGGTACCTTGCATAACGATGAAGCAGCCGAGCAGGCGGTGGCCGACTACTGCCAAATCGCCAAAGTACTGCGTAGTCTGAAAACCGCTCGTATCGGACAGATGGGTCATGTGCTGGAAGCTATGCTGGATATGCATACCGACCCTACACAACTTTCTGCTGCTTTTGGTTGCCACGTAGTGCAAACCGAACCCGACGACGTACTAAAGCACTACCAAGCTGCTAATGAGGGTGAGGTTGAGGATTACGTAAAGAAGATTCTTCAGTTTTTTGATACCCCCGATCCTCAATCCGATCCCATCACTGAGAAGCTTACCGAAGAGGATTTGTACGAAGCGGCTCGGGTCGGAGTAAGCCTTAATCACTTTATTGCGGAGAAAAAGCTGGATGGGCTAGCTTACTACTACGAAGGACAAGCCGAATCGGAAATCAGAAAAGTGGTGACTAACTTTATTGTCGGTAACTCTTTGCTCACCGCCGGAGGCTTTCCCATGTGCGGGGAGATGGATCTAAAGACCTGTATCGCTATGCTCGTTATGGATCGGCTGGAAATGGGCGGCAGCTTCGCCGAATTTCATCCGGTAGATTTTAAGGAAGGATTTGTGCTGGTGGGACACGACGGACCGCACCATATCAACATTGCTCAGGGCAAACCGGTGCTACGTAGCCTGAAGAAGTACCACGGTAAGCCCGGCAAAGGAGCCAGCGTAGAGTTCACCATTAAAGCAGGGCCGATTACGATGTTGGGAATTGCTCAGAAAGCCGATGGTTCATTCAAGTTTGTGATTGCCGAAGGGGAGTCCCAGAACGGACCAATACCGCCTACCGGAAACACCAACACTCGAGGGTTTTTTGGTCCCGATGTGCGTACTTTTCTGACGCGATGGTTCCAAGAAGTGCCTACCCATCACTTTGCGCTGGGTATCGGTCACCGAGCCAAAACCATTCAGCAGGTGGGAGATTTCTTGGGTATTGAAACGGTAATCATTGATCAATCATGACCGCTACCTACGTATCGGTAGTGATCGCTACCTACTTCGGTCTGCTGTTTCTGATTGCCCGAATTAGTTCTCGAAATGCCGATGCGTCTACCTTTTTTCTGGCGAATCGCAGTGCCCCCTGGCCATTGGTCGCCTACGGCATGATTGGAGTGGCTATCTCGGGCATTACATTTATTTCGGTGCCGGGGCAGGTGGGCGATACGCAGTTTAGCTACTTCCAGTTTGTGGTGGGTATTGTCATTGGCTTACTGGTAGTTGCCTTGGTGTTACTACCTATTTTCTACCGAGCGAAGACTATTACCATCTACGGGTTTCTGCGAGAGCGTTTTGGCTCGAGATCGCATAAAACTGGCGCGCTGTCGTTTATGGTAGCCCAAACTGCCACTGCTGCGTTTAAGCTCTACCTAATGGCTCACGTGTTGCAATTGTTGATCTTCGATGAGCTGGGTTTGCCCTTTGAACTAACGGTACTGGTTACTTTACTGCTTATCTGGCTGTATACCTACCGGGGTGGTATTCAAACGGTGATACTGACGGATACACTACAAACCACTTTTTTGCTGCTGGCGGTTATAGTTAGTATCTGGTCCATTAGCAACCAGCTTGATTTTTCGGTAGGCGAATTATACCAAGCGATGCAGGAACGGCAGGTGAGTCAGGCTTTTTTCTGGTCGTGGGATAATCAGCAGAATTTTTTCCGTTTAATGCTAACCGGTGTTTTACTCACCGTGATGACCAATGGGCTAGACCAGTCGGTGATGCAAAAACATTTGACCTGCCCCGATCTACGTTCGTCTCAAAAGAACATTATTTCGCTGGCAGTTATTTTGATTGGGGTCAATATCCTGTTTCTGTTTCTGGGTGGAGCACTGCAAGTGTACAGTGATATGCAAGGCTTGACACTTCCTGAACAAACCGATAGTATTTATCCGGTACTGGCTATCGAGCACTTAGGACTGCTTTCTGGCACCGTATTTCTGGTGGGTATTGCCGCGGCAGCCTATTCTTCGGCGGACTCCTCGCTGACGGGGCTTACCACCTCTTTTTGCGTAGATATTCTGAATTTTAAAATGGATGATGATCGGCAGCAACTGCGTAAGCTGGTACATCTGGGTTTTACCCTACTTATATTTCTGATGATTCTGCTCTTTGAAACCATTAATAACGACAGCGTTTTGTACGCCTTTATCCGTACTTCCGGCTTTATCTACGGACCGCTCGTTGGGCTATTTGCCTTCGGTATTTTCAGTCAGCGTCTGGTACCCGATCGCTGGGTTCCTTTCGTAGTCATCCTGGCTCCGTTACTGTCGGTACTGATTGATCTTACTTCGGAAAGCTGGTTGAATTATACATTTGGATACGATATTTTACTAGTCAATAGTTTCATCGTGGTGCTGGGGCTGTATCTGCTCTCTTTCACCCCGAAGAAGAAACTAGATCATACGCTTACTACATGAAAAATCTACCCCTACTAGTCAGCCTACTGTTTACTTTGTTGCTATTCCAATCCGGATCAGCCCAATCTACGGTGGAAGAAGTATTTACTAATCCACCTAACGATGCCAAACCCCGGGGGTACTGGCTATGGGGGCACGGGAATTTTGATTACACTCGTATTAAAGAAGAGCTTCAGGAGTTTAAAGCGAAGGGGCTAGGCGGAGTAGATATTTTTGATATGGGTATCGCTGATCCCTACGAAGTTATTCCAGCCGGTAATCCATTTTTAGGGGAGCGGATGTTAGATGGTATTGAGTTTGCCGCTCGGGAAGCCAAGAAGCTGGATTTACCTTTAGGCTTCTCCGTTTCCAATGGTTGGAATGCCGGAGGAGAATGGACCGAACCGGACGAGATGATTATGCGATTGCTATTCTGGCAGGATACGATTAGCGGACCGCAAAGCCTGACCGAAGTAGGTTTTCCTGAAATACCGACAGTCTTTAAAAAGCCCTACGGTGAGTTTCAACTTTTTCCCCAGCTTGATGCGGATGGCTTCCCTGAGTACTACCAGGACGTAAGTTTGATAGCGATACCCGTTTCTGAAGACTCACTAATCGCCGATACCACTAAAATGCTGACATTTGATGCCAGTAAATTGCTTGGAAATGATATTGATATTGAGTTGCCAGCTGGAGATTGGGTGCTGATGCGGGCGGTAGTGACCCCGCTGGGGCAGAAAATGTGGATGCGAAGCGATAACTCGACTGGCTTCATTATGGATCATTATTCCAGAAAAGCTACTAAGCACCATTTCGAGCACGTAATTAGCCGACTGGAAGAGCGGTTGGGCGATTTAGAAAGCAGCGCTTTGGAACGACTGTACCTATGCAGCTTTGAAGCCGAAGACTACATCATTTGGAGTCCAGAACTGGCCGAAGAATTTGAGCAACAGCATGGTTACGATCTGGCTTCGTTCGTACCAGTCTTTTCGGGCGTAAACGTTATTAGTGAAAAAGTATCTCAGCGCTTCTTGCAGGATTACCGCTCTACGGTGTCCGAGATGTTTGTGAACAATCATTACCGTCAGGCTCGGCAGATTTCTAACGAGCACGGCTTACTTTTAGCATCTGAGTCAGGTGGGCCAGGGCCGCCCCTACACTACGTACCTACCGAAGATTTGAAAGCATTGGGGGCAGTAGACATTATGCGGGGCGAGTTCTGGAATAAAGAGTCGGAATACTTTGATGAGCACGGCAATGATTTGCTACAGGTAGTAAGAAATATTGCTAGTGCTGCCCATATCTACGGACATAAAGTGGTAGAAATGGAATCCTTTACCAGCCACCGCAAGCACTGGCAGGAAACTCCCTTGGAACTGAAGAAGTTAGCGGATCGGGCGTTCTGCGAGGGAATGAACCGAGTGGTGTACCACACTATGCCTCATAGTCCGAAGGAGGCCGGAACTCCCGGCTGGAGCTACCAGGCAGGTACGCATATATCTCCCAAGATGACCTGGTGGGATTATTCCGAACCTTTTCACTCCTACTTGGCTCGCACCAGTGCGCTGCTGCAACGAGGTCAGTTTGTGGCCGATGTAGCTTACTACTACGGCGAGCAAATTCCCAACTTTGCTTCCGGTTCCAAGTATATCCGTAAAACTTTAGGTTTAGGCTACGATTACGATGATCTGAACAAAGAAATTCTGCTGCAAAGCTCGGCTACCTCCGATGGACGCTTACAACTGCCCTCCGGCATGACTTACCAATTGCTGGTATTACCGGATGATTCGGTAATGAGCATCGAGGTTTTGCGAAAAATTAAAGAACTGACGGAAAACGGAGTGAGTATTTTAGGACCTAAACCGAATACCGTACCAGGACTTCACAATTATCAGGAACGAGAAGAACAACTCCACCAACTCTCTACGCAGCTTTGGGGAAAGAAGGTTAAGAGGCAGCAGCAAAAAATTCACGGAGCCGGTACGCTGTACACCGATTACGCCGAACGAGATATATTGTTGGAAAAAGGGTTAGAGCCTGATTTTCGCTACCAATCCGGTACGGAGGCTAAGTTAGATTACATTCACCGTCAAACGGATCAGGAAGATATTTACTTCATTCGGAATACTGATTCGCTAAACGTATCGGTCATGGCTGATTTTCGAGTAGCGAATCAGACATCCTTTTTTTTTAATCCGGCGGATGGCAGCATGACTCGGGTAGCGATGTATACCACCCAAGACGGGCGAACCCAAGTGCCACTCAGTTTGCAACCTTGGGAAAGCATTTTTGTAGTGTTTAAGAGCGAAGCGGAAGCAGAAAACCATGTAGTAGCCGTAGAGAAAGACGGTCAGTCTATTTACCCTTCCGGTAACTTTGCTAATGTCCAAATTGGGCTGGATGAAAATCAAAACATAACTTTTTCGGCCAATGAGCCTAGACAGTATACGCTGGTATTACAGAACGGTAACCGAAAGCAGTTTGACTATAACCCTCAGACAGTTGTGCAAGAAATTGACAAAAGCTGGGATGTGTATTTCCCCCACGGTTGGGGCTTTAAGCCGATTCAAAAGTTTGACAGTCTCGTTGATTGGACGGTGCATTCCGACCCCGAACTAAGCATCTTTAGTGGTACCGCTACCTACCACACTTCGTTCACGGTAGATGGCAAACTGTTAACCGAAGATACTGACGTAAGCTTAGACCTAGGTCTTGTAGGGGAGGTGGCTCGGGTATATCTGAACGGACAGGAAATAGGAACCAGCGTTTTTCCACCTCATAGACTTTCATTGAAGAATCTGCTGCGCGAGGGTGAAAATTTTCTAAGTATAGATGTCACCAACACCTGGCTCAACCAACTGATTGGAGAAGCGGATAAACCCTTGAATAAGCAACGAACCCAGAGCAATGTCGGCAATTCTGATGGTGGTCGCCACTGGAGTAACTATATCCCTCAACCGGCCGGTCTACTAGGACCAGTCACCATTCAGGCTCGGCAGAGCCACGTAATACCAAAATAGCTTATGAAGTTAATCTGCTATATTTCTCTATCAGTGCTTTTATTTTCACCAGCACTGAGTGCTCAAGAAAAGCCCAATATCATCTTTATCCTGGCCGATGATCTAGGGTATAAAGATTTAGGTTGCTACGGTAATCCGTTTAATGAGACACCAGTGCTCGATAACCTGGCTCAAGAAGGAATGCTGTTTACCGAGGCCTACGCTCATCCTGCATGTAGTCCATCAAGAGCCGCCCTCATGACGGGAAAGCACCCTGCCCGGTTACAGATCACCACGGCCTTAGGTTTAAATAGAACTGATGCCAACTCACCGGTTATTCCGCCTCAGGTAGCTGAGTACCTCCCTGCTTCGGAAGTAACACTAGCGGAGGTCCTAAAGAGGAATGGATATACCACGGGTATGGTGGGTAAGTGGCATCTGGGAAATGATGAGAATACTGGCCCTTCTTCTCAAGGTTTTGATTACGATAGAATGATAGGTAAAAATGGTTTGGATTATTATAATTACAGTATTTTAAGTCAGGGAGAAACCGTTTTTGAAGACAAAGGTACCGAGTATCTAACCGATAAGCTTACTGAATACGCAGTAGAGTTTATTCAGTCCGAACAAAGCGAGAAGCCTTTCTTTCTGTATCTGGCTTATTCGGCTCCTCACTTATTCATCGTGCCTAAAGCGGATAAAGTTAGTAAGTACATGCAGAAAGTGAATGAGTTCGATAAGGAATATAACCCGTACTACGCCACAATGGTAGAAAGTATGGACGAAGGAATTGGTCGCGTTCTGCACGAACTTGATGAGAAGGGCGAGTTAGAAAATACGTTGATAGTTTTTAAGTCAGACAATGGCGGGGTTGGTATAGATCAGTTAGCGTATCGCCCTACTACGGTGGCCCCGTTGCGTAAGTGGAAAGGCCACGTATACGAAGGAGGAATACGAGTGCCGCTAATTGTATATTGGAAAGACAAGATCAAACCGGGTACTAAGAACGATAACTATCTGGTTATCCAAGATTTTCTACCAACATTCATGGAGCTAGTCGGCGATAACGACATTCCGTCCAACTTGGATGGAAAGAGTTTTTTATCCACCCTGTTTCAGCCTAATGAGTACTTAGAAAGAGGTTCTGTCTATTTTCACTTTCCGCATTTTAGCGGACAAGGTGCCCGACCAGCCGGAGCGGTTCGTAGTGGAAAATGGAAATTAGTACAAAATTATGAAACCGGGAGTACTGAGCTATTTAACTTAGAAGAGGACATCTCTGAGAGTAATGATCTTAAGTTTTCGCATCCTAAAAAAGCTCAAGAATTATTTCAATCCATGCAGAATTGGCAGCGTGAAGTAGGCGCAAAAATGCCAGTTAGAAAGAATAGTTACGAGTATTAATGCCCTTCTCTATGTTTAAAATAGCAGCATCTGCTGAAATTGAA
>JGI12210J13797_11106535_pt1 | contig 12242 bp, 11 predicted proteins | sample ElkSlonscriptome_3_FD_13797 | JGI IMG/M metagenome (IMG submission 13797) | reverse complement strand
CGCCGGACTGGCCGATAACGTGCCCGCCACGACGCTCAACAAGATGTGCGGATCGGGGATGAAGGCGGCGATGGTCGGTTTCGACCAGATCGCACTGGGGGCCGCGCGGACCATCGTCGCAGGCGGGATGGAGAGCATGACGAACGCCCCCTACCTTATGGCCAAGATGCGCCGTGGGGCGCGGATCGGCCATCAGGCGGCCGAGGACAGCATGTTGCGCGACGGTCTGGAGGATGCCTACGACAAGGGCCGCCTGATGGGCACCTTCGCGGAGGATTGCGCCGACGAATACGGCTTTACCCGCGAGGCACAGGACCAATATGCCATTGCATCGCTCGACAATGCGCTTGCCGCCGAGCGAACGGGCGCTTTCGCCAACGAGATCGTGCCCGTGACGGTGCATGCGCGCAGTGGCGAGGATGTGATGTCCGTGGACGAACAGCCCGGGCGGGCACATCCCGAGAAGATCCCCCTGCTGAAGCCCGCGTTCCGCAAGGGCGGAACGGTGACGGCGGCGAATGCCTCGAGCATATCGGACGGGGCCGCGGCGCTGGTGCTGTCGGCGGATGGTGCAAACGCGCGTGCCCGCATTCTCGGCCATGCCACGCATGCGCAGGCGCCGGGCCGCTTCACGACCGCACCGGTCGGGGCCGTGCGCAGGTTGCTGGACCGGATCGGCTGGACGGTCGGCAGCGTCGATCTGTGGGAAGTGAACGAGGCCTTCGCGGTGGTGCCCATGGCCTTCATGAAAGAGCTTGGCGTGTCGCGCGACGACATCAACGTGAACGGCGGCGCCTGCGCGCTCGGCCATCCGATCGGTGCGTCGGGCGCGCGGATCATCGTCACCCTGCTGCATGCCCTGGAAAACCGCGGGCTGAAACGCGGGGTAGCGGCGATCTGTATCGGCGGCGGTGAGGGCACCGCCATCGCGATCGAACTGGTCTGAGATGCCCCTCGGGGCTTTGACCGCAGGTTTTCGGAAATCCCGTGCACTGATCGCGGCCACATTTGCGTTGCGCAAGATTGCCGCGACATAGAGAGCACTTGCCCAGAAAGCCTATATCGGACAGATCGTACCGGATGTGGCGAACCCGAGCGGGAGACAGATGATGCGCGTGAATTATGATGACCTTGCCAGGACCGTCGCCGCCCTGACCGAAGGCGAGGATGACGTGATCTCGCTGATGGCAACAGTGGCTTGCGAGGTGCACCAGAGTGACGCCCGCTTTGACTGGACGGGCTTTTACCGTGTGGTGGCGCCGGATCTTCTCAAGATCGGGCCCTATCAGGGTGGGCATGGCTGCCTTGTCATCCCCTTCGACCGCGGGGTTTGCGGGGCGGCTGCGCGCACGGGCGAGGCACAGCTGGTCGCGGACGTCGATGCCTTCCCCGGCCATATCGCCTGCGCATCGAGCACGCGGTCGGAACTTGTCCTGCCGGTGCGTGATCCGGCCGGCGTGCTGCTGGGCGTATTCGATATCGACAGCGACCAGCCGGACGCTTTCGATGATGCCGATGTCGCGGGGCTGTCCGGTATTCTGGACAGCGTGTTCCGGCATTGACGTCCGGCAGGGGGCTCTGGCCACATCCATCAAGAACGGCGACGCACGACAACACCAATTGCGGAAAGATATTTCGATGACGGACATCATTCTTCTTGACGGCGGGATGGGTCAGGAACTGGTCCATCGCGTGGGCGACCGGCCGACACCGCTGTGGTCGACGCAGGTGATGGTGGATCACCCCGGACTGGTCGCACAGGTGCATGCCGATTATCGCGCGGCAGGGGCCACGGTGCAGACCACGAATACCTATGCGATACTGCGCGACCGGCTGGCTGGCACGGGTCTGGAAGACCGTTTCGAGGAACTCTACGATGTGGCGCTGAAAGAAGCCGAAGGCACAGGGGTCATCGCGGGGGCGATCGGGCCGCCGGGGGCCTCCTACCGGCCCGACCTGATGCCCGCGCCTGCGACAGCGGTCGCGATCTACCGCGAGATCGTGGGCTTGCTCGCGCCGCGGGTGGATTTGCTGATCGGCGAAACAGTCGCATCGATCGCGCAGGCACAGGCGATCTTGAAGGCCGCCGAGGATGCACCGGTGCCGGTCTGGATCGCGCTGACGGTGCAGGAAGACGACGGCACACGCCTGCGATCCGGCGAAGCGGTCGCGGACGCCCTGCCCCATCTCGATCGCGCGGCGGCGGTGCTGGCCAATTGCTCGTCACCCGAGGCGATCGGCACGGCGATCGGGGTGCTGGCGGGGGGCGACAAGCCCTTTGGTGGCTACGCCAACGGCTTTGTGCGGATCAGCGACGGATTTCTGCGTGACAAACCCACGGTGGATGCGCTGGCGGCCCGTGAAGACCTCGATCCCGCGGCCTATGCCGCCTTCGCCATGGAGTGGATCGCGCAAGGCGCCACCATTGTCGGCGGCTGCTGCGAGGTCGGACCTGCGCATATCGCCCATCTGGCCCAGACCATCACCGCCAGCGGGCATCGGATCATGGCCCCGGAGGATTTCAAAGCCGCGTGACGGGACACCCGCGACCGCCTGCGCCAACCAAGAACGCCGCACCCTCGGGCGCGGCGTTTTGGTGTCGACAACGGGCCGGGCGGCCTATTCGCCTGCCAGCGGTCCCAGCGCGTTCAGCCCCTTGAGGATATCGATGGCGTAGGCCAGCTGGTAATCCTGTTCGCGCAGTTCCGCAGTGGCTTCGGCGCGGGCGCGTTCGTCCTCGATCATCTGCAACTGGTCGTCGGACAGGCTGTCGTTTTCCAGCGACCCGCGCAGGCCCGCTTCGCTCCGCGCGGGGCCCTCGTCCTCGTCCGTTTCGGATGGCTCGGGCGGGCGGGGTTGTTCGACGATGATATCGGGCGAAATCCCAAGCGCCTGGATCGACCGACCCGATGGCGTATAGTAGCGCGCCGTGGTCAGGCGCATGGCCCCGTCATCACCCAGCGGGATGACCGTCTGGACCGAACCTTTGCCGAAAGAGTTCGTCCCCACGACGATCGCGCGGCGGTGATCCTGCAATGCGCCTGCCACGATTTCCGAGGCCGATGCGGACCCGCCGTTGATCAGCACGACAATGGGCTTGCCCTCGGCCAGATCACCGGGCGAGGCATTGAAGCGGTCGCCGTCCGACACGAGCCGCCCACGGGTCGAGACGATCTCGCCGGCGTCCAGAAACGCGTCCGAGACGAAAACCGCCTGGCTCAGCAGACCGCCCGGGTTGTTGCGCAGGTCGATGATGAAACCCTCGACATTATCCCAGCCGCCGGCGGCCTCGACCTGTTCGGTGATTCCGTCGCGCAGGTTGGGGAATGTCTGTTCGTTGAAGGTCGTGACACGCAACACCACGGCCTTGCCCTCGGTCCGGCTGCGCACCGCCGTCAGGGTGATCGTGTCGCGGATGATCGACACATCGAAGGGTTCGGCCTCGCCCTCACGCACGACGGTGACGACGATTTCGGCCCCGACCGGGCCACGCATCAGCTGCACCGCCTCATCGAGTGTGAGGCCCATGACGCTTTCGCCATCGACGGCGGTGATGAAATCACCGGCGAGGATGCCCGCGGCGTCGGCAGGTGTGCCATCCATCGGGGCGACGACCTTGACCCAGCCTTCTTCCTGCGTGACCTCGATGCCCAGACCGCCGAATTCGCCCGAGGTGCTGACGCGCATGCGCGCGGCGTCATCGGGGGACAGATAGCTGGAATGCGGATCGAGAGACCGCAGCATCCCGTCGATCGCCGCCTCGACAAGCTGGGCGTCGTCGACCTCTTCGACATAGCTTGAACGGATGCGTTCGAAGATATCGCCGAACAGGTCGAGCTGTTCGTACACACTGGCGTTGGAGTCGTTCTCCTGCGCCACCAGCGGCCCTGCAATCTGGCTGGTGGCTGCAAGTCCCAGAATGGCGCCGCCCACGGCGGCGAGAATGGTTTTTCTCATCGGTCTTCCTTGTCTATTCCAGCGCAAACCAGGTGTCGGTCTGGGCGACACTCTGCCCTTGCCTGACTTCAATATAAAGGGCCTGCGCCCCTTGACCCGCCTGATCACCGGAATTGACGGTCAAAATCCCGTCATCATAGCCCTGCGCGGCGGGCATCAGGCCGATCGGCGCCCCCGCAGGCAGGATACTGCCCGCATCGACGAAGACATCCCCCAGCCCCGCCAGAACGAACATCAGGTCCGGTGCAGGTTCGAGAATGACGACTGTGCCGTAATCCAGAAGCGGGCCTTGATAAAGAACCGTGGCAGTGACGGGCGTGGTCACGAGCGCCCGCGGGGCGGCCGCGATGCGCACACCCGACCGGCCGCTGCCGTCGTCAGGCAGGATCAGGCCCTGCACCGGCAGCGCGATATTGCCGGCCGGCTCCAGCCTCGTCTCGGGATCGGGACGGGCGACCGACAACTCGCCCAGAAAGCCACCCAGCGTTTCCGCGCCGCTCGCCAGCATGGCCACGGCGTCGGTGTCATCGACGAAACCCTGCGGCAGGACATCGCCTCCGGCCATTGCATCCTGCAGCGCGTCGCGTGCCGCCAACGCGCCCGCGCGCCCCTGTGCGAGGGCCTCGGCCACGGCCTGCTGCTGGTCCACAAGCGCCTGACGCGCGGCAAGCGCCTGCGAAAGCCTTGCAGCCTCGGCCTCGAGGGCGGGCGTCATGCCCGCTACCAGCAAACCGGCACGATAGGTCGCGGCGGGTCCGTCGGGATGGGACTGGCGGACCACCTGCGGTGTCCGGTCGACTGCGGCGAGAACCGCAAGAAGCCGTGCGATCTGCTGCTCTTGCGCGGCCAGAAGCTCGGCCTGGACCACCTCGGCCTCGGCCAGGTCACGGGCGGCTGCGCGCAATGCACGCAGGCTGGCATCATAGGCGGTGATCGCCGCCGTCAGGGCGGCCAGCCGATCATCGGCGGTGTCGGCCGCGCGCATCTGCGCCTCGGCACCGGCCAGCTGGTCCAGGGCCGCGTCGGCAGGCGTCTGCGCGTAGGCGCTGCCGGTCGACAGCATCAGGCAGAGGACCAACCGGATCATCGGACGATCAGGCTTCGGCCGGTCATTTCGTCGGGCCGATCGAGGTCCATGAGGTCAAGCACCGTCGGCGCGAGATCGGCCAGCCTGCCATCGCGCAGCCCGGCACCGACCGGCCCGCCCACAAGGGCAACGGGCACGGGGTTGAGCGTATGGGCGGTATGGGCCCCGCCGGTATCGGGATCGACCATGGTTTCGCAGTTGCCGTGATCGGCGGTCACGATCATGGCGCCACCCGCATTCCGGAGCGCTTGAAGAACCTCACCCAGGCCGGCATCCACCGCCTCGCATGCCTTGATCGCCGCATCAAGATCGCCCGTATGGCCAACCATATCGGGGTTGGCATAGTTGGTCACGATCAGGTCGTAGCCCTCTTCGATGGCCCAGACGAATTTCGCCGTCACCGCGGCAGCCGACATTTCGGGCTGAAGATCATAGGTCGCCACGTCGGGGGATTGCGGCATGAAGCGGTCTTCGCCCTTGGCGGGCGTTTCGACCCCGCCATTGAGAAAGAAAGTCACATGGGGGTATTTCTCGGTCTCGGCGAGGCGGAACTGGCGCAGACCGTGCGCGGAAACCCATGCGCCCAGGGTGTTGGGAATGTCACGCTTGGCAAAGACCGTCGGAAACCATGCGTCATGGCGGTCGGAGTAGCTGACCATCCCGAGCAACGCAGCAGGCGCGACCTGCGCGCGGGCGAAAGCGTCGAAATCGGGATCGGCGATGGCGGCAAGGATTTCGCGGGCGCGGTCGGACCGGAAGTTGAGGCAGAAGAACCCGTCACCTTCGGTGAACCCCGTGTAGTCGCCGATGACGGTCGCGGGGATGAATTCATCCGTCTTGTCGTCGCCGTATGCGGCGTCGATGGCGGCATGGGGGTCATCCGCGCGCGCGCCTTCGCCCCTGATCATGGCGTCATAGGCGGTTTCGACCCTGTCCCACCGGTTGTCACGGTCCATGGCGAAGTAACGCCCCGTGACCGTGGCAATGGTAACACCTTCGGGCAATTCCGAAAGCAGTGCGTCCATGAACCCTTTGGCCGACGACGGAGCCACATCGCGCCCGTCCGTGATCGCGTGAACGACGACCGCGATGTCCTCGTCGCGCAATGCCCGGGCCGCTGCAACGATATGGTGCCAGTGGCCATGCACCCCACCGTCCGACACGACGCCCATCAGATGGGCCACGCCGCCGCTTTCGCGCATTTTCAAGATGAAATCCCGCAACGCATCGGCCTTGAAGAAACTGCCGTCCTCGATCGCCATCTCGATCTGGCCGAGATCCATCGCGACGACCCGCCCGGCACCGATGTTGGTATGGCCGACCTCCGAGTTGCCCATCTGGCCCTTGGGCAGCCCCGCATCATTGCCGTGGGTCACCAGCCGGGCATGAGGACCTTGCATGATCCGGTCGAAATTTGGGGTTTCCGCCAGTGCGGGCGCGTTTCCCGTGCGATCATCGCGCAGACCCCAACCGTCAAGAATACACAGGACTACAGGTTTCGGCGTCGGCATGGGATACTCCTTGCTGCGTTACACCGCTCTACCGCAGGCACGCCCGGAGGAAAACAGCGGCTCTCTTCATCTTGGCCAAAAAACTCCCGCCGGAGGCGGAATCACGCCCGATGATACGGACCGCCCGCCAGGATGGACGCGGCACGGTAAAGCTGCTCGGCCAGCATCACGCGCACCAGCATGTGCGGCCAGACCATCTTGCCGAAACTCAGGCTGGCATCGGCCCTGTCGCGCAAGGCCGGATCGATCCCGTCCGCACCGCCGATGATGAAGCTTGCATCCTGCCATCCCTGATCCCGCCAGCGGCCCAGCAGGTCGGCGAAATCGGGCGAGGACATCACCTTGCCGCGTTCATCAAGGGTGCAGACCAACGCCCCATCGGGGACCGCGCGGCCGAGACGTTCGGCTTCGGCGGCGCGTCCGCCGCCTTTCCTGTCCTCGACCTCGATCAGTTGCGCAGGCCCAAGGGCCAGGGCCCGCCCCGTGCGGTCGAAACGGGTCAGGTAGTCATCGTAAAGATCGCGCTCGGGGCCCTTGCGCAGACGGCCCACGGCGCAGACCTGCACGCGCATCAGCGCGCGGCCGCAACCCCGGGCTGCCACATCTTTTCAAGCTGGTAGAATTCGCGCACTTCCGGACGGAAGATATGCACGATCACGTCGCCTGTATCGATGAGGACCCAATCGCCTGCATCCTTGCCCTCGGTCTTGGAGATGATGCCGAAATCCTGCTTGACCCGGTCGGCCAGCTTTTCGGCCATGGCCGTGACCTGGCGGGTCGAACGACCGGAGGCGATGACCATGTAGTCGCCCATCTCGGACCGGCCGCGCAGGTTGATCTGCACGATGTCCTCGCCCTTGTCGTCGTCAAGTGATTTGAGAATGGCAGCCAACAACGCATCGCTGGTGGCGGTGGGTGGAACACTCATATGGTGCGTTCCGGCATTGGCTGTCCTGGCAGCCGATGAAGAAAGAGACAGTTCATTGTCCTCCTAGCAGCGCACCGTCCTGTGCCCCGGTGCTGGGCATGATTGGAAAATAGCAATCATGGCGGCGCATTTCAACAAATCGCTGCATATGACCCTCTGCCGTGATCACGCAACACGATGTGCATACTATTTGCGCGGATCGATGAAGACCTTGCCGTCGGGAATGGCCAGTGCGCGCGGCAGATCCGTCATCGCCGCAGAGAGCGGCACGATTTCCGCCACATCGACCTTCCAGTGCCCTTCGACGAACCTTTCCTGGATCTCGACGAAGGCGGCGCGGACACGGTCGGGGCCGACCTGCTTGATCCAGCGGGTGAGCCAGAAGCCTTCGATCCGCTTGTTCATGAAGATCAGCTGGCCCAGTTCGGTCAGTCGCGGCGCTTGGGTGGCCAGTTTGCCATAGTTCACCCAGACGGCGTGGCGCGGCATGGCGAAGAACACATCGGCTGTGAACTGGTCACCGACCGCATCGAGCAGCAGCGCGGGCGGCGTCTGGCGGAATGCCGCCTGCGCATGGCCCAATGCGTCGGGATCCGATGAAACGATGACGTGCGTCGCGCCCAGCGCCCGAAGCGCATCGGCCTGTTCGGGCCGGCGGACAATCGCGATCGGCGCCACGCCATGGTCCCTGCCGAGCGCGATCAGATACTTGCCCAGCTGCGACCCCGCGCCATTGAGCACAAAGCTCTCGGCGCGGCTTTCCCTGACCATGTCGAACATGGCGATGGCCGTCAGCGGATTGACCAGCTGGCCCGCCGCCGCGACTGCTGGCAGGTCGGGGCGGCAGGGGACCAGTTGCGCGGCATCCGTCACCGCATATTCCGCCCATGCACCCGACGCGGTCGCGAAAAAGCTGGCGCGTTGCCCCAGCAGCGGCGTATCGCCTGCCACCACCTCGCCCACGGCCTCGAAGCCCGCCGGCGCGCCCTTGACGCGCGGCTGCCCGTATTCGCCCTTGATGAAATGGATGTCCGACGGGTTCACGGCGGCGAGGTGGACCTTGATCATTGCCTGCCCGTCGCCAACCTGCGGCACGGCAATCGACCGGGCGGCCAGATAGGGCGCCAGGTCTTCGATATCGGGGCCCGTCTGTGTGCCCGAATAGCCATCGGCCAATTGCACGAGGGCTTTCATGGTGGATGGTAACTTCATGCTTGCCTCCTCAGAGATCGAACGTCGCCAGTACCGGCGCGTGGTCGCTGGGTTGTTCCCATCCGCGCACATCGCGAAGGATCCGGCTGCTGTGCGCGGCCTGCTTGATGTCCGGTGTCGCCCAGATGTGATCGAGCCTGCGGCCCTTGTCGGCCGTGTCCCAATCGGGCGAGCGGTAGGACCACCAGCTATAGAGGTGCCCCTGCGGAATATCGTTGCGGGTGACGTCGGACCATGCGCCCGCCTCCATCACGTCGCCGAAATGATCGACTTCGACCGGGGTATGGCTGACGACCCTGAGCAGCTTCTTGTGATCCCAGACGTCGTCTTCGCGCGGGGCGATGTTGAGGTCGCCGACAAGGATGGATTTCTGCGGCTTGTCGGCATGGAAGGCGTCACGCATCTCGGTCAGATAGTCGAGCTTCTGGCCGAATTTGACATTCACGTCGCGGTCGGGCTTGTCCCCGCCCGCGGGGACATAGTGGTTGTGGATCGTCACGCCGTTTTCCAGCCGTGCCGCAACATGGCGGGCGTGGCCGAGGCTGGCGTAATCTTCGGCCCCCGCCTCGGTTATCGGCAGCCGCGACAGGATCGCCACCCCGTTGTAACCCTTTTGTCCACGCGCGACCATGTGGGTGTAGCCCAGCGCCCTGAATGTCTCGACCGGGATCTTCTCGACCGGGCTCTTGCACTCTTGCAGGCACAGGACATCCGGCGCCTCTTCGCGCAAGAACCTTGCGACAATCCCTTCACGCAGACGGACCGAGTTGATGTTCCAGGTGGCAAGTGTGAATGGCATGACGTCCTTTCGCCTTGTCGGTCTGGCCTAGTGCAGACGCCACATCGAATAGTGCAACATGCCCCAGGGCAAAAGCCCCGATTGCAGTTTGCCCCAGAGCCGCATGACCCTGTCATCCCCAAGGCCCGAACCGGCCATGATCGCGCCGACTGTGGTCTTGCCGTCGATGCCCGCGATCAGGCCTGCCGCCTCGGGCGGGATCGCGACACCGATCTTCTCGGGGCCGACGTTGAGATGACGCAGGCTGCGGGTGGCGACGGCCTTGGCGAGGACCGGGGCGGTAATCCCGTTCAGGTGCGGGATCCGGTCCCGCAGCGGAATATCCGCGACGGTCGGGCCGGGCGCGCGGCGCGCGTAGCCGACATGGGTCTTGATGAAACCGCGCAGCTCTTCGGCGGTCGTCATGCGGGCGACCTTGTCCATCCCCTCGGGCGGATCGACGAGACCGGCCAGATCGTAAAGGCCCTCCTGCGCCATGCCGGCCAGATGCCAGCCCGTTTCTTCCAAAGTCGCGATCCACTCACCGATGGTATAGGCGCGGTCCTGGCTGTGCAGCAGAAGGTCGTAGAAACCCGCGTCCGACTGTTTGTGATCACCGACCACCGGATTGCGGTTGAGAGGGTGCGATGCGGGAACGGTCTTCATCGCCGCTTTCGCCTGCCGCAGCATGCTTTTGGCGGGCAGGTGCCCGTAGAGCCGGTTGAAGGCCGCCTGCAGCGGATATACCCCCGACCGCCCGTATGGTGCATAGACCATGAACCCCAACCCGCCGTCCGGGGCCAGCGCCGCGCCCAGCGCGCGCAGTCCTGCAGCGGGATCGGGCAGATGGTGGAGCACCCCGCAGCAGTCGATGTAATCGAAGGTGCCATGATCGCCTGCATCGAGAAGCGAGCCGGTGTGAAACGTCACGTCGGGCAACTTGCGGGCGGCGATCCGTGCCTCGGCGACCTTGCGGGATGCAGCGGAAAGATCAAGGTAGGTGATCTCGTACGGTCTGCCCGCGCTGTGCAGGTGTTGGGCCAGTTGCACCAGCCCGTCACCCGTGCCGCCGCCCGCGAAAAGCACGCGCAAGGTCCGCGACCAGTCCCGCTGACCCGCCCAGATGTGGTGATCCATCTCGGCGGGCAGTGACGGTGAGCCGGTGATCAGCCGCTTGGCCTCGTCGCGCGGATCGCGGGCGGGATAGGGAAACGCCTCGTACTGGTCCCTGACGCCGACCATGGTCTAGAAAACGCCGGCAACCGGGCGGATCACGCCGCAATCGATGCCGCGCCTGTTCATCAGCGGGGCCGTCAGACGTGCTTTCGCCTCGGGGTGTGCGGGGTCGAGCACGCCAAGGCGGACGAGGATCGCGCTGATCGCCGCCTCGCTGGCGCGCGTCGCGCCATCGGCGATCTTGAGAGCGACGCCGAGCTTCTTTTCGGGGATGATGGCGATGAAGACACCCTCGGCCCCGGTCTTGATCGCGACCTTGTGGTCCATCGCCCGCATCAGGCCGGTGCAGGCACGCCCCTCGCCCGCCACGAGGGCGGGATGCGCCATCATCGCCCGCACGAGCCTGTCGGCGCCGATACTGCGGATGTCGCTGCGCCCGTGGGCCGATGCGAAAAACGCCATCGCACGGGCCAGCCCGTGGACGGTGCAGGCGTGATTGGGCGCCGAGCAGCCGTCGATGCCGAACACCGGACTGGCTTCTTCTGTCACCTCTTCGAAGGCGGTCTTGCAGGCCTGCTGCACGGGGTGGTCGATCTCGATATATTCGGGACCCGCGCCAAGGTGCCTTGCCAGCGTCAGGAAACCGGCGTGCTTGCCCGAGCAGTTGTTGTGAAACTGGCAGGGGCTGGCGTGGGCACGGATGATCCCCTCGCGGGCGGCGCGGTCGTCGGGGAGTTGCGGGCCACAGCGCAGATCATCGTCCGCAAGCCCCAGGTCGGCCAGCCAGGCGGTCACACGCCCGGTGTGAATTTCGGCCCCGTTATGCGAGGCGCAGGCAAGGGCGAGCTGTTCGTCGCTCAGGCGCGCGCCCGCCCCGCTTTCCATCAACGGCAGGGCCTGAATCATCTTGCAGGACGATCGCGGATAGATCAGCGCCGCCGGATCACCCCATGCGGCGACGATCCCGCCCCTCTCGTCGCACACAACCGCGTGACCCTGATGAACGCATTCGACCAGGTCGCCGCGCAGAACCTCAACGAAATCGACCGGTTTCGACATGCTTTACCTTCTTGGAAACCCCGGCGGGATCGGTTAGCCACCTGACACATGCGCCAAGGGCTTCCCCCGCCGAGCGGAAATTTGCTATGCTCTAGGCTATCGAGTTGAACAATGCCCTGCCAGTCGAAAAGCTGCACCGCAAGAGGTGGCGAGGACTGGAAGGGTGCTCCGGAGGCAAGGACAGCTTGGAGGCTGTAACATGACATTCACAAAATCCCGTATCTTGGCAATCGCAGCCGCGATGACCGTCGGTCAGGCGGCGTTCGCGCAGGAAGACAGCGACAACCGCGTCGCTGCCGAAACCGACTGGAGCGTCTTCGTCGAAACCGATCCGGAAGAATGCTGGGCGGTCTCGGCCCCGAAGGAAACCGTGAACACGCGCGATGGCAACGTCGTGGAAGTGCGTCGCGGCGATATCCGCCTGATCGTCTTTTACAGACCCGCCGAGAACGTGGCCGGACAGGTTATGTTCACCGGCGGCTACCCGTTCCGCGAGGATTCGACCGTGAGCGTCCAGATCGGCGATGAGACGCT
>JGI12210J13797_10065178_pt1 | contig 12243 bp, 10 predicted proteins | sample ElkSlonscriptome_3_FD_13797 | JGI IMG/M metagenome (IMG submission 13797) | reverse complement strand
CCGATCTGACGATCGACACCTCTGCGGGCACGGTGAGCGGCGCGACCAACGGGGTCTATGCGCAGAGCTACGGCGCGGGCGCGCTGAGCATCACGACCGGCGCGGTGACGGCCCTTGGTGGGAATGCGATTACCGCGATCGCGCAGGCCGGAACGAATGGCATCGCCATCACTACCTCCGGTGACGTTGCGGGTTCCGCGCTGGGCATCTACGCGCTGAACAACGGCTCTGCCCCCACGGTGATCGTGAACGATGGCTCTGTGACTGCCGATACCTTCGAAGCGATCCGCACGCGCGGCGCTGGCTCGCAGATCACCAACAATGGTGCAATCACGGGCTTCGTTTCGCTCAGCGATGCGGACGATACGCTGACCAATAACGGCGCCTTCAATGCCGTCGGCGACAGCACCTTCGGCGCCGGTAGCGACACGCTGACCAACAACGGTACATTCGCAGTCGGCAGCGCCGGCCCGGTCAGCCTCATCGGTCTCGAGACCTTTGCCAATAACGGCCTCATCGATCTCGTCGATGGGAACGTCGGCAACAATCTCGCGATCGACGGCAACTTCGTGGGGGCCGGCAATTCGGCACTCAATGTCGATGTCGACTTCCAGACGGGGCTTGCCGACACGCTGACCATCTCGGGGGCGGCGACAGGTTCGATTCTCGTGTCGGTCAACCCGGTGGGAGGGCAGCCTGCCGGCCTTATCAGCGAAACGCTTGTCGTTGATGCGGGGGCGGGAACATCGGCTACGGCGTTCGACCTCAGCAGCGGCAGCCAGGTTGTCGGACTGGTCGAATTCGACCTGACGTTCGACCCTACCGGCAACGACTTCTTCCTCGCCAGCGCGCCTTCCACCGCCGCGCTAGAATTCGGCACCTTCGCTGAAACCATGCGGAATGTCTGGACCCAGTCGGCCAACGCCTTCTCTGACCAGATGACGGCGATGCGCGACGGCAGTGGCTCGGACGAGAGCAATGTCGGCGGCGGGGAGAAGAGCACGCGGGCCTGGCTTACCGGCTTTGGCAGCAGCCTCGAGCGCGATCAGGTTCGCAACACGGTGTTCAACACCGTCGCCGGAACCCACAATCTTGGCTACGATCAGGACTTCTGGGGCTTCCTCGCCGGGATCGACTTCGGTTCGAGCGCGGTGCGCTATGGCGTGACGGCCGGGTACCAAAGGAGCGACGTCGAGTTTGCCGGTACCGCGAACGGCATCGACTACGACGTTTTCAGCGTCGGCGCCTACCTGACGGCCGATATCGGAGCGTTCTGGGCGAATGCACTAGCGAAGTATGACGACATCAATGGCACGCTCGAAAGCACAACGGCCGGGCTGACAGCCAGTGTCGACGGCTCCGTGCTCGGGATTCAGGCGGAAGCCGGAGCGCTGATTGGCGACCGCAGGGCGCTGTTCCTCGAGCCGAGCGTAAGCTTCGCCTATGCCAGCGCCGACCTGGATGACGTCGGCACCATGCAGGGCGACTTTGCGTTCGATGCTGGCGACAGCGCTCTCGGCAAGATCGGTGCGCGGGCCGGGACCGGCTTCGACCTGGGCGGTACGTCGGGCGTCCTGTTCGTGGGCGGTCATTACGTCCATGAATTCGACGGAGACGACACCACGGTCGCCTTCGCCTCCGGCCCGAACCCGGTCCTTTTCGGCAATTTGCCGTTCGACGACTATGCCGAGATCACGGGCGGGATCACGATCGGCAACGAAGACGATGCGATCAGCGGAAGCCTGCAGGGGCACTTCATCACCGGTGATGATCTGGAAGGCTATGGCGGGTCGCTGAACATTCGTTTCCGCTTCTGACCACATCCCATGCGGGAAAAGGCGGCCGGCCAGGGCTTTGAAAAGTTCCGGCCGGCCGATCTCCTCCGTTACGAGCTCTGATGCAGGATGTCGGGCAAAGAGGTGCGGCAACAAGATCGTCAGGGCCCGAATCCTGTCGTGCGGGGTAAGGCGTCAGAAGCGCTTCGTGCGGGACGTTTTCAAGAACCCGATCCGGCGGCGCATTCGGGCGCGGCAGCAGACAGCCTTGATGCAGCCGTGCTGTCACGCCGTCCGATGGTCGAAGCCAGCCGGTCAATCGTCCGGCAATCGATTGCGGCGCCCTTGGCGATGCTTTTGACGACCACTTTGCTGAAAGCGTCCGCGGGCATAACGCGAACGCCGCGCCTCAGGAAAAGGTCGATCCAGCGGTCACTCCCGCTTGTGATGTCGGCCATTGCCTCAATCGCAACGCCATCGTCCCGGGCGAAGATTTCTGCGCCGAGACTCTCCAGCAGAGCGTCGGGCGTTTCCTGCCGGGCGAGCAGCGCGCTGTAGCGGCGCGCCGCTTCGGCGGTGTCGCCCGCCGCGAGCGCCAGACGCGCCATCGCCTCCTGCGCCACCACGTCGCGCCAGCCACGCTTCGCGGCGTACTGGATTGACAAGGACCCCTCATTCAGTTGTCCGGCCCGATATTGAGCCAAAGCAAGCAAACGCAGGCTCTGCGCAGGAACCGGACGACGCAGCACCAGCTTCTCGGCTTCGTCGAGAGCCCGGGCCGGGTCGGCTGCTGCAAGGCTCTCGGCAGCGATCCTCGCCTGCGAAACTGCGCGGAAAGGTTCCGGCACCAAACCGACGAGCTCTGGCGATACCGCCGTCTGCCTGTCCAATTGCAACAGGGCCGTGGCACCTGCGATCGCCGCGAGGCCCAGATACCAGCTGATCCGCGCGATCACCGGGTTTTCCCGGAAGGTTCGGCGCCGATCCGCGCCAGACCGAGCAGCGCGAACCCGGCCACCGCGAGAAGCGCCTGGTTGCGCAGGGGATAGTCGGTGATGGATTGCAGCGCGATGGCGAGCAGGAAAGCAGCATTGGCCCAGGCGAACCACCGTAGCCGCGAAAGGCGGACGCGCCAGGCCAACCAGGCAATGAGGGCAAGCCAACCCGCGACGAGCAGAAGGCCGGGCAAGCCCGCTTCGATCGCCACTTCGAGAAAGTCGTTGTGTGCTCGCCCGGCTCGGCGCTTGGTCATGTTCTCGAGCGATTCGTCGACCTGGAAGACATCGTCGAAGGTTCCGACGCCCGCTCCGATCGGCCAGTAGCGGGACGCGGCGTACATTCCGTCCTCCCAGATGTAGAACCTCGCATCGTCTCCGGAGGCCTGGAAACGGTCTACCGTGTCCGCGACACGTCCCGGAACGAGCGCAAGTCCAGCCGCCGCCAACGCGACCACAAGACCGACAGCGCCCCCGGCGATGAGGACGCGGCGTGCGCGAGTTTCGCTCGGCGCGTTGCGCGAGGACCACCAGAATATCCGGAAAGCCCCCAGCAGCAACGGAATGCCGGCGAGCACGAGTGCACTGCGGGATCTGGTCAGCACTATCCCGACAACGAGCAGAGCGCATAACGCGATCCTGACGGGGAGAACGGCGGGATGAAGGCGGGGCGGGGGAAGAAGCGCCGCGAGCCCGAGCGCACCGACGAGGAACAGGCCAGTCGAATTGCGGTTCGCGAAGGTCCCGTTCATTACGCTGTCGGAGAGAAGGGTATCGTAGATGGTGCCGAAATCTCCCATCGTCATCACCTGGACCGAGCCGAGCAGGAAATTGGCGATTCCCAGGGCGACCACCAGCCAGCCCAGCGCAATCAGTTCGGCCTGCCGGCAGGACCACCCGAGCACGAGCACGGCGAGCGGCGTGACGAGTGCCGAAAGAGCAAGGAGCGTGCGCCGGGGATCCACGCTGAGAGACATCCAGCCCGAGTGGCCGGCCGCCTCGAACGACTGCGAAACGAGGTCGCGGCCCGGCGCCCTGCTCCACATGTCCGGCGGAAGCGGAATGCTCTGAAGCAGCGGAAGAAGAAAGGACAGGACCAGAAGCACCTTGAGGACGAGTGGTGCATTCCTGATGAACTGCGCGAACGCGCCTGGCCGAAATCCAAGTGCTCCGAGTGCCGTCAGCTGGACTGCAAGGTTCGCAAGAGCATAGCGCTGACCACCGCCACCCATGATCATGGCCAGCACGATTACACCGAAGAGCGACAGGAACGCCGTCCTGTCTCCCGTCCGAGCATTCGACAAGGTTTCAGAGACCGAGGCTTTGGCCGTACTGTCGGGACGGAGCATGCCGATCTCAACAAAAACGCACGGCCTGGGCCGGGCGCAGATTACCGATGATATGGCTTCATGAGAAAACCGGCGTCAGGTGCCCGGAGACTGGTCATCCTCGTCATCGATGATGAGGATGACGCCCGCGGCTGCAATGGCTGCAAGAATGGCTGCGAGGAACCCCCCACTGATGCCTTCACCCTCTGCTTCGCGGCCAAGCCCGGGCTGAGCCGAGGAGGCATAGACAGCCTCGCTGTCTCCGGCACGAGTATTCGCCTGCGCGGGCGTGACGGCAAGGCCCGCCGCGGCGAGGATCAGAGCCATGTGAGAAAACGGCTTGTGCATCTTTATCCCCCCGGTCAGCTACGTGGCTAAACTTAACCGAAACCTACCTCGAGGCCTATGGATAAGCAAGGCCGAATGCCCGGCCTCCCGGAACTGGCCAATGGCGCCGCGCCGCCATTTCGGCTCAGCAATGGCGCAATCGGGAAGCTTCGGGCCATCTCATGGCGTGCGTTCGACCGGCGTCGTGTCAGGATCGAGCAGCACATTGAAGCGGGTGACGTCCCCGCCAAGCACGACCCGGTCTTGGCAAAGCAGCCATGCATGAGCTTCGAGGCTTCCATCCGGACCTCGCGCCGCACCGACCGAAATACGCGAGCTTATGCCTTCCTTCTCCAGCCATCGTCGGCCGGCGAGCGCCTGGACCAGGCAGTCGGCACGCCACGGAACCCGCGCGGCCATACGGCTGATGAAGAAGGCCGTCTTGTCGCATTCTTCCAGTTCCACAGGTCGGCCTGCCCCTCGACGTGCTGCCGCCGTCGACAGGCGGTTGAGCTCGACCACGTCCTTCGGTCCGATCCGCAGCAAGGCGATGCGCGCCCGACCGAGCAAGGCTGTTGCCCGTGCGGCATTGACCAGCAGGATCGGAAGGGGATAGCGTCTTTGCATTCCGAGATCCTCGCCGACACGTTCAGTGGGTCTGCCTTGCTACCCGATTGCCTTGCCGTCACTGATAGCGCGGGCACGGCTTGCACGGCGTCCCGTGCACTGTAAACAGACTTATCACGGTTCTCCCGCCCAATCGATCGCGCCACATGACATCCTGCGGCAAAACAACACTCGACGATGCAACGCAGATTCTCTGGGAAGACGGCGTCTGCGTCCTCGAAGGAATCCTCGATCCTGCTCTTATCGCAGGATGTCTCGGCCATTTGGCTCAGAATGATCCGGGTCTTCTCGAACAGAATGAGGATCCGCGCAAGAATTACGTAACGGACGGCCGTTTCTATGCCGGAGTGGCGGTCGAGGGACCTTTCGCGCAGCGCGACATGATGCTTCCGGCAGAGGTCGAGAAGGTGATCTCGGCGACGCTCGCTTCCGACTTCATCATCGATTCCCTCGGCTTCATCGTCGCCCATCCCGGGGCCCCGGAACAGCATTGGCATCGCGATGGCGGCGTGTTGTTTCCGGGCCATCCGCTCGAATTCATGCTGCCTGCGACGGCAATCACGCTGGTGATACCGCTTGTCGAGATGAACGAGGAAACGGGCACCACCGGCTTCGCCCTCAAGTCCCACCGGAACAGGGATCCGGTCGACAAGCCCGATTACGAACCGGTCGTCGAAGTAGGGTCAGCCATCCTCTGGGATTACAGGATCAATCACAAGGGCTTGGCAAACACGAGCCGCGTGAACCGTCCGCTCATCACGGCAACCTTGTGCCGGCCATGGTGGATGGATGAATTGAATTTCAGCGATGCCGAGAAGCTCCTGATCCGGCGAGAGGTGCTTGAGGGGCTCGATCCCGACCTGCAGAAGCGCCTCGTCCGGGCACGCGTCATCGACTGAGACTTCCCGCATGCGGGCCATCGTCTGGCGCGATCGAGATCAGGCCGGCACGATCAGATTGTTGGCGATCAGTTCGGCCATGAAACTGCGGATGTCCTGTTCGACCGAGGCAAGCTCGACATCGTAATCCGCCGCTATGGCAGCGCAGATCCGGTCGGGACGCTCTTGACGATTGAGCCGCTCCCAGAATTCCGTCCCGATTGCGTCGAGACCAAAATAGGCCCGGTTTCCGAGATGGAGGATGACCATCTCGTCACCGACGGTGTTCGCCATCGCCTCCTCGCTCGGCCGCCATTGAGAATTCAGGATGTCTTCCATCGCTCCATCGAACCTGTCTTGCCGTCGTCGCGTTCGCACGTCCTTCGCAGAATGTGAAGGCTCGGCGGAATTGGCCGGTCGGGTCAGGTCTCCTTCACCGGCCCGGCGCGCGCTTGGCGCGCGTCTTCTTGACCGAGCATGGTAGTGATGACCACATTCCTGACATCCTCGAGCAGTTCGAGCCCGTCCGGGTAGGACAGATCGTAGGCCGGTATCGCGTTGGCAAGAGCGGAGGCATCCGACAGTCTCTGCTGAGCTGCCCGCGCATCGTCAGGATCAAGTGAAAAGCTCTGGCGCAGGAGGCCGATGCACGCCTGGCCCGCCGTGCGCTTGGTCGCTTTGGGCGGGTGCCGAAACTCGGGGCATTCGAGAAAGAAAAGCGCGCCCAGAGGGAGCCGGGAATCTGACGAGGCGGCCGGCAACTTCACTTTGCGCTTTGCCGAATATTCGGCCATCGGTTGGGTGTCTATGGCGCTGCCAAGCACTTCTCGAGCGGTCTCGGGATACATTCGCAGACTGCGATAGAGGGCCTGTCCGATAAACGCGTCGTCGGACCGGGAAACGACGACCGCATCGTCTCCCAGCATCGCAAAGCCCGACGCATGAAAGCTTGCCGCCAGGGTCGATTTGCCCGCGCCGGAATCGCCCAGGAAAAGCGCGAGTCTGCCGTCGATCTCGACCGCACTTGCATGCAGCACAAGGTGCCCCAACTCGGCCAGGACCCGCGGTGCAACCTGGTCGAGAAGCAGATGCGACAGGCCAGCGGAGCCGAGCGATTCGTAAAGTGAAGTGGCCACAACGCGGCGACCTTCGGTGTCGACCCTGAAACGCCCCAGACCGTCGAAATGTATTTCGGGCAATTGCAGGAATACGGGATCGAGGGAAGATTGCCTAAGCTCGCTCGCGCCGACAAGAGAAGCGCCGCTCCATCCGGGCGCAGCGTTTTCGAACGTCCAATCGGCCAATAGGCCTCCACCCAGAGGGCCAGTCATTCCTACCCCGCTGAAAGGCCCAAGGATCAAATGCCGAATATTGCTCTATTTCTCCAAGCGAGCCGGAGGCCGAGCAGCGTAATTGCAACGCGGCGCTCCGGCCAGGGCTGCGACTTCGGCAGATCAGGGAAGTTTCTGTCGCCGCTGCGTACCCGTGCCTTCGTTGAGCAAAGTGCTGCCGCTCGCAGTGAGCGCGGAGAACTCGCCGAAAACCTTGAGTGTTGGCGCCGCGTACACGCGGGCCTCGTTGGATGTTTCCTGCCTCATCTCAATCTCCGCCGAAGGGTACGCCCTCGTTAATCCGTTTCAACCAAACTGCCGCATAGATTAAGCGGTCATATTTTGCAACTGAAGCATTGGCCGGATCTGCGCCAAGGAACGCCTTGATCGTCTCCTGCCTTGCATAGGGCTCAAGCTGTTCGGCGACCGCCGCGTCCAGCTCCGGCTTGATATCCACCAGAAGCCTTTCGCTGAATTTCCAGTTTACGCTGTCATTGCCCTTTCTCAGGCGCACAGCCGTGGGAAGGAGTCCGGACATGGCCCGTCTCAGAATGAGCTTGTGCCAGCCATCTTCCTGGAGCTGTTCGGGGGGCAGCGACAGGGAGAATTCGAGCAACCTGACGTCCATGAAGGGCGCGCGCGTCTCGATGCCGAGTGCCGCGGCTGTCCGGTCATAGCGTTCGCGGGCAAGGACCGAGAAGGGATGAAGGACGCCAAGCAGGCGTCTCGAAGCTTCGCTTTCATCGACCGGCCTGATTGCAGTCCTGAATTCCTCCCTGCGGCGTGGCATGTCGACGCGTCGGGAAAAGTCAGGGGCCAGAGGCGATCTCCTTTCGTCCTCGGCGGACCTGCGCCGCCTTACCTGAGCATCCCGCATGGCGAGAACCGGTCCGGGCAGGGCTTGTCTCCAGAGCTTGCGCAAAAGCGGCACGAAGACCGGGTAATCCATGCCCCAGAAGCGTTTCTCGCCCCAGGCTTCGCGCAAGGCGCGCCCGTATCGACCGCTGCTGATATGAAGCCCGATCGCATCGCCCAGTCCGATCACGAGATCCCCAGGCGTGCCGTCCATGACCACGTTCGTCCCCGTTCGCCGGGCGAGCAGGTAGACCGCCCGCTGGAGGTTCATCCACCCGTCGAAGGGGTCGTCCATCCCGAAGAAAAGGCGCGCAAGTTCGTCCCGGCAGTCCGCAAGTTCGTGGACCGGAATCGAATGCGGTTCGATGTGGGGTGTGGTCTGGGTCAGCCGGATCATGTCGGTCTCGATACAGCCGGGCCGGGTATCGACGGCAGAGAAGGTCCGGAGCGGCGGTCGCCCCTCATCGGCGAGCAGACCGGCCGCCACCGCGACGATCGACCCCGAGTCCATCCCTCCGGACAGCATCGAGCCTATCCTGTCGCAATCGCGGAGCCTCGCGCTGACCGCTCCGGTGAACACGTCAAGCAGCGCTTCGGCGTATTCGCCGTCGCTCGAAAGCTGAAGACGGGGCTGGGGCTCGAGGCTCCAGTAGCGCCACGTCCGCAGGCCCGATCGGTCCACCAGCAGGGCATGGGCGGGCGGCAGGCGATGAAGATCCGCGAAAGGGGTCGAGACGAGGTCGTGTGCCTCCAGTTCCTCGAGACAGTCGGCCAGCCGTTCCTCGTTGATCCGAGCCGGGATGTCGTTGTGCCGGAGCAACGCGATGGCATCGGTCGCAAAGCCGAACAGTCTTCCCGGGCGATGGTGATAGATCAGTTGGCGCATGCCCACCTGATCGCGCGCGCAAAAGAGGTGCTGCCTCCTCGGGTCCCAGATCGCGAGGGCGAAGTCGCCCAGCAGGCGCTCGGCACAATCTGCGCCCCATTTGAGGTAGGCCTCCAGAACGAGTTCGGCATCGCTCCATTCAGAGTGGGCGGCAAGGCCAAGCGTCTCGAGAAGGTCGGTCCGATTATCGAGGCGAAGGTCTGCGGTGATGGTGCATCCCGTCTCCGCATGCGAGACGGGTGGTCGAGAGCGATCCTCCCTCGCATTGGTGGCGAGGTGTGCATGGACCAACGCGGCGGTTTCCTGTTGCCAGACCCGACTGCCGTCGGGCCCCCGGCGCTCCAGATACGACAGCATGCCCGCAACTTCGCTCGACCCTGTCGGCCTGCCATCGAGCCGCAGGATACCGCCTATTCCACTCAATCGAACGCCTCCTTGCCTTGCTGGAGAATGACAGCAAGGCCTGGTTCGACGATGCCCCCAACCTTGATTGCGCTAGCCCTCGTCGCTCTTTTGCAGGGTGAAACCGAGGTCGGAGGGATGGATGATCCTGTCGGCGAGGGCAAGGCTCGCCGGGCGATGAGTGATGAGGATCACGGTCCGGCCCTTGAGCGAACCGATGCAGGAATCGACGAAAGCGGCTTCTCCTTCGAGATCGTACATGCTGGTCGCCTCGTCGAGGATGTATATCGGCGGGTCACGCAACAGCGCACGAGTGAGTGCGAGACGCTGCCTTTGTCCGCCAGAAAGCCGAACGCCCCCATCGCCGATCCGTGTCTCGAAACCCGCCGGCAGGTGCTGGATGAAGTCCCATGCCTGCGCGAGCCGCGCGGCACGTTCGAGGCTGGCGGGATCGGCGTCGCTCATGCCAAGTGTGACGTTTTCAGCCACCGTCCCGTCGAACAGCAGCGGGGTTTGCGGGACGTAACCGAACTGCCGCCGCAAATCCTGGACCTGCAAGTCGGCGATGTCGGCACTGTCCAGCGTCACGCGACCCGAATCCGGTTCGTAGAAGCGCAGGATCAGGCGGACGAGGGTCGTCTTGCCGATCCCGTTCTCGCCCGTCAGCGCGACGATCTCGCCTTGCGAAATCGACAGGTTCAGGTTTTCAAGGACGGGCCGGCGCCCTTCATATGCGAAACTCACATTCTCGAAATTGATCGCGCCGCGCGCTCTTTCGATGGCCTGTCCCAGCCTGTAGCCGGGTTCTGGCTCTGCCTCGAAAACCTCCTCCAGACGGGCAAGCGTTCCGCGTGCGATCTGGAACGCGCCATAAAGGTCAGCGAGCTGACCGACCGGTCTGGTCAGAAGGGCCGCATAGAAGAGAAACGAAAGCAGTTCCGCCGGGTCCTGCATGGCGCCATCCGCCATGCGTCTGCCTGCAATCAGCAGGATCGCGATCGCTCCCGCCGCTGCAAGGAGCGCGAACACCGGGCCCACGAAGGCACTGGCGCGAACCTGTGCAAGACCGATCTGCCGGGATTTCTCCACGGCAGCGCGAAACCCCGCCCTGCGCTGCTCCTCCACGGCGAAGGCCTTGACCGCCTCGACCATCTCGAGGTCGATGTTCGCCCGGTTGAAGACATCGACCTCCGCATCGCGGCGGTCACGCGCAAGCTTTCTCAGCCTGCGCCCGACGAGCTTGAATGCAACGAAGAAAGCGGGAACGAGGAGAGGAACGAGCAGCGCAAGGGCGGGATCGATCACCGCAAGCAGGATCAGTGCGCCTGCGGCCGTGATCAGCATTGACGGTGCCTGCGCGAGCGTGTTCGTGAGAAAGCCGCTGAGTCGGCTGATTTCCTGCGTCATCAGGGACAGCATTTCGCCATCGCGCGTCCTGTCGTGAAAGGCGACCGACATGCACTGCAGATGTTCGTGGATTTCGGCCCGCAGGTCCGCCAGGATGCGGCCGGAAGCATCCTCCGAGACGATCGCGACGAGGATGGTCACGATTGTCAGGGAAACGAGGGCCGCAAGGAGGAGGAGCGAGGTTCGCACGATGTCCCCGCTCCCTCCGCTCAGTACTCCGGCGAGGAACTGACCCGCGAGCCATGGGATCGCCAGGGTGGCTGCCGATGCCAGGATCGAAAGCGCGCTGATCAGCGCGAGGCGCCGTCTGAACTGGCGGGCTTTTCGAAGCATGATCCCGCTGCCCATCTCAGGAATTCCCCGTGATGGCCCGGCCCGCGGCCCCTGCCAGCCGTCGGGCGTGAAGCAGGGGAAGGGGCCAGTGAGCAGCGCGCGGGAAACGCTCCCGCAGCCTTTCTTCCGCCGGAAGGAGATGCCGCGCCAGTATCCCGCATCCTTCGCGAAGGCCCCGTGCTGCCGCCAGTTCGAGCATCATGCGCCTGAAGGACGAATTGGTGCCGAGATATTCCTGCAATCGCGCAGATCCTCCATCCAATTCGAGATCCTTCAGCACCTTTCCCGGAATGGGGGTTGCCAGCGTTTCTTCAGCGAAGAGCAAGGCCGAATGAAGCTGGGGAGCGCAACCGCTCCGCCGGGCGGAATCGGCAAGGGCCGACCAATCCCGCTCGGCCAGCGATGATGCGACGAGGTCGATATCGACAGCCCAGATAAGCCTGTCGCCCTCGAATATCCGGCTTTCGGCGAAAGCGTATCCGAAAGTCAGGTGACTGGCGCGATTGAGGCTGGTGAGGACGAGATTGTCGGAAGGAGTAAGCCCGCGTGCCTCGGCCGCCAGGCCCGGCAGCGCGATGGTGCGCCGGCCGATGCCTCCTTTCTCAAGGTGTTGCGAAATGGTCGCGCTGCTTCGGATACGCCAATGGAGGTCGACGTCATGGGTGAACATGTCATGCGCCGATTTTCGCCAGGTCTCCTGCAACGCCTGGATTGAACCGACCCTTCGGAAACCGCAATCGGACAGGACAGATCGCGCGTCCTTGAGCATTTCAGGCCTGACAAGGATATCCGCATCGCCTCGACGACGCAGCGCGGGGTCGCCATAAACGGAATAGGCGAGCGACGTTCCTTTCATCACGATCGGGGCAATGCCCAGTCTGGCGAATGCCCCCATCAGCGCCGATATCTCATGCCGATGGGTCTTCTCCCAGAATATCTGCGCCCGCGCCTCCGCCGCGATCGTCTCTCGCAATCCTTCCGGCCACTGCGCAAGACCTGACAGCGCCTCCGACAGAAGAAGGGCGATACCGTGAAACGCGACCCGAAGACCGACCTGGCGCGTATGTTCAGAAAGCTCTTCCGGGAAGGCCGGACATGC
>JGI12210J13797_10850052_pt1 | contig 12244 bp, 12 predicted proteins | sample ElkSlonscriptome_3_FD_13797 | JGI IMG/M metagenome (IMG submission 13797) | reverse complement strand
CTTTTTTAGCTGAGAGGATGTTTGAGAAGTCGTCAGTGCTACTTCAGATCCCCCCTTAGCTCCCCTTGAAAAAGGGGAAACCGGAATCAAAGTCCCCCTTGAGAAGGGGGATTTAGGGGGATCAGTCTTGTTCCAGCGTGTTGTCTAATACTTTTCAAACATCCTCTGAAGTCTATTGCACTAACCGGACTAATGCCACAAGCTACTTTCCGACCCTCAAGTGAAGCGGCCAGTAGATCGGCTTTGCTTCGTCAGGATTACCCCAAGCATGAAGGAGGCGATCGCTCACCTCATCCAAAGGATTGTTTCCAGTGGCTTCTAGGTAGTTTTGGCTGGCAGACCAAGTGAGCAGATAGCCACAGAGCTGTTCGAGAGTCCAACGAGTCTCCATCAAAAACGTCGGAGCATCAATTTCTGAAAAGGGAAATAGCAGAGTACGGTAGTGGTTTTCAACTAAATTGCGTTCTGGCGGCCAATAGGGATCGACCACCGTACGATAAAAGTAGTTGATTAGAGGATCAACGGCTTCTGAAACGGTCATCAGTTCATAGCACCAAAGCGCGACAATTCCTCCTGGCTTCACCACCCGCCGAACCTCTGCGTAAAAGGCATCGAGCGAAAACCAGTGGGCAGCCTGAGCCACCGTCACCAGGTCAATAGACCGATCTGCAAGTCCGCTGCGATCCGCCAAGGCTACTTGATAGGCTACGTGAGGATGACTGGGAGCTTGACGAATCTGAGTCGCACTGCCGTCTGTCGCCGTTACCTGAGGAAAGAATCGTGCCAGTTCTAGCGCGGCTTGCCCACTGCCCGTAGCGCAGTCCCACGCGCGATCGCATGACTGACAAAGCGATGCTAGATACTCAAACAGCTCACACGGATAGCGAGGACGATATTGAGCATAGTTCGACGATTGACGTGAAAAGTAGTCTTTGAAAGACATTGGCGAATGTAATGCGTGTCATTCGGATCATGAGTGAAGGCTTTCAGTCTTCACTTCTCAGATTCACAAATCCCGGATCTGTCGATTCAAAGATCCAAATACAAAACCCAAATTGATATTACGGTAACGTGAGATAACAAACGACTATAGCAATTCCATATTGCGAGGTTTATGGAGTCATCTACATCGGCTAAATCGGCTCAGGTTAACATCATTGAGCATCCCCTCATCCAGCACAAGCTGACATTGATGCGACGAGCGGAAACAAGCACGGCAAAATTTCGGGCGCTTTTACATGAAGTGAGTATGCTTCTAGCCTATGAAGTGACTCGCGATCTGCCCATCAAGCTAGAGTCTATTAACACGCCCATGACTTCGATGATGGCTCCGGTCTTGGCTCCTGACAAGAAACTCGTCGTGGTCTCGATCATGAGAGCCGGACAGGGCATTCTCGACGGTATTTTAGAACTCATGCCCTCGGCACGGGTGGGACATATTGGGCTGTATCGTGATCCCAGTACGCTAACGGTGATTGAGTACTACTTTAAGCTGCCCCACGATGTTGGCGATCGCGACATGATTGTGGTTGACCCAATGCTGGCCACTGGCAACACCGCCGTTGCAGCCGTTAATCGACTGCGCCATGCCGAACCTCGCTCCATCAAGTTCCTCTGTTTGTTAGCGGCTCCAGAAGGCATTCAGCATTTCCGAGACATCCATCCTGACGTGCCTATCTATACCGCTGCGATTGACGAGAAGCTCGATTCCCACGGCTATATCTTGCCTGGGCTAGGTGATGCGGGCGATCGCCTCTTTGGCACAAAATAAACGGTCTTAAACGACAGGGGCATAGCGGCGCTATGCCCCTACAGTCCTGACTTCTGATCAATTAATCCACCGCCCAACAATACATCCCCGTCGTACCAGACGGCTGCCTGCCCAGGTGTTACACCAAACTGTGGTTCGTCAAAAACGATGCGTGCCTGAGTTGCCTCAGCCTCTGGAACGGGAATGATCGTGGCTGAAACGGCTGGAGTGCGATAACGCACGCGCACCTGTGCCCGAATGGGTTCGTTGGGGGGTGCGATCGACACCCAGTTGATGCGGCTGACAGTGCATTCGGGGTCATGAACGCTGTCGCGATCGCCCACAATCACCTGATTTCGGCCAACATCAATGCTGACCACATAGAGTGGATGGGCGGCTGCAATGCCTAACCCTTTCCGCTGACCGATGGTGTAGTTGTGAATGCCGTTGTGCTGCCCCAGCACCTGTCCCGACTGATTCACAATATCGCCCGGTTTCGGAGCTAAATATTGGCTCAAAAAGTCACCCATGGAGCCGTGAGCTTCGACTAAGCAAAGATCCTGACTTTCCGGCTTCTCTGCTGTGTGTAGCCCAAACTCAGCCGCAACTTTTCGCGTTTCCTCTTTAGTCTGTTCACCTAGCGGAAACACCACATGGGCTAGCACAGGCTGCGTTAGATCATACAGAAAATAAGACTGGTCTTTTTGCTGATCGACTGCCCGCAGCAGCTCATATCGCTCCGTTTCCGGATTGAAGCGAACACGGGCATAGTGACCTGTTGCGATGCGGTCGATCCCCAATTCTTTTTTGGCATAGGCCATCATTGGGCCAAACTTGACGGCTCGATTGCACTGAGAGCAGGGCAGTGGTGTCATTCCCTGACCATATCCGCTGACGAGATAATCTACAATCTGCTGCTGAAACAGATCGCGACTATCGACAATGTGGTGAGGCACTCCCATCTCTTCACAGAGCTGAGCCGCATCAACCATGCCTTCTGAACAGCACTGTCCCTTGCCTTTCATCAGCCACAGGGTAAGACCCACGACCTCGTAGCCCTGGTGATGCAATAGGGCTGCCGCTGCTGAGCTGTCAACCCCACCTGACAGACCCACCACTACTTTTTGTTTGACTTTGGTATTCAGACTAACCATCAAAACTGTGTTATCAAAATCGAGATGAAGAGAGTTAAAGAGATGCGGAATTACTAACGGTAATTTGCCATTCCAGGTTAGCATTTACGGTCAAAGGAGAGGCGCATTGATAAGCCTCCATTTGCAAATCGTCTTCAACAGTACCTGAGCTGTGTGTGTTATGGCTCCTCTTGATTTTTCCGACCGTCATTTCGCTGGAAACGCGATTCGGCAAGTTCTAACTTGTCCGATGTCGAGTCAATCTGTTAAGCGATCGCCAGCATCATCCCATATGCTAGCCCTTTCCGGCAGGGCAGCCCAGAAAAGTAAGCGGATTGCGGGAAGGGCGATCGCCCTTTCGGTCATGGGGATGGCGATCGCAGGCACAGCCATCAGCGGATTCTTCTCAGCCGCCGCTGCCCAGGAATCGGATGATTCAATGGTGCAACGTCAGCCCATGCTCATCGCTCAGCAACTGATTGACGGACTCCCGCCACCGCCGCCTTTTACCCCCAGCGATCTCTCCTCGTTCCCTGCTCCACCAGGGGTAGGAAGTGGGCCAGATGCGGGAAGTGACCTGTTTATGGTCTATGTCAATGGCAGCAGCCCTCTGTTATTGGAGCAGGTGCGGCAGGTGCAGCCCGACGCTCTCATTCAAGAATACGAAGGGCAGCCGATTATTTTAGTGGGAGCTTACGACAGCTCAAGCCGCGCAGAGCAGCAGATTGCAGCTCTCGAAAATCAGGGCATCAGTGCGACGGTCACATCTGTGCCCAATCTGGTGTTTGAACCGCAAATACCAGCCAACTCAGGGTTTGCAGCTATTCCCGATCTGCCGCCAGCCGCCGAAAACACGCGAATTGATCCCACCCTGCCAGCAGCAACTTTGCCTCCGGCGGTTCAGCCAGCTCAAACTTTATCTTCTCCATCTTCTCCATCTGCGGCTCTACCTGCGGCTACGGTTTCAGCGACTCCTCCGGGGCGAGAAATCGAGTTCAATACGGTGCCTAGACCTGCGGCTTCATCTGTGCCTGCGCCTTCCACCACCAGAGTGGCGCGAGTCGAAGCGACAACCAGTGACAGCTCTTACTACATCGTTATTCCTGGTGACTCTGACGAACTGCCGTCGGTGCGAGAACAGATTCTGATGTTGGGAGCCCGTCAAGACGCCGTTTCTCAGAGAGAAGAACCGCTCGGCCCTCATGTTCTCGTTGGGCCATTTGTCGATCGCCAATCGGCCTCTCGCTGGAATCGATTTTTGCGCGGCTTTGGCATGAATGCTCGGGTGTATTATCGACGGTAGAGTCCGCAAGCACTAGAAAACCTAAGGACTCAGGCTATACGTCGAGGAATCCCATGAGTCAATGTGCATGGAATACTGCTATGCGATCGCCCTTCATCGATGGCTGCGCTGTGACTGCTGAGCAGATGCAAGCTATCGAGTCGCGGATCTTCGACGCCGGAATGCCCGTAGCGGCACTGATGGACAAAGTAGCCGGACTGATTGCCCGTCGGGTTCAGACCCTCTATCCGGTCACATCGTATGCGCGAGTTTTGGTGTTGGTTGGGCCAGGGCACAACGGCGGTGATGCCTTAGTGGTCGCAAGAGAGCTGCACGAGCAGGGCTATCAGGTCGCCCGCTGCTACCCGATTTCGAAACTCAAACCGCTGACCCAATCTCACAACGACTATGCCGATCATCTCGGCATTCCGCAGCTTCCATCTGAGGCGATTGAGTCTGAATCGCAAGACTGGGATCTGGTGATAGATGGACTGTTTGGGTTCGGCCTGACTCGTCCAATTGAAGGAGCGATCGCCTCTCTCGTAGATACTGTAAATGCTCATCCTGCTCCAATCGTGAGCATCGATTTGCCGTCGGGACTCGATACCGACACAGGCTCAATTTTGGGGACAGCAATTCGAGCGACTCATACGCTGTGCTTAGGATTATGGAAGCGATCGCTCTTACAGGATTCTTCTCTGGATGTCATGGGACAGCCAGAGCTGATTGATTTTGGCTTGCCGCTGTCTGACATGCAAGCAGTCGTGGGCGAAGACCCGAAATGTCAGCGACTCACACAGGCGCTAGCGTTGGCGGCACTGCCTCTACCCCGCAAACCTGATACCTACAAGTATAAAGAAGGCCATTTGCTGCTGGTTTGTGGGTCGGCTCAGTATATGGGAGCGGCGATTTTAGCAGCTCGTTCGGCTCGTGCTAGCGGGGTTGGAATGCTTTCGGTTGCGGTTCCCAAAACCCTGAAGCCGATTCTGGTGGCGCACTTGCCCGATGGATTGGTGATCGACTGCCCCGAAGATGAAACTGGGGCGATCGCTCACTTTCCCGAATCTCTAGACCTCAGCCGCTACAGTGCGATTGCTTGCGGGCCAGGGCTGACGCTTCATGCAGAGCTTGTGGTGCGGCTGCTTCTCGATAGGGATGTGCCTCTCTTGCTCGATGCGGATGGACTCAATGTTCTCGCAGGTCTCGACACGATTGCGACTCTACAGCGGCGGCGATCGCCTACGGTTCTGACGCCTCATGTTGGTGAGTTTCGCAGGTTGTTTCCAAATATGGAGGGAAGAAGGCAGGAGGCAGGAGGCAGGAGAGGGAAGGCGAGCGATCGCCTCAGTCAGGCTCAAATGGCGGCTCAGAAAAGTCAGGCTCTTGTTATTTTGAAGGGAGCGCAAACGGTGATTGCGGCTCCTGATGGGCATCTTTGGGTTAATCCTCATAGCACTCCAGCTTTGGCGCGGGGCGGCAGCGGCGATGTGCTGACGGGACTGCTGGGAGGACTGCTTGCCCAGAACATCACTCACCAGCAAACCGCGACGAAGTCTGGAGAGAGTTGTGATGCGATGAATGCGGCGATTTCTGCGGCTCAAGCGGCGGTGTGGTGGCACGCCCAGAGTGCGATCTCTGCGGCTCACCAACTAACGGAATTGGGGGTAGATGCCTCAAGCCTGGTTGATTTTCTCAGCCCCACCCTTGAGAACTTTCTCCGGATGAGAGCCGCAGAGACAGCGTAAATACCGTGTAAATGCCATAGTGGGCAAAGCAACCCGTATCTCTCGCACGACTGAGCATGGACACTCTCACTCAACTTCGAACTGGACAGCTTATCGGAGCCCAGCGACTCAACTTGTCTGGTGACTTTACAGAGTTTCCGACTGAAATCTTTGACCTGGCGGACTCTCTAGAAATTCTCGACCTATCAAACAATCAGCTCACGTCGCTCCCCGGTGACCTTGGACGCCTCCGACACCTCAGAATTCTTTTTTGTAACAACAATCAGTTTGAAGAATTGCCTCCGGTGCTGTCTCAGTGTCCAAGCTTGTCCATGGCGAGTTTCAAAGCCAACCATATCAAGACCGTGCCGGAAGAAGCGCTGTTACCGACGTTGCGCTGGTTGGTGCTGACGGATAATCAGCTCGAAGTTCTTCCCGCAAAAATGGGTCAACTTCCCCGACTGCAAAAGCTAATGCTGGCTGGAAATCGACTGCGATCGCTCCCCGAAAGCATGGCAGCCTGTCACAATCTTGAACTGATCCGACTAGCTGCTAATCAGCTCGAAACCTTGCCGTCCTGGTTGTTCAACCTGCCGCGACTTTCGTGGATTGCCTATGGAGGTAATCCGTTGTGTCATCAGCCTGAATTCACAGGAAAATCTACTGCTTCAAATCAGAGCATTTCCTCCTCAACACCGCTGCTCGAAATTGACTGGCTAGAGCTATCTGTCGGAGAAGTGCTGGGGCAAGGGGCCTCGGGGATTATCTATAGAGCTGTCTGGACTCCGCCGAGTGGAGAGTCCCAGACGGTTGCGGTCAAAATTTTTAAGGGCGCGATGACTAGCGATGGGTTACCAGATGAAGAAATGCAGACCTGCATTGCGGCTGGAACTCACGAAAATCTGGTGAATGTCCTGGGAGAAGTCGTCCACCATCCTGAGCAAAAGCAAGGACTCGTATTTTCCTTCATTCCTGCAAACTACACAAATTTGGGCAATCCTCCCAGTCTCAGTACTTGCACCCGCGACACCTACGCCGAAGAAACTTCATTTTCCCTTCCTGTGCTGCTGCGTATCGCTAAGGGAATCGCCGCCGCCGCAACCCATCTCCACCGCCGAGGCATTTTGCATGGCGATCTCTATGCCCACAACATTTTGATTGATGAGTCAGGACATCCTTTGTTAGGAGACTTTGGTGCGGCCTCTCGATATAACGCGGCCAATGTGAACCTAGGGAAAATATTGGAGGCTGTTGAAGTACGGGCCTTTGGATGCTTACTCGAAGATTTGCTCAATCGCTGTCCCAATCAAACGGATGCGGCCTATACTCAACTGCGTCAGCTTCAGCACAATTGCATGGTCTCCATTCCTGAGCAGCGTCCCTGTTTCGAGGCGATCGCCACTACTCTCAAATCTATCTAATTTTTCTAAACCAAACAACGCCCCAGCCAGTCAGCGTATTCACTTCAATTCTTCATCGAACCGAGCAAGCTCTAATACAAATCCAGGCAGCACTGATTCATCCGAAAGCTCGGTAGGGAGCGACTGTACTTCTCGTTCCTTCCCTTGCCGATAAATTTCTACCTGCTGATCATGGAGATTGATTAACCAGCCAAGCCTCACACCACTGTTCATGTACTCCTGCATTTTCTCCTGAAGAGCAGAAAGGGAATCAGTACGGGAGCGCAACTCAATCACAAAGTCAGGGGCTAGGGGCGGAAACTTCTGACGCTGTTCTGGAGTGAGGCTCTGCCACCGGGACATCTCCACCCAAGCCACATCGGGAGAGCGATCGCCCCCTCCGGGTAGCTTAAACAAGGTTGATGAGCTGAAGACTTTCCCCAGCTTGGTGCGCTTGTTCCATAGATAAAGCTCACCTCCGAGTTGCAGTTCCCAGCTACCGCTTTCTCCTCCAACGGGTGACATGAGTATTAAGGCTCCTTGAGCATCCCGTTCAACGACTAAATCTGGGTTGTCGATACAAAGCTGGTAAAACTGGTCATCACTGAGATGGACATGCTTCAAATCAATTTTGAGCGGCAACGTTAGGGAAGTCATGGCGATCGATGAGAGAAGTTGGGCATTGACCAGGAGCTAAAACCATTATTGCATCTGGTTTTGGAAAGAGAGCGACCGCCCTAGCCGTCCCCTTATGATCAAGCAACATTTCCTTTAATTTCAGCGGAGAAGGGTTTACATGCTATATTTCGCTGTGCCATTTGGGTTGAAGCTAGGGATGTCTACTGGCTTCTTTGGATTGAATCTCAACATCCTTTTAGTCATGTTTTAGTAACGTTGCTTGTCGGGTTTTGCGACCCATTCTTTAAAGGCTTCGACCGCTTCATCAACCATGTAGGGATTCATAGCGAGATCTCGTTCAGCAGGAGATTTTGCAACTTGCTCATAGAGAGAAGAACTATTGAAACCAAACTGATCTGCTGTTTCCTTGCTGTTGCCGTAGTAAACGACATCAAGCTTGGCCCAGAATACGGCTCCCATGCACATGGGGCACGGCTCGCAACTGGTGTAGAGTTCACAACCGTCCAAAGTCCAGCTCTGTAATTGCTGACAGGCATCCTGAATCGCCAGCATCTCTGCATGGGCGGTGGGATCATTCGTGGATGTAACTTTATTCTGTCCACGCCCAATGACCTGCCCATCTTTGACCACAACCGCTCCATATGGCCCCCCCTTGTTAGACCGTATGGCATCGAAGGAGAGAGCGATCGCCTCTTCCATAAATTTAGGATCGGGCATAAATTTAGGATCGGGCATAAATTTAGGATCAGGAGTGCTGGAGTCGGAGGCAAAGTTCGGCTGGCCCATGTGATTCTTCTCGCTGTGTTTTTCCAATAACTCTCAGTAGTCTATATCGCTTTATGACAGCGATTCCAAGCCACGACTCTAAGTTTAGAGTCCGTTGTTTTGGGCAAGCGACAATTGACGGGAGCCTCAGCCAAACCACTCGACTTTAGACTGGATGGGCGATCGCGAACTGTCTTTAGCAGGCGTATCACTGTAGCCCAGATACAGATAGCCAAAGCAGCGATCGCGCTCCTCTAGTCCCAAAAAGTCCTTTAGTTCTTCGGTGTAGGTTACCCCGCCTGAACCCCAGAATGAGCAAACCCCGTAAGCAGTAGCCGTCAACGCCATGTTCTGTACACTGCAGGCGATCGCCTCAATCTCTTCGACCTCGGGCAGCTTTTCAGACTGCTGCCGTTTCATACAGATCACAATGACGTGAGATGCGCTCAGCACGTTGGTTTTCATCCGCTTGTATTTGTCCGCCTTAAAGCTAGACTCGGGCGTCAGCTTCTTGTAGAGATCGGCTTGAAAATTAGCGAGCGTGTGCAGTCCTTCCCCTGTAAACACCTTGAATCGCCAGGGCTGAGTCAAGCCGTGGGTAGGTGCCCAGTTCGCATTTTCGAGAATTTGCCAAACAATTTCATCCTCAATTTTCTCACCGTTGAGGCAACGCGGTTTGGTTGAACGACGGTTGCGAATGACCCAGTTCACGTCCTCAGGGTCTACCGCCTTTCGTTCTGAATCTTCAGATAGGGACGAGACAGAAGTTGAGTCGAGCTTAAGCGTATCTGACATAGTTTTAGCAGACGACTTCAGCGTCAGGGATGTTATAGAGCGGCGGCCAGAGCTTCAGCCTGGGGCTGAGGAATTTTGTAGGAAAAGAAGTCGTGAGCCATGATGGTGTTTGGAAAGATGGCACGGGCTTCGGTCAACAAATCGTCTAGTACAATTGCGTTGTTCGGAGCATAGCGAGGACTGAAGTGCGTCATGATGAGCTTCTGCACCCCTGCACTCAGCGCGACTTGAGCTGCCATTGTCGATGTGGAATGGAGTCGTTGATAGGCCAGATCTGCATCATGGTGAGAAAAGGTGGCTTCGTGAACCAGTGCAGTAGCGTCTTGGGCTAGCTCAACCGCTTCGTCACAAAAAATAGTATCGGTGCAGTAAACAAATTTGCGTCCGATCTGAGTCGGGCCACACAGGTCAACGCCGCGAATCCGGCGACCATCAGGCAGTTCCACCACTTCGCCTTGCTTTAGCCGTCCATACAGGGGGCCGGGGGGAATACCGAGAGATTGAGCCTTCTTGACGTTGAAATGTCCTGGTTTGTCGCGTTCGATGATGCGATAGCCAAACGCGGGGAGTCGATGGGTCAAGGGCGCACAGTGAACAGAAAAGTCATCGTCCTGACACACCAACCCAGGCTCCACCGTGTGAACTTTGACCGGGTAAGAAAAATGAGTTTGAGAATAGCGGCTACAGGCTTTCAGGTAATCTTCAAGCTTAGGTGGGCCATAGATATCGATGCGGCTAGGATTGCCCGCTAATCCGCAGCTTGCTAGCAATCCCATCAGCCCATAAATATGGTCGCCGTGCATGTGAGTGACAAAAATGCGGGTGATTTGGCTAATCTTCAAATCGCTTCGCAAAATCTGATGCTGAGTGCCTTCCCCACAGTCAAACAGCCAGACTTCAGAACGCTGGGGCAACCGCAGGGCAATGCTAGACACATTGCGCGATCGCGTCGGCACTCCTGAACTGGTTCCTAAAAACGTAATCTGCACAGTTGAATTGTCCTGAATGGCGTCTGTCTTTCTTTCAACCTATGGTGACACATTCTAGAGGAGGTGAAGCGACTGATGACTGGCGCTGATCCATAGAGCCACGTCGAAGATGATTGATTGTTGAGATGGCTGATGTTGAGATGACTGATACAGTGTGGAGAGCGATCGCTCTTAATCCCACTCGAACGGCATGGCTCGATGAAGAAACCCCGTGCGCCCATGAACCGCTCATTGGAGTTGACGGATGGCGATCGCCATCGGCTACAGCAGCGGTTAATCCAGTTGCACTCTGATGAAACTCTGACCGAGTGGCGCAGCGGTACGATTCAGGGAGATGCTTTGCAACTAGCTCAGTGCCTGCCGCCTGCGAGCGTTGATTTGCTGATACTCGACCCGCCCTACAACCTTGATAAAACCTTTGGAGGACAGCGGTTTTCCAAGCGTTCAGTCGATGACTATAGCGATTGGCTCAATCAGCAGCTAAAAGTCTTCAAACCTTTGCTTAAATCGACAGCTTCTCTCTATATCTGCGGAGATTGGCTGACTTCTGTTTCAATCTTCACCGTGGCGTCGGCTCACTTCATCGTACGCAATCGCATTACTTGGGAACGAGAAAAAGGACGGGGAGCAAAGTCAAATTGGAAAAATGCTAGCGAAGACATTTGGTTTTGCACCGTTTCCAATCGCTACACCTTCAACGTTGAGACGGTGAAGCTGCGTCGCCGGGTACTCGCACCCTATCGCAACACAGATCAGACCCCACGGGATTGGGATTTGACCCAGAACGGCAAGTTTCGTGACACGCACCCATCCAACCTGTGGACAGACATTACCGTCCCTTTTTGGTCGATGTCTGAAAACACCCTTCACCCGACCCAAAAGAGCGAAAAGCTAATAGCAAAGCTGGTGCTGGCCAGCACCAATCCGGGCGATCGCGTCTTTGATCCCTATTTGGGCAGCGGCACTACATCAGTCGTGTGCAAAAAGCTAGGACGGCAGTTTTTGGGAATCGAGATGAATGAAGAATATTGCTTGCTGGCAGAAAAACGATTGGAACTGGCTGAAGCAAGCCCTGACATTCAAGGATTTGCTGATGGCGTGTTTTGGGAGCGCAATACGCGATCGGTTCAAAAAGCAGGGGGAGAGAAATCGCCGTAACAGGAATCAGCATTGTCGAATAGCCATCAGATAACTGGCGATCGCGACTCTTCCTCATGAAAACTTCCGTGCCGATATTGCAGATTAGTCCAGAAGTTGAAGCTCGTTCGGGAAGTTTAAACATAGGCACAGGACGAATTCAGAGAACTGATGCGCTGAGCCTGCGTTTTTATTTCACCGTATGAGTTCATGAAAATTGTCGAGCAGAGTTCTGATCGCCTTGTTCTGCAACTGCGTCCCTGGATTATCTGGATTTTTTCAGCATTGTTTATCGGCTTCGGCCTCGTGCCTATCTTCTCAACCTCGAAGCGAGAGCTGATCTGCGATCGCACACCGACGCCTGGTCAATGCGAACTCCATAGCCACCAGCTTTTCAGCAGTTCTAAGCTCAACACATTTCAACTCTCAGCAGTCCAGCGTGCCCGTTTGGAGTCTAAGCGGGATAGCGAGGGCGACTCCCTCTATCGTGTTGTCTTGCTGACCGACCAGGGTTCAATTCCGTTTACCTCGATCTACAGCTCAGGGCGATCGCAATATCGTCATTATGTTGCTGTGATTAACGCCTTCTTGCAAAACCCCGAGCAGAGGTCACTTTACGTCGAGTACAAC
>JGI12210J13797_10666343_pt1 | contig 12256 bp, 9 predicted proteins | sample ElkSlonscriptome_3_FD_13797 | JGI IMG/M metagenome (IMG submission 13797) | reverse complement strand
AGATAACGCTTGCATCATTCTTCAATAGACCTCTATTGTCCGCGTTCCGATTTTAAGGAGGGTTGGTAGCTCAATGGTAGAGCAGCGGCCTTTTAAGCCGTTGGTTGTGGGTTCGAGCCCCACCCAACCCACCATTCTTTGTTCGGGTCGGATCTGAAGGCTTCGATGATGTTCGCCGGGAATTTTTCTCATTGCCCGGGTTTGATTTTCCGGCGCCGATCCGATTCTTCCACGGCTTCACGCTGTTTCTCTTCTGCATCGATGAGCGAAAGAAACACGCTTTCCAATGCCCCGGTTTCGGCGCTTCTTCGCCGCAGCTCGTCAACCGTTCCAACCGCGATCAATTTGCCGTGATTGATGATGCCGATGCGATCGGCGATTTCTTCGGCGACAGCAAGGGTATGCGTCGAGAGAAAGAAGGTGGTTCCGGCGCGGCTGCGAGCCTTGAATTCTCGTTTCACGATGCGGGCATGAGCCGGATCGAGCCCGACCATCGGTTCGTCGATCACGAAGACTTTGGGATCATGCAATAAGGCGGAGGCAATAGCGAGCCGCTGACGTGTGCCATGGCTGAGGTTTTCCACGAGTTCACTTTCATATTCGGCGAGATGAAAGGTCTCGAATAATTCGTCGATACCCGTCTCGATCTGGGCTCGGTTCAGCAAAAACATTTCACCGACGAACCGCATGAATTCGACCGGGGTCAATTTGTCGTAAAGAAACGGGAAATCGGGAACGTAACTGAGCAGCCGTTTGGCTTTCTCGGCGTCGGTCGCCATGTCGAATCCGCAAATCTGCACGGAACCACTGGTCGGGCGCAAGAGACCGGTCAACATCTTAATGGTGGTCGTTTTGCCCGCGGCATTGGGACCGAGGAAGGCGAAGAATTCTCCCTGCTCGATCTGCAGGTCGAGATGATCGACCGCAGTCAAATCGCCGAAGGTGCGGGTGAGTTGGTGGGCCTCAATCATGGAGTATGGGAGTCGTGACAGGGATCGGGCATTCTTGAACAGCTTTAAAGCGAGGGTGCTTCGACATCTTCGTCAGTGCTTAATTCAAATCCGAACGGGGTGCGGACAAGGAGAATTTGTCCGACCAGGTTAATGAAAATATCCGAGCGCAAACCTTCGCGATTGATCAGAATCCGGTAAGTCTCGACCGATTCATCCCGCACCTGGATGGTGGTGATCAACGCCCGGGGCAGCTCTTCGAGCTCCGGCTGGGCGGCGAATCGTTCCACCGCGGCTCGTGCCACCAATTGCATGGCGGGGGTCGCCCCGAGCTCGGTCATGATTTCATCCGACGCCTCTTGAAAGCTGCCGGTCCAGCTCTCCAACGAATCATGTCCCCCCAACGTAAACGTCACGATTCGGGTCGCAAAATCGACTTCAAACCTCGCGGTCTCCGAAATCTTGCGCACCCGCGACCAGCCGAGAATCCGTTCAACAGCCAAGGTTTCTTTATTCAAAAAAAACTCGATCTCGGAGACAAACCGGAATGGTTCTTCCTGACCGAGACGCACGAGTGTATTGGCGAAAATCCGGACGGCGTATTGATGCTCGGGAATGCCGGCCCGAAGCGCGGGCCCGACTTCTAGACTCCCAATGACCGAGCCATCCTGATAAATCTGCAAATTCGACGTCTGGCCCTGGTCAAGCATCAGACGGAATAGAAAATCGAGCGGAACTTTTCGCCCGGCACCCTCGATCTGGAAAACTTCCTGGCGCACGAGCAGACTCATCATGACGAGCCAGAAGCTGAAACAGATGGCGTAAAGCAGGCGAGGAAGTGTCATAAGACAATAAAGATGATTTAAAGTGCCGGAATGATGAGAATGGTGCCAGGCTTCAGTTGTCTCGCATCAGGCACCCGGCTGCGATTCGATTGCTCGATGGTGGGCCAGTTGGCTGAGTTGCCGTAGACCTTACCCGCAATGACGGCGTAGGTATCACCCGATTGCACTTCGTAGAGGCTCGCCTTATCGAAGAGGGGCGTCAGACCGCTTCCCTTCCCAGACCGGGCGCCGAGCCGGCTGCGAAGCTGCAGATTTTCATTCTTCAATCGAGAGGCTTCATCCCGCGTTAGAAATCCGAGTTCCCCGCTCCGGGCGAGAATGCCGCGTTCGGCGCGAGACCGGTATTCTCGAGCCTCCTCAATGAGCGGGCCATTCGGTCGGCAACTGATGTATCGCTCGAAATGATGGGCGGCGCTCAAAGGTTGGTCCGCTTTGTCGAGATAAAGTAAGCCGAGACGAAAATGCACTTCCGCCGTATTGGCGGTGCCATCGAGTGCGCGTTCGTAATGTTCGATGGCACCGGCGTAATCCTCCATTTTCATCCGGCGCTCGGCTTCCTCGATTGCCTTGGAGGAATCCCCTCCCCCAGTCGGCAGACAACCAGTGAGCAGAGCCAAAAGGACCGGAATCAGGATGAGGGGCATCGAGCCCCGGCATTGGAAACTGAAGATGAGTAACACCTCGAGACTTTAGAAACGCTTTCGGGTGCCTCACAACTGAAATCCGGCGAAATCCGATCGGGCATCCCCCTTTTTTTCTGTCATCCCAACATTTCTTTGATGAAAACTCGCCCATCTCTCGTCAGTATAGGCGCCATGACGCCGTCGGTTCTATTCCACAATCGATTTCCCGGGATTCGTGCTGCATTGATCATGATGCTGGCTATGATGGGGCATCCGGCGCTGGCGCGTGACTTGCCAACGGTGGGCGGAGGATCGGTTTCTCTGTCGGGCGGTGCCCCAACCGTCGTGACCGTCATCACCAAGGATCGAGAGAATCAGGCCAAACGAATCGGGAGCTACATCAGTGACGAAGAATTCGCCAATGGCCAGGTGCTCACCGCAACCGTCCTCAATTTCGACGGTAAATTGCAACCTTCCATGCGCAAGATCACCGAAGCCCAGATCGAGCTCGATTTGAAAAAAGAAAGTGCCCGGCTCGGGCCAGTCTATCGTCGGTTGGGCGTCGACCATAGCCCCATGAACAATCTGCATGTCGTCCCGGACTACGATGGTTCGATCGCCCGCTCGCTCGGAGTCGATAGTGAGAAAAACCCCATCGTGGTCCTCATCTATGATCAAGCCGGAAATTTGAAAGCCCGGTTCTCTGGGTTGCCCGGCCGCAAACAGTTCCGTGAATACCTCGATCCGCTTTTATGAATTGCTCTCATTTAAAACCCATTTTTCGTTTCTTGGCTCCCCTCGCCTTCGCCGGTCTGATCAGTGCTTGCTCCACCACGCGCACCTTGGAACTTGACGAAGCAGCCACCTGGTCGCCAGGCCAACCGGAATCCGGTTTAGTCCAGGTCAGCGGCGAGGCGGCCGAAGTCGAACAAGTCGGGCCACCCAATCATCTGCTGGCCTCGCGCATGGACCCAGGCATCGCGTCGGCCCGGCGGGATTCCACGGATAAGGAAGCGTTCCAACAGCAAGCCATGGTGCTCCGCCTCACGAGCCTCGTCACGCCAGGATCCGTTGTGGCAGCCGATCCCGGTGCAGGCAACGCCAGAGCCCTTGCGGCTAATCACGGGGCGTTGGCAGGTGACCAACCCGGTCCATTCGAAGATGCCGCTATCGTGAATGGCGCGCGCAGCCGCCTCCTCGGCATGAATGGCATGCGCCCCAATAAATTCAATGTCTCCAGCCAAGGCGGCATCTTAAAAGTTGAAACCTCAAGCGCCCTGGAGATCGATCAAGCAGCGGACATGCTCAATTCACTGCTCGCATTGGAAGGAGTCCGAGAAGTGCGGCTTCAAGCCAGTGGGCCTTTTACCATGGGCTGAGTCGCAATCGCCTTCACGACCCTGCTCGGCACCCAAAGATCAAGTTAGCACGACTGGTTTTATGAAACAGTGGGGTTAAGAAAGGACGTTGATGAAATGCGAGACGTGCGGCGGTTGATCGCCCGCATGCAACTCACGAACCGCATGATAGAGTTCCGTGTCGGAGACGGTCATTCGTTCCCGTTGACGCATATGTTCAGCCCAGGTATCGACCCGGTAAATTTCGATAAATTTCATCGGATCGATCGTGTCCCGGTAAAGCCGCCAGACGGTGGCACCATCCCGTTTTCGCAATTTCCGCATGCCCGTCATTAATTCGCGGAAAGCGTTTTCATCGTTGCTGTCGACCCGGTATTCGATCGTCACCAACACGGGGCCTTCCTCGGCATCGGCGGGTGCCACGACATGATGTTCGTTCTCGACGAAGACCGGACTCGGACGCAGATCCAGCTGTTCCCCTGAACCGAGTCGCCAGCGAACAATCAGTAACAAACCCAGGATCAAGCCGCACCCGGCAAGAAGCATGGCCGCTTGGGGACTGGTCTCCGCCGCCACGGTGCCCCACAGAAACGATCCGAGCGCCATGCAACCCATAAACGTCAATAAATAAACCGCCATCGCCCGGCCACGCACCCATCCCGCGACCCCCATCTGCATGGCGACATTGCAATTGACCAGGGTGCCCGTCCAGCAAAGGCCCCAGCCGAACATGGAAATTCCAGCGACCCACGGCGATTGGGTCCAACCCAGCACCAACAACACAACGGCCCCGATGAACGTCGCAATACCAGTCAAGACATCGACCGGCAACCGTTCACGAAGCCGCGGCACGAGGGACGCACTCACGATTGACCCCACCCCGAACGCTGCCAGCAGCGAACCATATCCAAGCGATTCCATCTGCCAGACCTCGCGGGCCAGCAATGGCAACAACGCCATCACCACCGATGCGCAGAGCATAAAGCCCGCAACCCGGACGAGCGGCGCGTGCAGAGGTGGTGAATTCAAGACGTAACGAATCCCCGCACGCAAGGCGCCGAAGACATCCTCGGTTGTTTTCCGTTTTCGTTTGGGAGGGCGCCACCAACTAAAGACCACAATGATTCCGACGAAGGAAACGGTGTTCAGAACGAACACAGCTTCCGGACCAGCCGCAGCCACGATCAACCCGCCGAGTGCCGGTCCAAACGAACGGGCGGTATTGAATCCGATACTGTTAAGCGAAATGGCGGCGCCCAACATCTCCCGCGGCACCAGGTCAGGCACGGTCGCCTGCCAACTCGGCAGACTCAAAGCACTGCCCAATCCGAGACTGAATGTCAGCACCAATAACAACCAGGGCTGCATCCAGCCGAACCCGGTGACCAAAGCAATGACGGCTGAGACCAAGAGCATCCAGCCCTGGGTGATCAGCAGCATCGTTCTGCGCGGGACAAGATCCGCCAAAACACCCGCTGGTAATCCGACCAGAAACATCGGCAGGGCGCCTGCCGTTTGCAGAAGACCGACCAAGACCGGTGACTCCGTGAGCGAGGTCATTAACCAGGCCGCACCGACCTGATGCATCAAGGTGCCGATGTGCGAAAAAAGTGAGGCCGTCCAAACCGCCCGGAAGACCGCGACCTGCAACGGCTGCCACAAAGGATCGCCGCGGCTCGGCGATGTCGGGCTCACCCGACTCTCCTGAATGATTGGCTGACTCGCTCGCTCGGCAACCCGTTCCCCGTTGCTTTACGGCTTCGGGTCACGCTCCCTTGTGCGAACCATCGCAGTAAGGCGCACCCGCAGTCTTTTTACATTGGCAAAGAAAAGCCGGGCCACTTTTGTCCGCGGTGAATTTCAATGGTCCCAATCCAGTTCCTTGATGAGCCCCATCACAAAAGGGCTGCGTGGCGGAATGGCCGCACCCGCAGAAAAAATAGGTTTTACCTGCTTCCAATTCGACTTTGGTGGGATGGGTGGCGGCAATCCGAGGTTGAAGAGACATAACCAGCAACCTATCAAGTTTCCTTCGCGCGACACAACCCTTTCCGTGCGGGCGATTGGAAAACGGGACTTCCAATCAACAGACCCCGTGGGGTTTCTGTCATTCGCGCTATCGTTTTTTTCGGTTTGTGCCCATAGTAATAGGCCGTTATGGCCGATTCCCGAGATGTCATTTTCGTGCTCGCCAGCTCACTCTGGCTGGCAGGCCCCACCTTGTGCCTGGCTCAGAAAACGCCCAGCACAGCGTTTGGCGGCAGCACTTTTGCCAACACAGCCGTGGTCCTTTCGTTTCTCGTCGTGCTCAGCATTCTCTTGCTGCTCATCGTGCTGTTGATGCTGCGCAAACGACGCCTCGACCAACAACTTGAAGAAGAACAGCGATTCCGGGAGGCCTTTACTTATTCCGGCATCGGCATGGCGTTGGTCGGACTGGAAGGACAATGGCTGCAGGTCAATCCGCGAATTTGTGAAATCCTTGGCTATAGCGAAACCGAGCTTCTGAAGTCCGACTTCCAATCGGTGACCCATCCCGAAGACCTCGACAAGGACATGGAACAACTCGACCAACTCCGTCACGGGCACATTCCATTCTACCGCATCAACAAACGTTACCAACATCATGATGGCGGCTGGGTCCATGCCCGGCTAACCGTTTCCCCGGTGAAAAATGCCCGAGGCCAGCTGCAACATTATTTTTCCCAGATCGAAGATGTGACCGAAGAACATGTGATCAGCGAAAAAGCCCGCCGATTCCAAGCGGCCGTCGACAGCTCAGCGGATGCCATCTTCCTCATTGATCCGGAAACAATGCGTTTTCTCGACGCCAACCGGACGGCCCGCGAATCGATTCAACGCTCGCAAGACGAAATCCTGCAACTGGGGCCGCACGACATTAAACCGCATTGGACCCGGGAAGCCCTGCAGAAAGGGTTTCAGGAAATCATCGATCAACAGACGCCTGGAACGATCAACACCTGGCATCAACGGGCCGATGGTAGTGAATTTCCAGTCGAGGTGATGCTTTATCCCTTTATCGACGAGACCCGGACCTTGTTGGTTGCAGCCGCCCGCGATCTCTCGTTGGTCCATGAAATCGAGCAAACTTACAGCTGGCTCATTCAGAATATGGACGAAGGCTTTTGTCTGGTCGATGAATCCGGGCATTTGCTGGAAACCAATCAGGCTTACTTGCATCTGACCGGCAGGGATGTCGCGACGCTAACCAATTCCCCAGATCTCGGTCTTATTCTCCCGGAAGACCAAAACCAGTTACTTCAAAACATCGAAGCCGCCCTTGATGGATCCTCCGCCCGACTACAGATTCATCACCACCACCCCGAACGCGGCCTCCTCGATCTGGAAGTCCACGCGACGCTGCTTCCCATGGCCAAACGTCGATTGGGAATCTTCTTTCAAGACCAGACCCAACAACACCAGGCGCATCGCAAACTGGAGACACTCAATGTTGAGCTTCAGCGTTCCAATGATGAACTGCAACAATTTGCCTACGTGGTTTCTCACGACTTACAGGAACCGCTAAGGATGGTCGCCAGCTTCACGCAGCTGTTGGAAGAGAATTATGGGCAGCTGATCGATGAAAAAGGCCGGCGCTGGATGCAGTTCTCCCTCGATGGAGCCAACCGCATGCGACGGTTGTTGGAAGATCTCCTCACCTATTCTCGAGTGGCTAGCCAACGCACGCCGCCAGAAGCCATCGACCTCCATGAAATTCTGGATATGGTGCGTCAGAATTTGGATCTCATGATCGAAGAAAATGAGGCTCTGATCACGCAAGAGGACCCACTCCCGATCGTGTTGGCGCAGGAAAGCCATCTGCTGACCCTGTTCCAAAATCTCATCTCCAATGCGATTAAATATCGGCGCCCATCCGTTCCCCCCCAGATTCATCTCGGATTCGTCGATCTCCCCGTTCAGAACGGCGTCCCGATGGTCGAAATCACGGTCCGCGATAACGGGATCGGGATTGATCCGAAGTATCACGAAAAAATCTTCGTGATCTTCCAACGCCTCCACGGTCGCAGCGAGGGGGATGGAACCGGGATTGGTCTTGCCCTTTGCAAGCGAATCGTGGAAATTAATGAGGGTAAGATATGGTTAGATTCGGAACCTGGCATTGGCTCGACATTTCACCTCACCCTTCCCATGGCAACTGCCAGGTGACGACTTATTAGATTATTACCCCATGGCCTATCCCCATTCCGCTGATTCCCCAGAGCCTGACTTGTCGACCGGCTCCGTGCATTCTCAACCCTTGCACCTGTTACTAGTCGAAGACAATCCCGGCGATGCCGAGTTGATTCAGGAATATCTGCTCGCCAGCCCATACGGATCTATGGAGATCACTTGGCTCGAGACCCTGGAGGCCGCTATCAGCTATCTGGCAAAGCATGAGGTTGTCCTGATCCTACTCGATCCCGGCCTTCCCGATACTTACGGATTCAGCGGCCTCGAAAAGCTACAAGAACTCTATCCTACCACCCCGGTGGTCGTCCTGACCGGGCGAAACGATGATGCGTTGGGTTTGGAAGCCGTCCGCCATGGCGCCCAAGATTACCTCATTAAAGATCGTATTCACAAAGATAACCTTTACCGGGTCATTACCTACGCGCTCGAACGCCAGAAATATCATCTCGAGTTGCAGCAAAGCGAGAACCGCTACCGCGAACTGTTCAACCATATGATGGACGGTTTCGGAACCTTCGAAATGCTCTACGACGACGACGGACGAGCCGAGAATTACCGGACGCTAATGGTCAATCCTGCTTTTGAGATTATTACCGGCATACCAGTCGAGAAAATCGTCGGGAAAAAGATTCTGGAAGTCTTGCCGGAACTCGATAGGAGTTGGATCGAAACGTATGATCGCGTCGTAAAAACTGGTGAACCGATCCGCTTCACTCGCTACGAGCGAGAACTCAACAAGTATTTTGAGGTGACAGCTTTCCGCATGGGAGAAACGGAGTTCGGAACGGTTTTTCAAGATGTCACGGATCGGGTGGGCATGGTCGAAAAACTTCAGCAAAGCCGCACGATGATGGCCCGGACCGAATCAATCTCGCGAGTCGGTAGCTGGGAATTCAATTTCGAAGATCAATCGCTTCGCTGGTCCGATGAGTGCTACCGTATTCATGGGTTAGAGCCGGGAAGCTGCTTGCCCACCTCGGATTTGCTGCTCAAAATTTATGGAAAAGCTCAATTCGAAGAGGTCCGGGGGCGCGTGTTGGCGGCGATCGAGGATAGGCGGTCCATGAGTACCGAAGTCTCTCCTCGCCTCACTCATGGACAGCAACAGGTCTGTGACTTACGGATTTATGTCGATGAGGACATGAAAGGCGGGCTCAAGCGGCTCTACGGCTCCATTCAGGATATTAGCCAGCGGAAACGGGACGAAGCCGAACGCGACCGGCTAGTCGCCGCGGTCGAGCAGGCAGCGGAGGAAGTGGTCATCACGGACACCAGCGGCTGCATCGTCTACACCAATCCAGCCTTCACCCGCGGCTCTGGTTACTCGAGTTCGGAGGCCAACGGGCAAACTATGAGCCTGGTCAAGAGTGGCAAACACGATGCAGCTTATTACGATGATCTATGGAAAACGATCACCGCCGGCAAAATCTGGAAAGGCACCTTTATCAACCGGCGCAAAGACGGAACGGAATACGAATTGGATTGCACGATCTCCCCGATCCGCGGTCAGCAAGGTGAAATCTTCAGTTATGTGGGCGTGCAGCATGACGTCACTCAGCAAAAGCAATTGGCTCATGAACGGGCCGAGCTGGAACAGCAACTCGCACAGTCGCAAAAAATGGAAGCCGTCGGTCGGCTCGCCGGCGGCGTTGCCCATGACTTCAACAACATGCTCCAGGCGATCCTCGGATACGCCGAAGTCGCCATCGAATCCATCGAGGAATCCAACCCACTCCGTGAAGATCTGCTTGAGATCGAAAAAGCGGCGGAACGTTCCGCTTCCCTTACCCGCCAACTCCTGGCTTTCGCTAGGAAACAAACCATCAACCCGCGGACCGTGGAGTTCAATGAGACTGTCGGGGGCATGTTACAAATGTTGCGACGGATCATTGGTGAAGACATCAAACTGAGTTGGAGCCCGTGCCACACGGCAGCCAATATCACCATCGACCCGGCACAAATCGATCAATTGCTGGCGAATCTCGCGGTCAACTCCCGGGACGCCATCGATGGAGTCGGCAGCATCAATATCTCCAGCGAAGTGGTCGATGCCTCCCAGCTACCCCGCGAGCTGTTCACTGTAACCGCCGATCATTACATTAAATTAACCTTCAACGATACTGGCTGCGGGATGAGTCAGGAAACGCTCGAACATCTTTTCGAACCCTTTTTCACCACCAAAGCGCAGGGCGAAGGCACTGGGCTCGGCATGGCCACGGTCTACGGCATCGTGCAACAAAACCAAGGTCACATCGACGTCAAAAGCGAGCTTGGTAAAGGGACCACCTTCCACATTTTCCTGCCGCAAACCATGGAGCTCACTCCCGCTCAGATCTCCAAACGAGCCGAAAAGCCTCCCAAAGGCACGGAAAATCTCCTGCTGGTGGAGGATGAAGTCGCCCTCCTCCGAATCGCACGTCGCCATTTGTGCGATCTCGGCTATCAAGTCGAAACGGCCGCCCTGCCTTCCGAGGCTTTTCAGGTCTTCGAAAAACAGGAGACGCCATTCGACCTCGTCGTGACCGATGTCATCATGCCTGAAATGAATGGGTTGGAACTAATCAACCGCCTGCGCGAGTCGCAACCCGGCTTACGAGTCCTTTTCGTTTCCGGTTATACAGCCGATGTCATCGCCAAACACGGAGTGCTCGATCCAGAAGTCGATTTTCTTCAAAAACCGTATTCCGCCGTTGCCTTAAGCAAGAAAATTCGCGAAATCCTCGATCGTCCGGAGTAAGACAAGCTAGTTCGTCTTACTCGCCTTCTCCCCCTTCGCACCTGCCACCTCCCGACGTTCTTCCATCCAGGGCCAACGCTCAAATGGCTTTTGCATCCATCGAGCAAACATGCGCCCGCCAAAACTGAGCACATAAGCCCGGCGAGGTTCTCCAGAGCAATTGGGACGCGCCATATGCAGCGTGTTGCCCAAATGAATAGCTGCCCCACCAGCCGGTAAGATCATCGGCACGGCTTGTTCCTCATCAAACAGCCCGGGAGTGGCTTCCATATCGACATCCTTTTGATGGCCTGGAGTAATGTCTGCCCGATTGCGGTGCGGAAGAATGTCCTGCTGATGGCTGCCAGGCAGATACCAGAGACACCCACCATCCGTCCCGGTCTCTTGAAGGGGTATCCAGAAATTGATCCGAAACCCGACGTGGTTCGGCGAACCAAACGCCCAGTCTTGGTGCCACGGCGTTGGCACCTCATGTTCGGGCGGACGATACATGAATTTTTCAGCCCCCTGCTTGGCTTCATCGCCAATGAGAGTGCGAACGATCTCAAGCGCGCGCTCTCGAAATTGGCAAACCCGCAATTCCGGCACGTCAGCAGCCAATTCCACAAAAGAAATCGAGCTGTCGGCCTTCTGCGTCAGGATCCATTCATCATAGACCTGGCGCATGATCCGGAGCTCGGTCGAGGTTAGGAATTGTTCCAGGCGCAAATAGCCGTCGAGATGAAAATCACGGACTTGACGTGGGGTCAGGGAAGAAGAAGCAATCATAGTAATGTCAGGTGGTCTTAAGGTTGTGGCAAGTAAACTCGCACGCATCCTCGGCCGCCACCAGCACCGGGACGACCGAATTCTTGCACGATTTTTACTTTTCCCCATTCGCACGCCCACCTAACTTATTCTTGATATGCCACCACACCCCTCCCCTCCGTCCATCCTCACCATCCACCATGAGTGGTTGCAGGAGGCTCCAATGGTGGTCAAACGATCGTTGTTTGGGAAACACCATATCAGGCCACACCGTTTAGCCTTTCATAAACTCACTTACATCTACAAAGGAACCGGCTATATGGAGACAGCAGCCGGCCCCATCTCTCTTGCGCCAGGTTGCCTGATTTTGACCCAGCCGCTGGTGTGGCATGCCTACCCTAAACAGGATGACCGGTTCGAAGTGATCGAAACCATGTTCGATGTTGGGGTGTTGCTTGGAGCAATGCTGCCTTCTTTCCAGCCTTTTCCGCATCTCCGGCATCTGCTTCGGAGCCGGATCCCGACACCCGAAACCGCTTCACCATTCGTCATCCGATTGGAAGCGCCACGCCGTCAATTGATCGCCCAGAACATGATGGCGCTTTACACGATCTCGCGGAGCGCCTGCGCCTCCAAGGCGATGTCGCTTCAATTGATCCGGCTAAGCACCATTCTATTCGACGCGACACAAAATATGAATGAGGCCCCCCAACTCGCGGCNTCGGTCGCCGCTGAAAAGGAGGTGACCCTCGTGCTCGAGCAGTTAACCGAAAATTTTGCGGAA
>JGI12210J13797_10349067_pt1 | contig 12260 bp, 7 predicted proteins | sample ElkSlonscriptome_3_FD_13797 | JGI IMG/M metagenome (IMG submission 13797) | reverse complement strand
ATTTTGAATCCATCCATTTCCCAGCCGCAATTTGCAGCTCTGAACGAAGGGTTCTTTCCACAAGAAAGCGAGCTGATTTTAACCGCTACAGATATAAATTGTACCGATCGCGATACAGTGTTTATTACCGTTTTCAGCGATCCTATTTTACAGATAGTGGCGCCAAGTACCATGTGCGAGGATGATTCGGTTAATGTGCTTGGCTTTGGAGCGGTAGACTTGCAATGGTCGCCTGCACAACTTTTTTCAAATCCTGATAGTTCCCAAACAAAAGCCTCACCATCCGCAAGTACTGAAATAAGTCTTACAGGAACGAATACTGCCGGATGCTCTTCTGAAATTTTTTGGGACATCGAAGTGGCACCCCTTCCCGAGGCCGAAATAGTGGCCTCGGCAGAAGCTGGCTGTGCTCCTCTGATGGTAGATTTCACTTTGGCTGATACTGCCGCAGGCTCAAATTATCAATGGAGCTTCAATTCGCAGTCCTTCGGTACTTCCTCGCCAAGTGCTTCTTGGGAATTCTCAATGGGACAGCATACTATTGCCGTGGAAGTAATATCCGCAGCAGGTTGCGCCCAAACGGCTCAATTGCCGGGAGGCATATCAGTTTTCACCACCGAAGCCGATTTTTCATTCTTCCCCGAAAAACCATCCATCACTAATTCTAAAGTGACTTTCAGGAGCCTCACTCAACATGCAGAGTTTAATTTTTGGCAAATTGACACCCTCGACTCGGGTTCGGGTGACTTCTTTAATTATGAGTTTCCATCTGATTTTGGCGGAACGTATGAAGTGTGCCTCGATGTGATTTCTACCGAAGGCTGTGTGGATAGTCTTTGCCAGACCGTTACCGTCGCCGATGATTTCTTTGTTTATGTCCCCAATGCATTCACTCCCGATGGCGACGGACTGAACGACCTTTTCGCTCCACAGCTTTCGCGAATTGACATCGCTGAATACCGTTTTTGGATCACCAACCGCAATGGACGGGTGGTTTTTGAAACCAATGACCCTATCCAAAAATGGGATGGATCAGAGAACAATGGGGGATATTATGGCCGCTCAGACTTGTACCAATGGCACCTTTCGGCCAAGCCTGATTTTAATCTCGAAGAGCGTTTTTATAATGGAAAGGTGATGGTAATCAGGTAGTATTCGTTCTAAAAGTATTAAGGTCAATGTATCAAGTATGAAGACAGTTTGAAATGGGATGAAGGGTATGCTCGTCATACTGATCTCTTAATACTTCGCACAAAATCCAAAGCTCAATTTCTCGACTTTTAACAGCTAACCGACAATCTCAATACCCAATACTCCGTACTGAAACCAAACTTAATTTATCTTAGCCCGAAATTTTTGCCTTGAGCCAAAAACTGGTCATCATACCTACATATAATGAGTACGGAAACATCGAGAACATACTGGATGCAGTGATGAATCTCGATGCAGATTTTCACGTGCTGGTGGTGGATGACAGCAGTCCTGATGGTACTGCCAACTTGGTGAGAAAGAAGCAAGAACAGTATCCCATGTTGGTACATTTGCTCGAGCGAAAAGAAAAAACGGGGTTGGGGACGGCCTACATTGCAGGTTTCCGCTGGGCTCTCAAAGAAACTTACGATTACATCTTTGAGATGGATGCCGATTTTTCTCACAACCCCAAAGATTTGGTGAGGCTTCACCAAGCGTGTGAAGATGGTGCAGACATGAGTGTGGGCTCTCGCTACACCAAAGGTGGTAAAGTGGACAATTGGCCGCTCTTTCGAATCTTCATTTCTTATTTTGCTTCGCTTTACGTGCGGATGATTCTGTGGATTGGCGTGAAGGATGCCACAGCAGGATTTGTTTGTTACCGCAATAAGGTGCTGGCCACCATCGATCTGGATGATATCGAATTCGTGGGTTATGCCTTCCAAATCGAAATGAAATACGCAGCCCTCAAAAATGGTTTTAAAATAGCGGAAGTGCCCATCACTTTTATCGACCGCCAGATTGGGCAGAGCAAGATGAGCATGAATATTTTCAAGGAGGCATTTTTTGGAGTGCTAAAAATGCGTTTTAAATGATAGTGCTCAGACCTGCTGTTTTTCTTGCGCTCATCATATTTATGTCAGGTTGTGGCGATCCCGATGTCGAAGTAGCTCCCGACGGGCTTTTGGACAAGGATAAATTTACTGAAGTAATGGTAGACGTGCAGCTCGTGGAAGGAATGAAGGTACATAAGCTTGGCCCGAAGCGAGAGAAAAGCCCCGATATGGAGGCGATGTACGCCAATATCTTCGCGAAGTACGAAATCAATCAAGAAGACTTTGAAGCCACCTACGACTACTACAAGTCACGTCCGGAGGAGATGGAATTGATTTACGAGCAAGTGCTCGATAGCCTTTCCAAGCTGGATGTGGAGGTGAAAAAAATCTACAATACACCTAAGAACTTGAGAGATTCGTTGAATCTTGATTCGGTTAAAAGTTCCGCTGCGGAAAGAAAGTTTCAGCCATTACGGTGAGCTGATAGATCAAACGGAATTCGGCAATTCAGATAGGATCACTTCGAGGTGATTTCTCGGTGTGCGAATCGCCTGCCTGGCTTTTGGGTCAAGCTAGATGTCAAATTAGGAATCGTGCTAAAAAGACTTTATCCACTCCAGCGATTCGCCCGCGGGAATAAACGCTATTCCCAAATCTCCCTTGGCTTTTGAGTTGCCGTAATTTGTTTGGCGCTGAGCACTTCGAGCGGTTTCTTTTGAGATGCTCTTGATGCCGAATAATCTGGCGATCAAGCTCAATCGCCAAGCCATTTCCAAGAGAAAATCGGGGAGCTTGGTTTTGGGTCCTTCGTTACCGAAACTTTGCGCTGCTTTGCTCAATAGATCTTGAAAAGAGAGGTTTTCGGAGTTCAAGAGGTACCGTTCGCCAAATTTTTCTTTTTCCACCGCCGTGATGCACGCTTGGGAAACATCCCTCACATCTACCAATCCCACGCCGCCCGAGGGATAGTATTTCGAGCCATTCCGCAATATATTTACCAGCATACCACTGCTTTGATCGGGTTTGGACGGTCCCAAAATGATCGAGGGATTGACCACCGTCACGTTCAACCCTTCAGCGCTCGATCGCCACACTTCTCGTTCGGCTAGAAATTTGGTTAAGCCGTAAATTGAACGATTCTCATCTCGTTGCCAATGTGTTTTTTCCGTGGTGGGGCCTTCCTTCTCCACGCCGAGGGCCGCCACCGAACTGACGTGGCAAATAGTTTTAATTCCCGAAGTGAGGCAGGTATTGACCAGATTCTTCGTTCCGCCTTCGTTTATTTTGAAGAGTTTCTTCTCGTCCTTTGGATTGTAAGAAACCAGGGCCGCGCAGTGATAAACCGTCGTGATTCCTTCAAGGGCTTTTTCCAGTGAGAAGATATCGAGCAAATCGCCTTCAATCCAGTCGATATTTTTGAGATCGCCGTCTTGGGCACCGTAGAATCGAAGCACCTTTTCGGCGAAACCCATGTCGCTACTCTCGCGCTTCAGAGCTCTGACTTGTTCATTTCGCTTCAGTAGATCGTAGACAATACGAAGACCCACGATTCCCGTGGCACCGGTGATCAAATTCATGGCGCGAATTTAAGAGGTTCGATCTATGTTTTGTGGGTCGCGCATCTTGTATTTTTTGGAAAGCTTGGAATTGCGCAGCCTCCGCAGAGATTATTGAAATTGAAAGCTCAATAGGGAAAGTAACACAGATAAGCGCTGAAGCGCTCAATTGAGAGAACTTCTCGACTTCTCATCAATCGCGACTGCGATTCCCTGTGACCTCATGATTATGGGCTTTTCTTGTCCTTTTTCTCCGGGATCTTCGATTTAATCAAATACAACCTGATTCTCGTGAAGACCAATCATAAGTAGCTCAGCCTTTTTGCTATTTTTGCTGAGCCTAAGTGTAAATACTACAATTACTATGGAGGAATTAAGGTATCGTGCAGTAATCGAAGATGTTAAGCCAGCTATTAATGGTGGTGAATTTGCCATCAAGAAAGTGATCGGGGAAACGGTAAAACTCACCGCCGACGTGTTTGGTGATGGGCATGACATCGTGAACGCACACTTAGTTTACAAGCACGACTCCCAAAAGACATGGAAAAAAGTACCCATGACCGCTTTGGTCAATGACCTTTGGGAAGTGGAATTTGAGGTGAAGAAGATCGGCTTCTACACGTATAAATTGGAAGCTTGGGTGGATTACGCGCTCAATTGGCAGCACGAAATCAAGCGAAAGATTCAGGATGATCAGCACGTTTCGTCAGAGCTGCACGATGGAGTGAAGTACCTCGATGCCATCAAGGCCAAGAAGCACCAAAAGTTTTTGGCTGATGCCAAAAAGCTTTTTGAGAATAAGCGATCTTACAAAAAGGCAATAGAAGTAGCTCAATCAGATGAGCTCAAGAGAATTTTCGAAGAATATCCTTACCAAACATTTGTAACTGCTTCACGAGATTTTCGTGTCAAAGTGGATCGCGAGCGAGCGGGTTTCAGCACGTGGTACGAGTTCTTCCCGCGTAGTGCAGGAGAGTCGGTGCACAAACACGGAACATTCAAAGACTGCATCAAGCGCTTGCCACACGTCGCTCAAATGGGCTTTGACGTTTTGTACTTCCCGCCGATCCATCCGATTGGGGAGAAGAACAGAAAAGGAAAAAACAACGCCACCGAAGCCGAGAAAGGAGATGTGGGTTCGCCGTGGGCCATCGGCTCAAAATTAGGCGGTCATAAGGACATTCATCCCGAATTGGGAACGATGAAAGACTTCAAGGAGTTGGTGAAGTCGGCAAAAGACCTCGGCATAGAAATAGCACTGGACTTTGCACTTCAATGCGCACCCGATCATCCATACGTGAAGGATAACCCGCAGTGGTTTAAGTGGCGCCCCGACGGAACGGTTCAATACGCCGAAAACCCGCCAAAGAAATATCAGGATATTATTCCCATTAATTTTGAATGCGAGGATTGGGAGAACCTCTGGAACGAATTGCAGAGCATTGTTTTTCATTGGGTCGACACGGGAGTAAGAATTTTCCGCGTAGACAATCCGCACACCAAGCCTTACCGCTTTTGGCGTTGGCTGATTGCCAATGTCCACGAAAAATATCCCGAGGTAATATTTCTTTCGGAGGCGTTCACTCGCCCGAAAGTGATGAACCGATTGGCCAAAGTCGGATTCACCCATAGCTACACTTACTTCACTTGGCGAAACAACAAGTACGAGTTGGAGGAATACATGGATCAATTGGTCAATGAAGAATCACGGCACTACTTCCGACCAAACTTTTGGCCCAACACTCCCGACATTCTCCCCAACGAACTTCAACAACCGAACGAAGCCGCATTTATTCAGCGGTTTTTCCTCGCAGCTACCTTGAGTGGCAACTATGGAATGTACGGCCCCGCTTACGAAAACATGCATTTCCAAGCCGTTCCCGGCAAGGAAGAATACTGGGATTCTGAGAAATATGAGGTTAAAAATCACGTATGGGATACCCGCGGCAAGTTGAAGCAAGTCATCAAGATGGTGAACGAAGCTCGCAAGGCGCACCCCGCTCTACAAGACACGTTCAACTACCAGAAGTGTGCGGTAGACAACGACCGTATCATGGCTTATTACAAAGGCGACAAGGCGGCCAATGATCACTTCTTGTGCGTCGTAAATATGGACACCTACTACACGCAGGCGGGGTGGGTTCAAGTCCCTATCACCGATTTGGGGATAGCCGATGGAGAAGCCTATGTCGTTCAAGATCTGATTACCGAAGTATCCTACACTTGGCGAGGCGAGTTCAACTTTGTCGAATTAAACCCTCACGGATTGCCTTTTCACTTCTTTAAGATTGTTAAAGGATGAGCAATCATACCTTAACCATATCGCAGTCTTGGGAAGAAATTTTTGCCGACGGGCAAGCCTCGGAGGAATTCGAAAGAATCTTACCCGATTTCTTACACCAAATGAGATGGTTTGGTGCGAAAACGGGTAACATCAAGCAATATTCGATTGAGAATGCGCTGACTTACACCTTGCGAAATGGACGCACGGCCTACATACTTTTTGTAGAGATCGTGTTTCAGACATCAAACACAGAAAATTACCTGCTTCCGGTAATTGCAGCAGAAGAGATGGAAGAGGGAGCCGATGTGATTTGCGAAATTCACAACGAAACAGGAGAACGTCAAGCTTTTTTGATCGATGCGCTCTACGACTTGGCCTTTCGAAACGACCTCTTCTTCAATATTCAATCCGATCAGCCACTAGCCTTGTCCATCGGAGAGTTCCGGTTTTCCAGAGGAAATGTGCTCGATGCATCCATTAATGAATCCAACCTTTCTTCGGAGCTTTTAAAGCTGGAGCAGAGCAACTCGACCATCGTTTACAATGGTGACTACTTCTTAAAGATTTATAGAAAGCTCTTTCGCGACAATAACCCCGATTTGGAGTTGACCCAGTTTTTATCGGACAAGGGCGGATTCGAACACTCCCCTAAGTTTGCGGGTGGGATTGAGTGGGTCCGCGAAGGGTATTACAAAGTCTCCATCGGTTTGATGCAAGAGCGGGTCGAGAACCAAGGTGAAGCTTGGAACCACACGCTAAGGGAGATGGAAGGCTTCTTCCAACGATTTGCCGATAGCAACTTGAACCTGACTGATTTTCCCAAGGTCGATCTCTACAAACCACTCGATATCGATGACTTATCTGAAGAAATTCAAGATTTGATCGGGAAAGATTTTCTTACTCGGGTTCAAAAATTGGCTATCCGAACGGCAGAGATGCATATCTCATTATTCTCTGACAAAACAGACCGCTTTTTTGCGCCCGAACCTTTCAGTGGTGATTATACCGTTTGGCTCCTGAATCGCTTGATGTACATGCTCGATGGACGATTTAACTTGTTGGAGCAGAAAGTCGATCAACTGCAAGGGACTGCCCGCGAATACGCGGAGTATGTGCTGGACAATAAAGAGGAAATCAAGAACCACATTCTCAAATTTGACGAGTTGAATTTGAATTCATCCAGAATACGAATTCACGGCGATTACCACCTCGGACAAATATTGATCACGGGCGATGATTTTTGCATCCTCGACTTTGAAGGCGAGCCGGAGAGCACGATTCGCGACCGAAAAGTAAAGCAGCCGCCCGTCAAAGACTTAGCGGGATTATGCCGATCTTACCACTACGCTGTTTTCTCGACCGTTTTTAATGCCCTTCCGGAAAATATCGATCGAGATACTGCCACCGAATTGGGCGGAAGGCTTTATCGAATGATCACCGGATTGAGTTTAGAGCGGTATGTAGAAACCGCCATGGAGAATGGCTTGAACATTGGCTATGGCAAAGAAATTGACTTTTTATTGCGCTACCATATATTTGAAAAAGCCATTTACGAAATTGGCTACGAATTGAACTCTCGCCCTGACTGGGTCATCATTCCGCTTAAGGGTATCATCCAAATTCTCAAGAACGATTAACCATGGAAAAAACTTCGAACGTCATTGCGCACAGCTTACTGACTGAATTTGATATTTCACTTTTTGCATCGGGAAAGCATTTTAAGCTATACGAAAAGCTAGGAAGTACACCCATGGAACTCGATGGAGTTCAGGGGACATACTTTGCCGTTTGGGCTCCCAATGCGGAAGCACTTTCGGTGATTGGAAATTTCAATGGATGGGATGTCGACGCTCATCCCCTCAACGCTCGCTGGGATAGCAGCGGAATCTGGGAAGGTTTTGTGCCCGGTCCCGGATCCAACGAGCTTTATAAATACGCCATCAAAGTTCGAGGTGGAGGAATCATTGAAAAGGGAGATCCCTTTGCTGAGATGTGGGAGGTGCCGCCATCTACTGCCTCTATTATCCGCTCTTTTGACCCCAAATGGTCGGACGGGACATGGATGAAGAATCGGAAAAAAAAGAATGCCCTCGACGCGCCGATCTCGGTCTACGAAGTGCATATCGGCTCTTGGAAGCGAAAATTTGACGAACAGAACAGAAGTCTCACTTACCGTGAAATGGCTGATGACCTCGTGTCCTACGTTAAGGAAATGGGCTTCACTCACGTGGAAATGATGCCCGTAATGGAGCATCCGTTTTTCGGTTCCTGGGGATATCAGATCACCGGATATTTTGCTCCTTCATCTCGATTTGGAACACCCGAAGACTTTGCCTTTTTGGTCAATGCCTTCCACAAAGCGGGTATTGGAGTAATCTTGGACTGGGTGCCAAGTCACTTTCCGAATGATGCTCATGGATTGTACCAATTTGACGGCACATCGTTGTACGAGCATGAAGATCCACGTCTCGGATATCACCCCGATTGGAAAAGCTACATCTTCAATTACGGGCGCCACGAGGTGCGTTCATTTTTGATAAGTAACGCTCTGTACTGGCTAGATAAATACCACATTGACGGAATCCGAGTAGATGCCGTAGCATCGATGCTCTACCTCGATTACAGCCGAAACGAAGGCGAATGGATTCCAAATCAATTTGGTGGCAGAGAAAATCTCGAAGCGATTTCGCTTTTGAAAGAGATGAACGCCGCCGTTTACGAGAATTTCCCCGATGCACAAACCATTGCAGAAGAAAGTACCAACTGGCCCGGCGTTTCGAGACCGGTAAGCGCAGATGGACTCGGCTTTGGAATGAAGTGGATGATGGGTTGGATGAACGATATGTTGGAGTACATCAAGAAAAATCCGCTATACCGCAGCTACCATCAAAACCAAGTTACCTTCAGTTTGGTCTACGCATTTACAGAGAATTTCATGCTTCCACTTTCTCATGATGAGGTGGTGCACGGAAAGGGTTCGCTCTTGAGCCGAATGCCCGGCGACGAATGGCAACGATTTGCTAACCTGCGCGCACTTTACGCTTGGATGTTCACCCACCCGGGAGCGAAGTTGCTCTTTATGGGGAGCGAATTCGGCCAATTTTCCGAATGGAAACACGACGAGACGTTGCTTTGGAATTTACTGAAATTTGACCTCCACAACGGTATTTCTGAAATGGTGAAAGCGATGAACAAGCTTTACCGCGAGGAGAAGGCAATGCACGAATTGAATTTCGAAGCAGAAGGCTTCGAGTGGATCGATTACAGTGACGAAAAGAATTGCGTTCTCTCTTTTTACAGAAAATCGAAGGGCGCAAAACAAAAGCTTTTGGTGGTGGGTAATTTCACGCCAAATGCACACGAAGAATACAAAATAGGAGTCGATGAAAAGGGCTCCTTCAAAGAAATATTTAATTCGGACAGTGACCAGTTTGGCGGAAGCAATTTCCTCAATAAGGGAACGATCAAAACAAAAAAGGAATCGCTACACGGGCGCGAAAACAGCGTGACATTGCGAATTCCTCCGATGGGCTTCACTGTCTTGAAGCCAACCAAATAAGAGATTAATGAGTCAGAAAAAATTCATTTGCGTACACGGGCATTTTTATCAGCCCCCGAGAGAAAATGCGTGGTTGGAAAAGGTAGAGTATCAAGATTCTGCCGAGCCTTTTCACGATTGGAATGAACGTATTTCGCAAGAGTGTTATGGCCCCAACGGGTCGTCCAGGATATTGAGCGACGAACGCAGAATCGTCGACATTGTCAACAACTACGCCAAGATCAGCTTCAACTTTGGGCCAACTCTTTTGAGCTGGCTTGAAATTCATCGACCGAAAATCTACGATCAGATTTTGAAAGCGGATGCGGAAAGTTTGAAAGAATTTGACGGGCATGGATCAGCTTTGGCGCAGGTTTACAATCATATCATCATGCCCCTTGCCAATCGCAGGGACAAAGAGACACAAGTCATCTGGGGAATCAAGGATTTTGAAAGTCGCTTTAAGCGAAAGCCCGAAGGAATGTGGTTGGCAGAAACGGCAGTCGATACCGAAACCCTGGAAGTCCTCGCCGAACAAGGAATTAAGTACACCATTTTGGCGCCTCGACAAGGAAAGCGATACCGAAAATTCGGGGATTCAACTTGGAATGACGGGGTAGATTCTAAAATTCCCTACGTGTGCAACTTGCCTTCCGGTAAAAAGATTTGTCTCTTCTTTTACGATGGAGATCGCTCACAGGCGGTTGCCTTCAAGGGCCTCTTGGCCGATGGTAAAGGTTTTGCCGAGTACCTCACGGGAGCATTTGACAATCGCAAAGAGAATCAACTACTCCATATCGCCACCGACGGTGAAAGTTATGGTCACCACCACCGCTACGGCGACATGGCATTGGCGTATTGCCTTCGACACATCGAGGACAACAATCTTGCGCAAATCACCAACTATGCTCAGTACTTGGAATTATGCCCACCGGAGCATGAGGCCGAGATTCACGACAACTCCTCGTGGAGTTGTGTGCACGGTGTGGAGCGCTGGAGGTCAAACTGCGGATGCAACACAGGTGGTAGAGGCGATTGGAATCAAGAATGGAGGAAACCATTGCGCGAAAGCTTAGACTGGCTGCGCGACGAGCTGGAAAAAATTTACGAGAAGCACATCGGGAAGCTACACGCTGATCCATGGGGCTTAAGAAATGAGTACATCGACATTTTATTAGAGAGAAAACGAGATAAGGTCGACAAGTTTTTGCTCGAGCATTTCGGAAATCAAACGCCGAAGGAACGTACTCATGTGATGCGACTATTGGAGATGCAAAGGCATGAGCTCTTGATGTACACCAGTTGTGCTTGGTTCTTTGACGAAATTTCAGGTCTCGAGACCGTGCAGGTCTTGCAGTATGCCTGCCGAGCCATTCAGCTGGCGGAGAGTGAATCGGATGCCAAACTGGATGAGGAGTTCAAGAAAAGAATTGCCAAAGCTCAATCAAATCTTCCCGAGTATGGAGATGGAGCAGCGGTTTATAAAAAATTCGTAGAGCCGTCTCAACTTACCCTGACACAAATAGGGATGCAGTATGCGGTTTCTTCCCTGTTTGCCGAAGACCCGAACAACCTGACCGTTTTCAATTACGAATGCAAGCCCACGGAGTTTGACATGATCGTTCAAGGGTCACAGCGATTGGCTTTGGGTCGAACTCACGTTCATTCCAAAGTAACACTGAGCGAAAAGGACTTCAGCTTTGTTGTGATTTACTTAGGACAACATCATTTGGTTGGTAAAGCATTTGAGAATATACCGCTTAAGGAGTTTCAAGAGTTTGCCAAGAAGGTTACCCAAGCTTTCCAAGCATCGAACTTGGCCGAGGTTATTGAAGTCCTGAGAACCTATCCCGAGCAGCGCAGCTTCTCCTTCTTCGATATGTTTAAGGATGAGCAAATCAAAATGGTCAATGATGTTTTGGAAGAAGGATTGTCATTGGCAGCCAGCTCTTACCGCAAGATCAACAATCGAAATTACAATGTGATCAATGTGATGCACAATTCGCACTTGAATCCACCCAGAATGCTCGTTCTGAATTTGGAGATGGTACTCAACAATGAGTTGCGTGAATTATTTGACAATAGTGAATCAAGTATTTCCATCTCAGACTTGAAGCAAGTGGTTAGCGAGATTAAAAAATGGGGCTTTAGTATTGATCACGCAGAGTTGGATTTTATTTGTGCCAATAAACTGAATCAGATGCTCGACGCACACGGAGAGCCACGTCAAAATTCATCGGATCAATTTGGCGAGTTAGTCTCAAATATGAGGGAGGCACTGGAATTATTAGCGACTGTTGGAATTTATCCTGAGCTCAACCAAATCCAAGATGTAGTTTTTCAATACTTAAAGCATTTGTCGGATGATGTAGCGGCTGATGTCCGAAATGAGTTATTCAAATTTGCCGAGCACATCAATATTGAGACCGAACAATTTCAAAAAGTAGAGGCATAAAAAAAGTAGAGGCATAAAAAAAGGAGGGCAGAACGCCCTCCTTTAGTCTTCAATCTCAAAGAGATTATAAACTCACTACTGAGTTTTCTTCAAAAGTTATCGCGTTTGGACGGTAAGCATCAGCTTCCCAGTCATTTTCCCAACGATCACCATCAATAACGTAACGGAATTCGTATTCTTTTCCGGTTTCCAAACTAACTACGGTCTTGAAAGAACCGTTTTTTAGTTTTTTCATCTCAATCGGAGATTCAGTCCATTCGCTGAACTCACCAACCAATTTCACTTCTTTAGCTTCAGGAGCTGCTTCTGCAGGCATGCTGAATGTAACCTTGCAAACAGGTTTCGATTTTAGAAACTGCTTTTTAATCATGACTTGTATATTAATATAACTTGTTGCGGT
>JGI12210J13797_11819494_pt1 | contig 12262 bp, 14 predicted proteins | sample ElkSlonscriptome_3_FD_13797 | JGI IMG/M metagenome (IMG submission 13797) | reverse complement strand
GCTCTTTCACGTGCCGACGCTGGAGAATGAAAAGATCAGCTGCGATGCGCGTCACCAGGGTTGCACCGATCCCGGTTTACATACCGACGACGTCGTTGTTCGGCTGCACAAATGGAGCTAGATTACCCTGTTTCGATCGCACAGCCGATGGCCCGGCAGGCCGCCATCGATCCCAGACACACCTCTACATCCGCGAGCCCGTGGCGTTTGAGAATGGAAGCGGCAACCATGGCGCGCTGGCCGCTGCCGCAAAACGTGGTGATGGGGCGGTCGGAGGGGATATGGTCCAACCGCTCGGGAAGCTCGCCCACATAGATGTGTGTGCAGTCGGGCAGGCGCGCCGCCTCGACTTCGTCGCGTGCCCGTACGTCAAGCAGCACGAATGGTTCCGAGGACTCAATCCTGGACTTCAGTTCCTTAGCGTGCAGCACCGCAATCGTGTCGTAATCCCTGCCGCTTACTTCCCAGGCGTGCAATCCCTCGTCGAGGAAACCAACGACGTTGTCATATCCCAGACGGGCGAGGTGGCAAACGGCGAATTGCGCGTCGCCGTAACCCGCGGCCACCAACGCGACCGAACCGCCGTATGGCAGATACCAGCCGGCGAAGGCCGGGAGCATTTCGCACGGAATCGCAAGCGATCCCGGTATGTGCGCTCCGGCAATGGCCTCTGGACTTCGAATATCAACCGCGATGACACCCGCAGCCAAGTGGGTGGCAAACTCCTCGGTGTTCAGCGGCCTTGGTTTGGGAACGGTTCCCAGGAGCGGCGGCCCCTCCAGATTGAGCGTCTCCATCTTCGAGAAATACGGGGGCTGATAGTGGTGTTCGCTTACTTTGTGCTCGACGAACGCGTTGCGATCGGTGAGTTGAAGCACCGGATTGTGCTTGCGCTCATATCCAAGAGTTGAAAATTCCCGGGACGCCATGCCCGACCCGCACACGGAGCCGGCACCGTGCGCCGGGTAAAGGATAACGTGGTCCCCGAGCGGCAAAATCTTCTCGAATATGCTATCGTAGAGAAGTCCCGCCACCGCCTTTGCGCGGTCGGGATAAAAATCAGTCCGCCCGACGTCGCCAATAAACAGGGCATCTCCGGTGAACACCGCAATCGGCTCGTCGCTGAAGCCGGTATCGGTAAGCGCCAGCGAAATGCTTTCCATGGTATGGCCCGGTGTCTCCAGCACCGTCAGACGGATGTCGCCCAGTTCGAAGGTTTCGCCCTCGTTTACCTCCTCTCCATAGCCGAAGGGCAAGGCGTTCCCGTGAAGGATCGTGGCATCGGTTCGGCTCGCCAGATCCATCGATCCGATGACATAGTCCTCGTTTCGGTGGGTTTCGAAGACGTGGGTGACACGGGCGCCCTCGCGGTACGCGATATCCAGGTAAACGTCGCAATCGCGGCGCGGATCGACCACCGCCGCCTGGCCGCCATCGCCGAAAATGTATGAGAGGTGACCCAGCCCTTCGGAACGCACGACTTCGAGAAACATGATCAGGTGACTCCGGAACGATGTTCAAGCTAACGCGATGAACTCTTTTGATTGAATTGTCTCACTGCAAACGGGGCCCCGCATTGCTCTATGTTAAAGCCGTGCACCGAGACGGCATCATAAGCTGGGATAAGCGCGGGCGAAGCGGCACGCCTCGTCTTGCCCTGCAATCGCAGATGATGTTTATGATGGGAGACTTATCATGTTGCAGCATTCACGGAGAGAAGCGGCAGGTCGCTGGCGGCGACGGACTTTCGCCGCCTGGATCGCCCTGGCGATTATCGCCGCCACCTACATGCTGGTCGCCCAACCGTTTGCCCACCATTTCCGCAGCGATATGTGGGTGGTTGGGGTCATCGTTCCGCCACTGATGATCGTTCTGCTGGCTCTGGGTATCGGCTGGCTGGTTTGGTTGGTCACATCATCGCGCACGCGAAGGGAGCCCCCGGAAAGGTCTCGCTCGTCCGACGCTGGCGAAGGGATCCGTGGCCGGACATGAAGTCCGTGACAGCTTCGTCAATCAATGGAAGCCTGCCCCCATATCAGCCGGTCCGGAATAATCGCTGGCCGTCCTCGCCGTACGCAAAGGCGGAGGAAGTGGACGCGCGCGCTGCCGTGTTGTCCTCGCCAAACATCTCCAGTAGGGTTCCCGTTTAACCAGACGGTCGGAGAACGGCATTGAAGATCAACTCACTGGAGGCCTATCGAAAGGCTCTCGGGCAGGCCAATCAATTGCGCAATAATGGCGCAACGGTGGAAAGCAATTCCGAACTGGCGGAATTGGAAGGGGCCATCGCGGCCTATAGCTTGCAGTCCGACGAGCCGGATGAAAGCAAGGGCAAACCGACGCCGGACCCATACGGAAAGGATTGATCCGCAGTGAACCTCGGCCCGGTTACGTCGAAGCTAAGCCCGCCGGTTGGTCGGTACAGGTTTCCATCTTCCCGGCCGCATCCGTAAGGGCGGCCTGCAGTGTTTCCTCAATCACCGGATGGTAGAACGGCATCTCCAGCAGGTCGAAGACCGTCATTCCCTTCTGAATGCTCCACGCCAACAGATGAGCGATATGTTCGCCTTGAGGCGCGATCATGGCCGCGCCCAGCAACCCGCCCGTTGCGCCATCCGCATAGAAACGGAGGAAGCCATCCTCCCGCAGCATGATCATCGCCCGACCGGAATCGAAGCCCGCTTCGCCTACCACCACGTCTCGATCCTTGAGGTTGTCCCAGGTTTCGCCGACGACGCAGATGTTGGGATCGGTAAAGGCGATGGCGAGCGGCGCTCTCCGGCGAAAAGGCGTGCTCGGTTCGTGAACGGCATTGTAGCCGGCCACCCGGCCCTCGTGGCTCGCTTCATGCAAAACGGGCCGTTCACCGTCGACGTCACCGGCAATAAAGATGGGGAGGTCCGCGACCTGCACGGTTTCCCGATCGAACGGAGGCATGCCGTCTTGATCTAGCGCGACGCCCAGGCGCTCCACCTTCAGCCGATCCAGATTGGAGGTCCTGCCCACACAGACCAGCAACTTGTCGACACTGGCCGACTTGCCGTTCGCCGCAACGCGCAAGCATTCGCCATCTTCTTCGATCTCGGCTGTCGCCCCCAGGTGCAAGGCCATGTCGCGGCCGAGGAGTTCGATGGCCAGTTCATTGATCGCTGGATCCTCGAGACCGCCGACGCGGTCAAGGGCATCGAAACCCGTAACCGCGATCCCCATGCGGCTCAGGGCCTGGCCCAGTTCCGGGCCGACCGCGCCCAACCCCAGCACGGCGATCCGGGCTGGCAATTCCGTTTGTTCGAAGATGGTGTCCGTGGTGTCGATTCAATCGGTGAAGCGTCGCCAGGGCTTAGGAATGGCTGGCGTGGAACCGGTGGCGATGATTACCTTTTTTGAACGGATGCGCTGGTCGCCAGCGAGGAGCAGATCGGGCTCTAGGAACTCAGCGAAGTCGCGGATAAGCTTGTCGCCAAGCGGGTCCAGCGAATTCTCCATCACGCTCGAAACAAACCTGTCTCTCAGCGATCTTACGTGTTTCATGGCGTGGCTGGCGTCCAGGCTCAGACCGCTCCCACCGGTGATCCCTTCGGCTTTAAAGGCCTGCCGCCGATGAAAGTCGTCCGCGCTTTGAATCATAACCTTCGAAGGCATGCAGCCAACCCGTGCGCACGTTGTGCCCAATGTGCCGCCATCGATAACGACGAAGTTGTCGGTAACCCGGCGCACTTCGGATAACGCATGGAGCCCGGCGGTCCCCGCTCCGATGATTGCCACATCCACGTTCTTTACCATCGGCGGCCGCCTTCCCGGTCAATCAAGTGTCACCGCCCTGTCCCGTTATGCTCAGATCGTTGACAACCCAAACGGCTCCGGCTTCGAAGGCGTTCTCGCGGGCCGCCACGTGTTCGGCCCAGGTTTCGACGGTGCCCTCAAGGGTCGCGACACCACGGTCGACCGTGACAGTGATATTCTCGGAGTCGACGAACGGACTCCACCATAATTCGCGCTCCACCTCGCGCTTGATTACTGCATCACTGACCAGCGTCGCGCGAGGCTGATACCCATACCAATCGAAATCATAGACATAGATGTCGTCCCGATGGGGATCGTAAGCATACGGCTTGTCGGGCCGCCGGACCTCCACGTTGTTCTCGACTTCGACCACCCCGGCGACGCCGGCGGCCGCATCGTCGGCTCGCGCTTTCTCGAAATAGCTGTCGACCGCGCCTTCGAGATAGGCAACGCCGCTGGTCACCGTCACGGCGATCTCGAAGCGCTCGACATAAGGGTCGCGCGTCAATGCCTGGCGAACACTCTCCGCTATGTCGGCATCCGCGCGCTGCTCGCCCTCCGGCCGAACCCGCAAGCGATTGAGAACATCTTGGACGCCGACGGTGTTGCGCGCGTTGTCGGTGGCCGCGCGTTTTGCCCGCACACTGTCCACGGCTCCCCGCAAGACGATCATGCCGGCGACCATTGAGGTATCGACGGTCTCGGCATTGATCCGAGGATCCAACTCCAACGCGCGGCGAACGGCATCGATAACCTCGTCTTCCGATTCGATGACATATTTGCCCTCCCGCAGCGTCGGATCGCGGGTCCATTTCGCGACCACGAGTTGGACCGCGTCGACCGACTTGACACCAGCCGTCCAGGCATGAGCCGCGGCTCGACGCCACTCCGATGCGCTGCCAACGGTTCCGCCGAGACGGACCACCCCATCTTCGACGGTCACGCCGATCTCCGCATGGTCAACCAGCGCATCCCAGCGGAGCGAGCGCTGGATGTCCGCCCGAATATCGGCGTCCGAACGCATCTCGGCGGTGTCGACTTCAATGGTATTTCGTACGTCGGTTACGCCTCTGACACCCTTCGCCACCTTCCCCGCCAGCTCTCGCTCGGCCCATGAATCGACCCTTCCGGACAGCGTTACCAAGCCCTCCCCGTCTACTTTCGGGATGATCTCCCAGGTCTTGGTGGCGGGATTGTCTTCGAGCGCGGTGACAATATCCTTTTCGAGTTCCATGGGGGTTGGCGACGTGGCGGGTTTGACGGTGATGGTATTGATCACCGCCCGAACACCCCTGACGGTTTCGGCGATCTTTGCGGCCCGCTCCTTGGCGAGGATGTTGGAAACAGTACCCGTCAGCGTCACAATTCCGTCCTTCGCGCTGGCCTCGATCGCGTATGCGGGGACCGCTTGGTCCAAGTATAACTGATCCTCGACAGCATCGCCGATGGTGAGATCGGTCATTTCCGGCTCCGTCCCCGCAGCATGAAATGGCGCCAATCCGGTGACTAGAAAGGCCGTGACCACCGCGAGTACTGGCGCGGTCACTCTTTTTCGATCTTGAGCATTGAGCATCGATCATTCTCCCATGAAGCGAGTTTTCGACCAGGATCGAACCGTGCCCGCCGTCGCTCAGGTCTGCATTAACCTGAGTGAATGGATCGCAAGAATAGCCCTCATCGAACGGGCCCTTAACCTGGGTGAATGTCGACAGACTGGCAAAATGCAAGAGTGCGTCCATTTGGTGCGCAAGTCGACGCTAATGACGCTACCAAGGAGGAACCAATGTTTGAATTGATGCCGCTTCCGTTTTCAGAAGACAGTCTCGAACCCCACGTCTCGGCAAAGACGATACGCTTGCATCACGACAAGCATCACCGGAAATACGTCGATACGCTCAATCAGTTGGTCGGCGGCACGGGGATGGAGGACATGACCCTTGACGTCATCATCCAGGCGGCCTCGGGCAAACCCGAAATGAGAGCCATCTTCAACAACGCCGGCCAGGTATGGAATCACGACTTCTTCTGGGCGAGCATGTCGGCAAGTCCCACGGAGCCGAACGACGAAATCCGCTCTTGGATCAATCGCGACTTCGGGAGCATCGATGATTTCAAGAAGCAATTCAAGGACGCCGCCACGGGTCATTTCGGCAGCGGATGGGCCTGGCTGGTGGTGGCCGCCGATGGCACGCTGCAAGTAATCTCGACCTCGAACGCGGAGACACCGATCAATGGTGACTTGTGGCCACTGATCACTTGCGACGTTTGGGAGCATGCCTATTACTTGGACTACCAGAACCGCCGTGCCGATTTTGTACAGACGTTTTTGGATCACCTGATCAACTGGGATTTCGTCGCCGCCAGACTCGAGACGGAAGCACCTCAATTGAGGAGTTCAGCGCCGGCATAGTCTTGCAACGGGTAATCGAGAAGGTTGGTCTTTGCCGAACTCACGATAGCGACGATGACTAACGTCACGTGTTCCGTTGCCATTAGCCCGGACTGTGACTGTGAACGGGGCGGTGGGCAACGGTTTCATTTAGCCGCCGCCCCTTCAAAGTTCCAACGGTCGTGAGCATGGTGTCGGCGCCCTGACTGGCTTGATCCCCGCCCCCGCCGGATGTCTCAGTAGACAGTCAGTGTTATGACCCCGGCAAGAATGATCGCCCCCACGACCGCCGCGAAATAAATCCACCGTTGACGCGGACTCTTGAGAGCAACTTCGCCCGCGCGCACTTCTTCAGGATCAAGAGTTGGGTTCGTGTTATGGCCGCGGTCGGTCGGAGCGCGCGAGACTCGTTCGGTGTGATTTTGTGCCGTCATCATAAACCCTTTCTCATCTCGGCATCACAATTTGCTGATCTGGTAGACGGTGGCGTCCCAGCTTATCGTTTCTGCCACCTCAACCTTGTCTTAGCGGAACCGGACTTCGTCCTGGATCTCTTGCTCGGAGTCTTCCACGACTTCCTTAATCTTGTCGACTGCCTCCTCCAACGGCCCAGATCCTCGCAAATGGGCTCCGCAATTGCTGCACACAAGATCTGTTTCAGACAAGCCCGACTTCGGTGCGACAGCAATGATACTTTCGCACTTGGGACAGATGATTTTTACACGTTCGGGCAAAACAAACTCCTTAGTATGGCTTGGGATCAGCGTTGTTTGGACTTGCTCGCATGGCTACCCACCGCATCGCCTGGCAGTTAGACCGCAAAGGCGGCATAGATTTCGATTAATGCAAAGCGGTAACCTCGGTTACCTGCTCATGCGGCAGGTGAGAGCCGTCTTCGGTATCGGCCACCAATGAAAGCGCTTCTGGATCATGGATTGTTGCGCGTCCGAATCCGACGGTCGCCAGGCCATCCTTGCGAAGAGCCTTCAAGGTACGATTGACGTGAACGACGCTGAGACCAAGGGCGTCTCCCATCATTTCTTGCGTCAGCGGCAGTTCGAACGAATTGTCCGAAACGAGGCCGACGCGTTGGAGACGCTCGAAGAATTCGAGCAGGAAATGGGACATCCGTTCCTTGGCGTTGCGTCGTCCCAAACTAACCGTCCGTTCGGCGAGCAAATCATACTCCGCTGCGATCAGCGCCTCGACTGCCGCAGAGAACGCCGGACACTCGCGGTTGGAGTCCGCGATCTCACGGCGAGACACGCGCCACACCGACGAACCCGTCAGTGTGGCGGCAAACTGCTTCGCGGTCGGCGTGAACGGTCCAATCAAATCGCCCGGTACCAAGAAGTTAACAACTTGTCGGCGTCCGTCTCCAAGCAGGCGATACCGGAAGGCCCAACCTTCCCGTAAAAACAGAATGTCGCCCATGGAATCACCTTCGGAATAGATATCTTGCTTTCCGGCAATGGTGCGGACTCCCGATCGCTCGAGGACCTTTATGTCGCGATCCGCGAGTAGGCCGGCCGAAGTCAGCTTGCGAATGAGGGGCTCGCTGCCGCGCAACGAGATGACGTTCGAACAATGCCGTTGTCCGTGCATCGTCAAGGCCTCCTCATCGGTGCTTTTTGTCATGGTCATGCGTTTAGTCGCCTTCCCTTTTCCGGATCCCTGTACTGACAACAATGCATTTGCCTAGGTTAACGCGGCGCTTGGGCCGAAGTTCCAAGAGGGTCGAAGAAAAACGCTAATGAGCGGCCCGGCCCCATCGTTACCGGCGGATTTCGTTTGCCGTCGATCGCGGTTTCCGATGCGTACGGGAACTTTGAACCCTCGTTAACCGTTACTCCCGTTGAGAAATCGGTGGGCTACCTTGCGATCAAGAAAAGTCCGCCGCGCAGGGAAACAGCCTTTGAGAAGTCAGATGGATGAAAAGAACGAGCGGCCCTGGTCGGATGCCTCCGGCACCCACGAGCGAGCTCCGGGTTCTTCACGGATCCTGTCGTTTTCAACCGCCGGTCTTTTTATCCTTGCGGTCTGTTACACGCTCCACATCGCCCAGGACATCCTTATACCAGTGACGGCGGCTGTGATATTGGCCCTCCTCCTGCAACCGGCCTCCCGTCTGCTACGCCGCGCCAAGATTCCCGAAGCGATCGCCGCCGGGATCGTTGTTCTCGCTCTGTTTGCGGCGCTTACTGTGGGGATTTTCTTTCTTGCCGATCCAGCGGCAAAATGGATCTCTGAGATGCCCGGCGTGGTCGCGGAGGTGCAGGAGAAAATCAAGGCCCCCATTGAGGAGATCAAGGACGCAAAAGAGGCGGTCGAAGAAATTGTCGAGGAAACCCAGGCGAATGCGGACGGCACGCCGACGGTCAGTGTCACCAGCCTTAAGCAGTCCCGCTCTCCGCCCCAGCCCGGCCCACCCGAAGCGTCACGCGTGACCCTCGTCGAAGTTCTCACTCAGACGTTTGTTGTTTTGAGCGATGTGGCATGGGGCGCCGTGATTATATTCGTTCTGCTTTATTTTCTGCTCGCTACCGGCACCATGCTCCGCGAAAACATCGTTCTCGCCCTGCCAACGCTGCGGGACAAGAAACAGGCACTTCAGGTAACCAGCGACGTTCAGCACGGGGTGTCGGATTATCTGTTAACGGTGATCTTGATCAATTTAGGCCTTGGCGTCGCTATCGGCGTCGCGATGTATGTCATCGGACTTCCCAACCCAGCCTTGTGGGGTGCCATGGCGGTACTGTTCAATTTCATTCCCTATCTCGGCGCTGTTGCCGGGAGCCTGATTGTGACCATCGTCGGTCTCGTCACCTACACCATGCCCATGGAAGCACTGCTTGCTCCCGCAATTTACATCGCGATCAATTCCCTTGAGGCCTATTTGGTCACGCCAGCGATTCTCAGCCGCCGTTTGACGATCAACCCCATCGCCGTGTTTCTCTCGGTCATCTTTTGGGGCTGGATATGGGGCGTCGCCGGTGCGTTGATGGCGGTCCCGATCCTGGCAAGCCTCAAGGTAATCTGCGACGCGACCGACCGGCTGGCGCCGGTGAGCCAATTCCTGAGCGGCCGCCGACAGTAACGCCCACCCCTCCAGACATGGCGTGCCGATTCGTCGCGTTGCGGACGAACACATCTCTTGAGAGGGAAAATATCCCCCGGTTCGGTGCCACGAACCGGGGGAGAACAGGGATGAGGATGCATGTGGGAGGGGTATGGGGAGGCGCATACTCACGGGGTTTCACCATGACAACTCCCATCGGACGTTTTGGTTCCGGGTCGGTCGAGATTTTTTTCGGCGAACGGCCGGGTCGTCGCCAGGTTCGGCCATGCGCGCCCCTACTGCTCATTGCCCAATTGCTAAGACCGAGTGCCTATAGATCCCCATTGCCTCCGAAATCGCTTGCTGCAGGAGTTCAATGCGGGAGCCCGACGACGGGCGGGTCATAACGAATTGGGGTGGCCACAGCCATCCGCGTTTGTCTTTCTTCAAGCACGCGGCGCACCAGTTCGGCTCGACTATGCGGTGTCAGGCGGGCATTTTTGTGGATGTCCATTCGTTCCTCCTTCGAACTCTGACGTTTTGGCAACATCAGATTCCTCGGTTCGGACCGAGTGGACAATCTGTTGAAAGTTCACAGATCGCCGCGGCCAATAGGTTGGTACCAGGTTCGGGTCACGGCAAAACCGGCAAACCATGGAACCATCTCTGAGTTTCGCGCGTTGAGCATGAAAACCCACAGCCAGCAACATGTACTGGAAAGATCATGACCTCAACCTATGGCGAGCAACCCTTCCACACAGTCGTCGCGGCCAACGGTGTCGGTCACGACGCTGCACGTGGCCCCGGTAAATCTTTGCGTCGGCTTTGGCGCCTTGGCAGCCTTGTTGGATGATCGATACGGAATTCCGGGAACCAACGTGCGGTTCGGTTTGGACGCTGTGGTCGGCCTGCTGCCTGGCATCGGAGATCTGGCCGGTGCGGCGTTGTCCGGTTACATCGTGCTTGAAGGCCGGCGTCTCGGCGTCCCCAAACGCGTATTGCTTAACATGATGAAGAATATCGCGGTGGACGCGGCGCTCGGAACGGTCCCGATTGTCGGCGACCTGGCCGACATCCAGTGGAAGGCCAATCGAAAAAACGTTCACCTCCTGATCGAACACTTCGATGGCCAAGGTCGATCGCGCTCCTCCGACACGATTTTGGCATGACGGGCCGCTAAACTTGATGCCTAAACAAGCGGGCCAGGCCCTAAACTTGCTGGCTAAACAAGCGGGCCAGGCCCTCTGCCGACCGGCGCAAAATCCCGCGTTTCCGCCACGCCTCGAAATCGAGCCGCTCGCACTGGCGCAAGTCATCGTCGAAGTGCTGCTCCAGGGTAGAGACGGTTTCATGACAATCGGTGACCAAGGCGATCTCGTCGTCTTTGAGAGTAGAACGATGATTGAGATTTGCTGAGCCGATGCACGCAAGAATCCCGTCGATGATCACGATTTTGGCATGGATCATGGTTGGTTGATATCGCCAGATATTGACGCCGGCTTGTAACAGCTGCTGCAATTCGCTCGCACCTGCCAGCCGGGAAATGCGTTGATCGCTGTGGGGACCCGGTATGATCAGATCGATATCCACGCCGCGGTTCGCCGCTTCGACCAATAATCGAGTGGAAGCCTCATCGGGCGCAAGATACGGCGTGACGAATCCAAGGCTTTTCTGGGCTCCACAGATGATCGTTTGCAGAAGCGACGCAATGTCGCTCCAGCCCACCGCCGCGGTGGCGCGGATGACTTGGATACGCGCTTCGCCGACGCTTTCCAGGGGCGCGACCGTGTCCAGCGCCTGAGACATCAGGCCGCCAGCTTCAACCCAGTTGCCGTAAAACGCAGCTTGAAGACCATGGACCGCCGGACCGCGAATGCAAAAATGCGTATCCCTCCATTCGGTCTCGTCCCGCGCGTCGCCTTCCCATTCCTTGGCGATCCCAACGCCACCGGTAAAGCCGACCCGGCCGTCAGTAACGAGAACTTTGCGGTGGGTGCGATTGTCGCTGCTCCAAACCTTCCAATTGGCCAGCGGCCGGAACCATCGCACCTCGACGCCCGCCTCTTCCATGTCGGCGACGAGTGACTGAGACATTTCCGCGGCCCCGAAGGCATCCAGCAAAACCCTGACCTTGATGCCGGCCTCGGCGCGCTTCGCAAGCGCCTTGGCAACGCGGTCGGCTATGTCGCCGGTCCAGTAGACGAATGTCAGGAACTCTATGCTTTCGGCCGCGTTCTCAATGGCCTCCAGCATCGCCGGAAAAATTCGACATCCATTGCGCAGCACGTCGATCCGATTGCCCTCGGTAAACGGGATGCCAAGCACCCCCTCGAACGCCAGGCGGTAGTCTGAAATATCGGATCTGTCCTCGACCCCGGTTACAACGACCTTTTTCCGCTCGGATCGCTTTTCCAACGGCTTTAAGCCCCCTGAGTTTTTCAGCCACGCAAATTGCTGTGATTGGGCAACGATAACACTTATCGATGCCGAAAAGTTCCAAAACACGGTGCGCACAAACAATCAGGACGAGTACGGTCCGATTTGGAACTCTCCGCGCCTGATCGCGTTATCCCGTCTGTAGGGCGCTTGCCTGCCGGTATGCCGAGCGCGTGCCGGCTTCGCGAGGAGAGGAACAATCAAGGGAAAGGATCAAATCGATGGCAACCCAGGATCGGCCTATCAAATCACTGCTTGCGGAGGTGTTTACGGGAATAAACACACTGATCCGTGAAGAAATGCGGCTCGTCCAGGCGGAAAGCTCGGAAAAGCTGTCTGAGGCAATGACCGGTTTCGTTAGCCTGCTCGTCGGCCTGCTTGTCGCCTTCACCGCCCTGATCGTCCTTTTGCAGGCCCTGGTGCTCGCGTTGTCGAACGTTATGGCGCCCACATACGCGGCGCTGCTGGTTGGCGGCGTTGTCGCACTGGTCGCGTTCATCTTGATCCAGCAGGGCCAGTCGAAAATCAAGGCCGGCAATCTGATGCCGGAGCGCACCATGCGATCGATGCGGGAGGATCGGGAGATGGTGATGGAG
>JGI12210J13797_10037575_pt1 | contig 12265 bp, 9 predicted proteins | sample ElkSlonscriptome_3_FD_13797 | JGI IMG/M metagenome (IMG submission 13797) | reverse complement strand
GGTCGAGCGCCTCGAGCCGGTCCGGCAGCTCGGTGCTCAAGAAGTAGTAGAGCTCGCTGGCCACCGGCCCGCCCATGTCGAAGAGCGCCTTCACCTCGCCGAGGAAGGGGAGCTCGAGCGACTCTTGGCGCGCGCCGGCGTCCGTGAGCTCGCCGAGCGCCTGCTCGACCGCTTCGCCCACCCCTGGCGAGAGCGAATCCCAGCCGAGGCCGCTCGAGCGGCCGATGCGAACGCCTGCGCTGATCCGGTCGGGGACCGCCTCGTCACGCGTGTCGAGTGCTTCGAAGGCCACGATGCTGTCCGCGACGGTGCGGGTGAGGATGCCCGCGGTGTCGAGGGTGCGGCTGAGCGGCACGATGCCCTCGGTCGACCAGCGGCCGGCGGTGGTCTTCAGCCCGACCGTGCCGGTCCAGGCGGCGGGGATGCGCACGCTGCCTGCGGTGTCCGTCCCGAAGGCGAGCGCGGCGCTGCCTTCGAGCAAGCTCACGCCAGCGCCGGCGCTCGAGCCGCCGGGCACCCGGTGCTCCTTCGCGTCCCACGGGTTGCGCGGTGTGCCGCGCGGGTTGGTGCCGATGCCCCCGAAGGCGAGCTCGACCGTGCGGGTCTTCCCGGTCGGGACGGCGAGCTGTTCGAGGGTCCGCCGGACGACCGGCCCCGGTCGCTCGAAGCGTTCGGGGAGCCGCACCGCCGTGCCGCCGGTGGTGGGGAAGCCGGGCACGCCGTAGAGGTCCTTGATGGAGACCGGGATGCCCATCAGCGCGCCGCGATCGATGCCGACCCCGAGCGCGGCGTCGGCGGCGTCGGCGTAGGCGTAGGAGCGCTCGGGATCGACGTGTCGGTAGCCGTCGTGGCGGTTGGCCGCGAACGCCTCTTCGAGGAGGGCGCGGGCGCTCGTCTCGCCCGCGTCGAGGGCGCGGCGGAGCTCGGTCAGCGAAGGCTGCGTCATGAGGCCATTCAAGGCGTCTCGGCGCCCGATGACAAGACGAAGCTCAGCACGCCGCCGATGAGCAGGGTGGCGCCGGCGGCGGCCGCGGCGATGGGCCGGGCCAGGATCGAGGCGACGATCATCCAGACGCTCAGCGCGAGGAAGGCCAGCGTCGACACCGGGTGCAGCGGGTTGGCGCGACGAGCGGGGTCCGCCGGCGATCGGCGGCGCACCAGGAACACGCCGGCGACGGTCAGCGCGGCGAAGAAGGAGAGCGTGACCCCGGTGTAGACCAGCAGCGTGTCGAAGCTGGCGCTGACGGCGAGCCCGGCGGAGACGACGCCGAGCAGGAGCGTCGCGTTCCGGGGGGTCTTTCCGCTCGGGTCGCGGCGGGCGAAGAGAGCGAGCGCCGGGTAGCGGCGGCCGATGGCCTCCGCGACGCGCGCGCCGGTGAGCACCATGGCGCCCACCGTGCTGAGCAGCCCGACCGCGATGATGGCGCTGGCCGCTCGTGCCGCGCCTTCGCCCAAGAGCGCGGCCGCGGCCACGTGAGCCACCTCGGTCGTCCCCGCCAACGCCTCGACCGGAGCGGCGACGAGGAAGGCCGCGTTCAAGAGGAGGTAGAGCGCGGTGACCAGGGCCGCGCCGATGGCGAGCGCCCGCGGGAGCTCGCGCCCCGGGTCGCGCACTTCGCCGGCGACGTAGACCGCGGCGTTCCAGCCCGCGTAAGCGAAGCTGACGTAGACGAGCCCGAGCGCGAAGGGCGCCGAGATCATCGCCGCGGGCGCTTCGTCTGCGGCGACGCCGAGCCGGACGCCGTCTCCGCTGGCGAGTCCGACCCCGGCGACCGCGAGGATCAGCAGCACCTTCAGCAGCGTGAACGAATCCTGGAACGCGGCGCCTCCCCGGCCGCTCGCGTGGAGCGCGACCATCCCGACGAGCAGCGCCAGGCCTACGGGTAGGGCGGCGGTGCCACCGCCCCCGAGCGCCCGGTCGGCGTACTCGCCGAAGGCGATCGCCGACGCCGCGATCGGTGCCGCGAAGCCGACGACGATGGACACGAAACCGGCGACGAACCCGACCCGCCGCCCGTAGAGGTGCGTAGTCAGCGTGGTCTCGCCGCCGGACTCGGGGAAGCGCACGGCGAGCTCGCCGTAGGCGAGCGCTCCGAAGAGCGCGAGCACGCCGCCGACGCCCCAGCACGCGAGCACCGCCAGCGGCGAGCGCAGGTCCGTCAGCAGATGCCCGGTGGTCGTGAAGACGCCGGTGCCCACCATCGACGCGACGACCAGGAGCGTCGCGGTGCGGCCAGTGAACGCGCGGGGCGCGTCGCTCACGGCGGCTCCGGCAGCCCGAGCCACGTCGGTTCGCCCGGCACGCAGTCCTCGGCCATCAGCCCGCTGACGGTCACCAGGTGATCCCGCCGCTGGTCGATCCAAGTCGCGAGCTCGCTCCGCCAGGGATCGGCCCAGGCGGTGGGCAGAGTCAGCGCCGGACCACAGGCCGAGAGCGGACTCAGCTCGAACTGCACTTCGTCGCCGGGGAGCGTCGAGTGCCACCGAACGAAGCGATCGTCACCGCTCCAGGTCGGCAGGAAGCTGAGCGAGAGCTCGCCGCTCCGCTCGAGGGTCACCCGCGCGACCAGCCCCTCCCGAGTCTTCGGCGAGCGGATCTTCGGCAATCGACGCCCCCGCGAGCTCCGCGGGTTGGCCTGCCGGCCCATGTCGGCGACGAAGTTTCCGAGGCCCCAAGCGACGGGCACCCCGTCGATGGTCTCGACCGCCATCGGTACGTGGGTGCCGTGCGCGAGGATCACGTCCGCGCCCGCCTCGATGAGCCGCTGCAGCCGCCGGCGCCAGCGCTGCATGGGCTGCTCGCGCAGCTCGCCCACGAAGTGCACCACGACCACCACGCGGTGCCGCTCGGCTGCTTCGGCGACCAGCGCGGGCGCGTCGTCGTCGAGGAAGGAGCGGGCCGACTCCCCCGGGTCCACCCAGCCCTTCGCGTGGGCGTCGTAGAAGGTGAGCACCGCGAGCGAGCGCTCCGGCTCGTCGCCGCCGAGCACAATCGGCCAGCGGTGCCTCGGGTAGGTGCCGGCGCCGGTGACGACGAGCCCAGCGCGGCGCGCGGCGGCGATGGTCTCTTGCAGGCCCTCGCGCTCCTGGTCGAGGGCGTGATTGTTCGCGAGCATCACTGCGTCCACCCCGGCCCGGGCGAGCGCTTCCGGCAACCAGGGTGGGCCCTGCAGGTACACGGGGGTGAGCCCTCGCTCGACCGGTTCGGCCGCGTCGATGGCCCGCCGCCGCCGATCGGCGACCGGAGTCTCGAGGTTGACCAGCACGAAGGCGCCCGGGTCCGCGTTCCAGAGCCGAGCGATCGGCGCGAGCACCCGCGCGTAGGCGCCGGCAGGATCGTCGGTGGCGTTCATCGAGTCGCGGACGGCTTCGCTCAGCAGGATGTCGCCGGTGACCCAGAGGGCGAGCGGGGCGGAGTCGGAGCTCGGCCGTTGGTTCTCGGAGTCGGAGTCGACGGACGGCGGTCGGTTCTCGGGGTCGGAGTCGGAGCCCGGCGGTCGGTTCTCGGAGTCGGAGTCGACGGACGGCGAGCTCCCGGGCTGGCCGCAGGCCGCCGCGACGCAGAGTGCGACGAGCGGCCACACGCGTGTCCCCATCGCGGACGGCACCGCTCAGGGTTCTTCGTCGATCACGTGGACCACCTTCTCGGCGGTCGCCGTCGCGCCCTCCGGGGTGGTGATGCGGACTTCGATGCGCACGTCGGTGTCGACCACCTGGTCGGGCGCCTCGATCGCGAAGATCAGCTGGTCGCCGAGGCGGAGCCAGTGGTCGCCCTCCGGCTGCACCCGTCGCTCGGTCAGGATGCGCTCGATCGGCACGCCGATCGCCATCTCGCTCTCGGCGTCGTAGCCCTCGATCCGCATGGTCAGCTCCTGCGGGTTCACGTCGTAGAGCCGCAGGGTCACGTCCACGTGCCAGCCTCCCTGCGGCCCGTTGACCAACTCCACGTCGTCGCCGTCCGTAATCGGGATGAAGGTGGTGACGCCGGTGCCGATCTCCACCCGCGGCTCGGCCCCGGCGAGGTCGGGCGGAACGCTCAGGTCCGGGGCGTCTCCGTCGGAAGAGTCGTCGCCGCACGCCGACAGCGCGAGGCAGAGGCAAAGGAAGAGACGCACCGATGCACTGTGGCAAGAGCCGCGCGACCGGGCAACAACCGTCTACCCCTGCTGTACGGTTGCAGCGGGTAAGCGGTGGATCGCTCGATGGATGAAGCGAATGCCGCTCTCACACGTCCCAAGGACATGCGGATCGCGAACGAGCGTCGAGGGAAGTCGCACTCCCAAGGACCGAAACAACGGTAGACTCCCGTGGACGTGAGCGGCGCCGAATCCGAGCTCGAAGCGCGCGCGACCAAGGGCACCTTGCTCCTGGCCGCGAGACGCGCGGCTGCCGTGTCTCCGACCGCGGGGACGGTGAAGGACGTGCTCGAGCATCACGCGCTCGGCCACTACGCGGAGGGTCTGCGCCAGTACCTCACGATTCGCCTCGGCTCGGTGGAGCGGGGCCTCGATGCGCTCGCCCGGCTGCGTGAGCAGGTCGGCGCCGAGGGCGTCGAGCACCTGCTCGAGCCGCCGGGCATCAAGGCGCGCCTCTTCCGGCTCGCCCGCGAGCTCAGCGAGGCGCCGCGGCCCTCGAAGGTGACCCTCGAGTGGCATCGACCGAAGAGCTCTCGTAGCGGCGGCTACCTCTCCGGCCTGGAGCAGCTGCGGGCCGCGCCCCACGACCAGGACCGCGAGCTGCTCGAGCTTCGCTACGCCCGGGAGCTCTCGGCCGAGGAGATCGCGTACGTCATGGACGAGGCGCCCGAGGCGATCGGCGAGCGTATCGCGGCGGCCGAGGCCACGGCGCGGGCGCTCTTCGAGCGGGCTGGCGGCGGCGTCGATCTGCCGCGCGCCCTCCTCGAGGCGTTCGCCCTCGACCGCCTGCAGGACGAGATCGGCTCCGCGGAGGCGCCGGCCCGACCGGACGAGCAGCCCTTCGTGCCGATCGGCACGATCATCGACGAACACTACGAGCTCGAGAAGTACATCGGCTCCGGCGGCTTCGCGGACGTGTACCGGGCCCGCGATCGGATCGTCCCGGGGCACCACGTCGCGCTCAAGATCCTCAAGCGGCAGTCGCTCGGCGACGACGCGAAGGAGGCGGCGCTCCGCGAGCTCCGCCTGATCGCCGCGGTCTTTCACCCCTCGATCGTCCAGTTCAAGGACCACGGCTGGTACGAGAGCCGGCTCTGGTTCGCCATGCCCTGGTACGAGGGCGAGACCCTCGAGACCCGCCTCGAGCGGGAGCCGCTGAGTCGGCAGGAGGCGCAGTCGGTCTTCGTGCCGCTCGCGCGGGCTCTGTCTGCGATGCACGCTTCCGGCGTCCGCCACCAGGACGTGAAGCCGGACAACATCTTCCTGGCGAACCTCGAGGGCTTCGGCGACGAGCAAGAGCTGCTCCCGGTGCTGCTCGATCTGGGCGTCGCGGCCACCGACGCGGAGCTGGTCATCGCGGGCACGCCGACCTACTTCGCGCCGGAGGTGGCCGCGCAGTTCGCGTACCAGGAAGGGGAGCCGCCCCCCGAGTACCCGATCGGGCCGGCCGCCGACGTCTTCGCGCTCGCGCTCAGCCTGCGCAACGCGCTCGAGCCGGGCACCGCTCCGGAGATCACCGCCGGCGCCGTCGAGACCTTCATCGCTCAGCGGGCGCGGGAGATGCCCGAGCCGCCGCTGACCGCCGAGCTTCGCTACCTTCGCCCGCATTTCGAGCGCTGGCTGGCGAACGACCCCGCCGAGCGTCCGACCGCCGCCGAGCTCGCCGACGAGCTCGAGGATCTGCTCACGCGCCCCGAGCGGGTGCGCGCTCGCCGCATGCGCAACCTGCGCATCTTCGGGCCGCTCGCGGTGGCGCTGCTGGCGGTCTTCGGGACGGTCACCTACGAGCTCTACTCGAGAGCGGAGGAGTCCGGCCAAAAGGCCGCGGCCCTCGAAGCGGAGCGCAGCTCGGCGATCAACGATCTCGAAGACGAGACCGAGCGCCGGGAGGCGCTCGAGGGCGAGATCGCGGACGCCCGGGGCCGGATCGAGAGCTCGAACCTGAACCGCGAAGAGCTCGCCGAGCAGCTCGCGGAGTCCGAGGGGCAGCTGCGGGTGACCCGCCGCCGCCTGACCCTCGCCCGCCGCCAGGTGCAGGAGCTCGACAAGCGAGCGGAGTCGCTCACCGCCGACCTGGAAGCGGCCCGCACGGCGCGGACGACCGCCGAGCGTCGCCTGGCCGAGCTCGAGACCTCCGCCGAGGCCACCGAGCGCCAGCTCACCGACGCGCGACGGCAGCTCTCCGAGGCCAACGCCCGCGTCGGTACCACCCAGCAGGAGCTCCAGACGGCCCGCGCGGCGGCCACGGCGGCAGGGGACCAGCTCCGGCAGACGCAGGGCCGCGTCGCCCAGCTCAGCAGCGAACGAGACCAGCTGGAGCGTGAGCGCGATCAGGCTCGGGCCGCGCTCGCGGCCGCCCAGCGGCGCATCGACGCGCTCGAGCGCCAGCCACGGCAGCCGACGGCGCCGACCATGGCGAACCCGAGCGTCCAGCCGACGGAGCGGACGACGACGGTGCCACCGCGGACCGGCACCCGCCGCCCGGCCGTGCCTCGCTGACCGCCGAAAACGACCCTCGCCCATGGCGGGAAGGGGTGCGTCGCCCCAGGATTGGTCCATGCGCTCGCACCTTCGATTCGCTCTCGTCGCCCTCGTGCTCGGCTGCGGTGGCGTGCTCGGCTGCGGTGGCCGGGAGACCCCGGCCACCGCGGAGACCGAGACGCCGACCGCCGGGGAGACGCTGGACCTCGACGGTCCGACCGACCACGCCCGTCGCTTCCCGTCCTTCGACCGCTATTGGTACCAGGGCAGCGCCGAGCTCAGTCGCTTCGCCCTGACCCAGCAGCGCTACGGGGCGCCGCGCGAGGGACACGCGGTGCTGGTCTTCGTCACCGAGCCCTTCCTCCCCGAGGCGCAGGTCAAGCACGAGGCCGACGACGGCAAGGAGGACGTGTCGGTGCTCAAGCTGAACCACTACCGGCGCTTCGATACCGGCATCTACCCCTACACGGTGATGACCTCGACCTTCGGCGCGGTCGACGAGCAGGGCGCTGCGCTCAAGAGCACCAACACCGTGACCGAGTGGTGCGGTCAGTCGTTCACCCAGTTCAACCGCCGCGAGGGGGGCTGGGCGATGGAGCTGCGCTCCTACTTCCAGGCGGAGGGGGACCAGAACGAGCAGCTCGAGGCCGCCACCCTCGAGGACTCGCTCTTCGTTCGTGGCCGCTTCGGAGCCGAGCAGCTGCCGACCGGCGACGATCTCTCCATCGTGCCGGCGCTCCACTACCTGCGCTTCCGCCACCAGCCCGTCCGGCCCTACGCGGCCACCGCGACCGTCGGCAACGACCGCGACGAGACCTACTCGCCCGACGAGCTCGTCCGCTACGAGGTCCGCTACCCCGAGCTCGGCCGGACGCTGACGATCTTCTTCGAGCCTGCCTTTCCCTTCGACGTGCTCGGCTGGGAAGAGCGGCAGGACGGGGAAGAGGGCGTGACCCGCGCGGTGCGAACGCACGCGATCCTCACCGACTACTGGAGCCACAACGGGCCCGAGGACGGCGTCTATCGCGAGGCGCTGGGGCTCTGAGTGATCAGAGCAGCGAGCTGATCAGCTCGGCGAGGGCGGCGGGCTCGGTGTCGAGGCCCACGTGCACCCACTTGGCGCTGTCCGCCGACCCCGCGAGCTCTTCCTTGGTCGACGGAGAGGCACCCCAGACGATGACCGTGGGCGTCTCCACGACCGCCAGCGCGCTGGCGACATCGAGCGGGTCGATCTCGGGCGCCGCGCAGTCGAGGACCACGATGCAGCCTCGGTTCTTACGCGCGAAGCGCTTCAGCTCGAGCGTGCCCCGGACCGGCTGCACGGTCGCGCGACCGTAGAGCCGCAGCCCGAGCCGCTGCAGCGCCCCCGGGTCGGAGGTGGAGACGACGACGAGGGGCGTCGTGCCCGTGCCCTCCCGAGCGACCGGGGTCGCCGCTCGGGTCGCGAGGTCCTGCGCGAGCTCGGTCGTCGGTCGATCGGAGGGCGGGGCCGTCACCTCACCAAGATAGGGGATCAGGCGGCGCTGCGCTCGATTTCGCCATCGAGCTGCGCGAGCATCTGGTCGCCCGTGACCTCGTGCGCAGCCCGGCCCTTCATGTACTTGAGGAGCCCGACGCGGTCGTAGTGGCGCTTGATCCGGTCGGAGAGGAGGCCGATCTCGCGAAGGTTGGGCACGAGCCGCTCGAACATCACGTGGCGGAACTCGACGAGCCCCGGCGCGGTGTCGACGACGTGGTTCCACTGCTTGCGGGTGAGCCGCCCCTCGAACCACTCCTCGTAGATCTCCATGGCCCGGAAGCGGTTGCGCATGAGGATGGCGACCTCGAAGGCCCAGTCCTCGCGCTCGCGGCGCTCCTTGTCCGAGAGCTGCTTGGTGATGTGCTCGCGGAGCGCGATGACGCCGTAGTGCACGTGGCGCGCTTCGTCCTGGATGACGTTGCGGAGCAGCTCCTTGAGCAGCGGCTCCTTGGTGAGCTTGTAGAGGGTCCCGAAGGCGCCGAGGGCGAGCCCCTCCACCATGATCTGCATGCCGAGGAACTTCATGTCCCAGCGCGAGTCGCTCATCAGCGCGTCGATGATGACGAAGAGGTTGTCGTTGATCTGGTAGATCTTCTCGAGCTTCGTATCGAGGTAGCGGTGGAAGACCTCCACGTGGCGCGCTTCGTCGACGACCTGGGTTGCGCCGTAGAGCTTGCCGTCGAAGAACTGCACCGCCTCGGTGACCTGGGCGGCGGCGAAGAGCGCGCCCTGCTCGCCGTGGAGGAACTGGCTCAGCATCCACGAGACCATGTCGGCGCGGAAGCGCGCGCGTTCACTCGCGTCGAGCTTGATGCCGTACTCTTCGAGGGTCTCGAAGTTGATGAAGTGGTCGGGGATGACCGGCACTTCGGGGCTCAGCGGATCGACGTTCGTTCCCCAGTCGAGGTAGGTCTCGCCGTTCCACTGCCCCTCCTTGGCGCGGCGATAGAGCTCGAGCATCTCCGGCTGGTCGCTGGGGTAGGTCCAGTCGAAGTGCGCCGAGTGGGTGGCCTGGATCTGGGTGGGCTGGCCTTGCTTTCCGCGCTGGAAGATCAGCCCGCGGACGCTCGAGGGTCCGAGCGAGGCCATGACGCGCGGGTTGTGCACCTCGGTCATCACCTCGAGCGCTTCGAAGTAGGGCTCGACGCGGCTGCGGACCTTGGTGGGGAGGATTCGGAGGAGGGTCTCGGGGTTCATGAGTCGTTTCCGTGGGCTTGGGAGAAGGGGCCTGGGGAGGTCGCGGCGAGGCTCAGAGGGAGCCGAAGAAATCGCGCACGCGCTGCGCGTGGTAGCGGGTGAGAAAGGTGTGGATGACGGGGAGGGCGCGCTCGACCATCGGCGCGGCTTCCTCCGGCGGGAGGTGCGAGAGGCGGCGGGAGAGCAGGCGCATCTCCTCGCGGAAGAGCCGGCTCATCGCCTCTTCGTAGAAGCTGACGTCGGCGACGGTGAAGCCGAGCTCGCGGGTGAAGCCGAGCCGGCGCATCTCGCCGAAAGTCTCGATCATCCAGACGTCGTCTTCGGCGACGCGGAGCTCGCCGTCGTCGGTCCGCTCGGCGCCGATCATGCCCTGCTCGACCGCCTCTTCGAGGTCGCGGCGCTCGACGCCGGCGCGCTGACAGACCTCTTCGGCGCCAACGAACTCGCCGCGCGGTGTGCCGGAGACGAGCTCGGGGGCCAGCCGGTCGCGGACCCGCGCCAAAAACTGGTGCTGCTCGGGCGCGAAGCTCTCTTCACGGCCGTCGAGGATGGCCTTGATCGCCTTGAGCGGCAGGAAGCGCTCGTGCTGCAGCTTCTTGATCAGCTGCAGCCGCTGCACGTGCTCGTCCGAGTACCAGGCCATGTTGCGGCCGGTCTTCTTGCCGGGTGGGAGCAGGCCCTGCTGGATGTAGAAGTGGATCGCCTGCCGTTCGAGGCCGGTGGCGGCGCAGAGATCCTTCATCCGCAGGTGATGGTCACCGCGGTCCTTCTTCCTCGAGCGCTTCTTCGGGCTCGGGGCGCTCTCTTCGTCGGTATCGATCTCGGGGGTGGTGTCGTCGTTCAGGGTCATTGCTCCACCTCCACCGTACACGGCGACGCGGCGCGGCCGACGCAGGCGAGCACGTAGCCGGCGTCGCGCTCGGCCTGGGTCAGGCAGTTGGGTTCCTCCATCACCACCTGGCCGGAGGTCACCTTCACCTTGCAAGCGGCGCAGCCACCCATGGCGCAGCTGAAGGGCATGTCGAGGCCAGCAGCGAGGCCGGCCTCGAGGAGGGTCTCGCCGTCGGTGAGCACCTCGAGCGAACGGCCGCCGGTCTTCAGGGTGACGGTCTGGGCGCCGAAGGACTCCTCCGGCCCCCTGCGTTCCTCTGGGCGGCTGAAGCGCTCCTCGTGGATTCGCGAGGCCTCGACGCCGCTGGCCAGCAACGCCTCGCGGACCGAGTCCATCATGCCGCTCGGCCCGCAGACGTAGTAGGCGCAGCGTCCGTCGTCGCTGTGCCCGTGGGCGCCCAGGCGAGCGAGCGCGGTCGCGCCATCCAGCCGGCCCCGGGTGCCCGTCCAGTCGCTGCTCGGGCTCTCGAGCACGTGCTCGAGGGTGAAGCGCCCCGGGTGCGTGGCCGCGAGGGCGTCGAAGCGCTCGCGGAAGATGACGTCGGCCTCGCTCCGGTTGCCGTAGAGGAGGGTCACTCGGCTGCTCGGGGCGGCCTCGAGGGCCATCTCGGCGATCGAGGCGATCGGCGTGATGCCACTGCCGCCGGCGATGAGGACCAGCCGCTCGGCGCAGCTCGCCGGTTCCATCGTGAAGGCGCCGGAGGGGCCGAGCACGTTCAAGGTCATGCCGATCTCGGCGTGATCGTTGAGGTGGTTGCTGACGCGGCCACCGGCGACACGCTTGATCGTCACGTGGGCCGGCCGACCCGCGAGGGGCGGGGTCGCCAGCGAGTAGGCGCGGCGGTGAACCTCGCCGTCGACCTCGACGTCGAAGGAGAGGAACTGCCCGGCGACGAACTCGAAGGGCGAGCCGTCCGCTTCGGTGAGGGTGAGCGAGATCGCGTCGGCGGTCTCGCGGACGACACCGGTCACGGTGACCGGTCGCGAGGTGATGGCCTTCGGGGGCGCTGGCGCGGGGGCGAGCCGGGCGCGCCGCGGCCGGTCGACGACGACGGGCGGCGGGTTTCCGCGGAGCCGCTGGCGGACCATGTCGAGGTCGCGGCCGAGCTGCCGCAGCCGGTCGCCGAGCGCTCCGGGCAGCAGCGCCGACACCACCGAGACCTCCGCGAGCGGCGTCAGCGGCCGAGGGGCCGTGGCGCGGTCGGCGTAGGGCGGTTCCTTGTGACCGGAGGTCTGGTCCAGGACGCGCCGCGTGTCGTGGCGGAGCTGGTCGATCGGCGCCGACAGCACGGGCAGCGCGGAGGCGGCGACTTTGGCCAGCAGGTCGAGCCCGCGCACGGGACGCGGCTTCGGGATGGCTCGGGCTCTCATGAGGCTCAGCCTGACCGGAGCTGCAACAAGTGTCAAGCGACACTTGACACTTTGCATCGGCACTGACTGCGTGCGTTGAAATCATTGACGAAGAAGTGGAAGACCGGGTCCGAGCTGCCGTGCGCGGTGCCGTTCCGGGTACGGCCGGACGCCGTTTCATGAACGGTGCTTGTGCTCCGGCCGGCGGGAGCGAACACTCCTCGGGTGCGTGATCCCGAGGTGGCCCTGCGGACCTTGCTGGAGCTGACGTCCACCCTCGCGGGCGAGCTCACCCTCGACGACGCGCTCGAGGCCGCCACCGACGCCGCGCTTCGGGTCTTCGGCGCCCAGCACTCCTCGATTCGGATCCTCGACGAGAGCGGCACCGAGCTGCTCTGCGGTGCCCGCAGCGGCATCGGGATCGAGGAGCGGCCGCTCAGCTTCAAACCTGGACAGGGGGTGGTCGGCTGGGTCGTGGAGCAGGGCGAGCCCGTCTGCCTGGCGGACGCTCAGGGCGACCCGCGCTTCGTCTCCTTCGAGCAGCAGAGCTACATCATCGGCTCGCTGCTCGTGGTCCCGCTCTCGAACCTCGGTCAGGTCATCGGCGCGCTCTCGGTGACCGCCGAGAACGAGGGCCACTTCGACCCCGACGACCTGATGCTCGGCCAGCTGCTCGCGAACTGCACCGCCG
>JGI12210J13797_10359667_pt1 | contig 12270 bp, 11 predicted proteins | sample ElkSlonscriptome_3_FD_13797 | JGI IMG/M metagenome (IMG submission 13797) | reverse complement strand
TCGAGGTCGTCGCCCTCCGCGTCGTCGGAGTCCTCGAGGCCATCGGCCTCGACCCCGTCGCGGTCGTCCGACGCCTCGACCGGGGTCGATGCGTCGTGCGCAATTTCCGCGTCGTCGCGCGGGTCGTCGTGATCGCGTCGTGCCATGGCGCGAGAAGGGCCCGATAGTCGGCCCGGCGGCGGAGCGGCGCAAGTTTCCCGCCTTTCGTGGCCCGAGCGGCCCGCGCTCGGGCCCCGGCCGACCCGGCGCGTGACGCGAAGGAACGGCGATTCCGCGGCCCCATGGGCGCTGCGCGGCCCAAGACGGCCGCCCCGGCCCCACGTTGGACCGCACGGGCCGGCCGTGCCCCCGGCCCGCTCGCGCCTCGCTCACTTCGGCGGCGGGCAGTCCACGCGGATCAGGTTGATGTGCCGCGGCAGGGTGGGCGGCTGGGCGTCTTCGGGGGTGCACTCGCGATCGGGGTGGGTCACCGTGATCTCGTACGTGCCCTCGGGCCCCGGAGGCAGGTTGAAGAACACCGCCACCGGGTAGAGCGCCCACTGGATCTCGTTCACGTCGAGCGTGGGCTGGCCGCCGGCGTCGGGCGCATAGAACGTGCCGGGGGGCGGCGGCGGATCGATCTCGACCACCGCCCCGGCCGCGCCGTTCTGGATGAGCGCCACCAGCAGCACCGATGCATCCTCGTCGACCATCACGGTGGGGTCTTGCCTCTGCAGCACGCCGATCTGGATGTCGATGACGTCGAGCGAGACCTGCGACAGCTCGAACTCCTCTAGATCGGTCAGGCCGGTCTGGAACGGCACGATGGCGCCCCAGTAGTCTCCGGTGTCGGCCACCACGAAGCGGTCGAAGGTGTCGACGGGCACGCCCACCATCTCCCACTCGCCCGCCGCGTCGCTCATGGTCTGGAGCGTGGGCTGGCCGAGCACGGAGATCTCGGCGTCGGCGATGGGGCCCATCGCGAAGAAGTCCTCGATGGTGCCCCGCACGGACACCTCGGTGGGTGGGGCGCCGGTGCTGCTGCTGCTCTCCTCGTCGCCGCTGGCCCCCTGGTCGCCCGCCGTGGTGTCCACGTCGTCCATCCTGGTGGTGCTCGACTCGGAGCTGGCCGCCCCGGTGCTGCTGCCGCTGCCGTCACCGTCGCCCTCGGGCTCGGGGTCGTCCTTGCACGCGGTGAGGAGCAGGCCTGCGAGCAGGCAGGGGGCGACGCGGTCGTAGTTCAAGCGCATGCCCCAAGTCTACGGGATATGGCGGACCGTGCCCGCCCCGACACGCGGAAGCCCCGGGACCGCACGGGGCCCGGGGCTCGTCGCCGCGCGGTGGCGGGGGCCAGCCGCACGTCTGGCCGCACGCCTAGCCGCAGGGCGGCATGCCGGTGGTGGCCGAGACCCACGTGCCGGTGGTGGCCGGCTCGGGGTCGAGCGCATAGAGGCAAAAGGGGTTGAGGTTGGGCATGGCGTCGGAGCCGTTGAGATTCCAGCCCAGCACGTTGGCACGGATCTCACCGTTGGACGGGTCCCAGTTGAGCGCCCCGCTCACGCCCTGCAGGTCGACCGTGCCGCCGGCCGCCAGCGCGTTGTGGGCGTCTTGCACGAACACCCCCACCAGGTCGCCGAACGAGATGGGCACGCCCCGCGGATCGTTGAGGCTGGCCATGCCGTTGGCGATGGCGGTGCCGGTGATGTCGTCGCCGGCCGGCACGGTGATCATGGCGAACATGGCGGCCATGGCCGCGTCGTACGACAGCGACGAGCTGGTCAGGGCCTCCTCGCCGGGGAAGAGGATCTGGTAGCGGAAGTTGAACGCGTCGAAGTTGTCCGGGTCGAAGATGTTGGGCGACGTGCCCCGCATGTTCTGGAACAGCAGCGGCCGGAACGGCGCGAGGCCCTCGGTGCCCGGCGTGACCCCGACGTTGCCCACCATCTGCTCCATGGTGGGCACCGCCCCGTGCGACACGGTGATGAGCGGCAGCGGGATCATCATGTTCTGCGAGAAGTACTGCTGCGCCCACAGGCCCAGGTAGCTCAGCACGAACGCCTCGGCCTCCGACGTGCCGAGGATGAGGATGTGGGTGTAGTGATCCTCGGGGTTGGTGTAGGCGGCGGCCGAGGTCACCCCGGGCTGCACCAGCGCCTGCGCGAGCACCTCGGCGTAGGCCGACAGCAAGCTGTCCTGCGAGCCGAAGGTCTCGGGCCCGGCGTAGCTGGCGAAGTGGATGTGGTCGAAGTAGGAGGTGAGATCGGCCCCGATCACGTCGCGCAGCTCGTTGCCGTAGGCGTCGTCCTTGTTGAGCACCAGCACCCGCGACGCCGAGGGATCGATGCCCAGATCGCCGGTGAAGCGGTCGATGATCGCGTTGCCCTGGTAGATGTCGGCCGGGGTCACCCGCCACAGCAGGTTGTCGTCGTCGAAGTTCGAAAGCGAGGGCGCGCTGGCGGTGGGGCTGATGAGGAAGATGTCGGAGGGCACCGCGACCTGCTCGGCCACCGCGCGCACCGCCTCGGAGAACACCGGGCCCACGATGGCGGGCACGCCCACCGCGTCGCGCAGGTGCGTGGCGGCGGTCACCGCCACATCGGCCCCGCCGGTGGAATCGCAGCCCACCCAGGCGATCTTCTCGCCGCCCTGCAGGCTGGCGTGGTCGTTGAAGTCGTTGATGGCCAGCTGGTGGGCGTTCTGCAGCGGCAGCACCAGCTCGTCGAAGGGCGGGCTGGTGGGCATGATCGAGCCCAGGAATTCCACGTCGTCGCGGGTGTTGCCGTTGTCGGGCCACACCACGATGGGGCACTCCGCCGACAGCAGATCGACGCAGACCTGCTCGGCCGAGCAGCGCTGCTCGAGGGGGCACTCGGAGTTCGCGCTGCACCCGATGGGGCCGGTGGTGTTCCCGGTGGGATCGAGCGTGGTCTCGTCGGCCGTCGGGTCCCCGGTGGTGGTGAGATCGGGGCCGGTGGAGTCGACCGAGGTGGTGGAGCCGTCGCCCTCCCCGGGCTGGCACAGGCCGTCGACGCAGCGGCCCGGGCCGCTGGTGTAGACGCACTGCCCGTCGTTGGCGCACGGCTGGGCCGGGTCGAGGTCGAGGGCGAGGCTGCACGCCGCACCGAGCGGCAGCCCCAGCGAGATGCACAGCGCCGCACGTCGAGGCAGGCCCGCGGTGGCTCGAGAGTTGGGTCGGTTCGCCATGGTTCGTCAATCCAATGCACCCGCATCGGGGCACGCGAGATCCATACTAGCAGCACTCTCCACGGCGGCGGGTGCTCGCCACCCTCGCTAGAACCGGTGGCTGAAGCCCAGCCCGACCCGACGGGGGCCGATCATCGGGGTCCACTGCGAGCGGCGAGCGACCTGCTCCGTCTTGCCGCCCTTCTTGCCGCCGAGCGTCACCAGCACCAGCGTTAGCCCGGCCGCCGCGATCACGCCGCCCGTGATGAACATCGCGTCGGCCACCCGCGCCTGGCGGCTGGCTCGCTCCAGCAGCGCGGTGCGGCGATCGATGTACATGTCGGCCTCGGCCTCGGCGACCGTGCCCGAGGCGATGCCGCCGTAGATGCCCCCCACCACGAGGCCGGCGCCGCCGAGGCCCAGCAGGCCGTAGCCGGTGTAGCGCAGGGCCTTCTTGCGCTTGACGGCGGCCTCTTCGTCGGCGGCGGTCGCCTCGTCGTCGGGCGGGGGCTCGACCGGCGTGATCTCGTCGGGCGTCTCCTCGGGGGGAGGGTCGGCCTGCTCGTCGTCGGCTTCGAGCTCGGCGAGGGTCTCGCGGAGGATCTTGAGCCGCTGGGTGGCCGCCTGCCGCGACTCGAGGTCGACCCCGGGCTGGGCGACGAAGCGCTGGTAGTAGACCACCGCGTTCTCGAGGTCGCCCTTCTCCTCGTAGACCCGCCCGATGTTGAACAGGTAGTTGGGCTCGGCGTCGAGGGCGTAGGCCTGCTCGAACAGCGCGATGGCCTCGTCGTACTGCTTGGCCCCGAACTTCTCCACCGCCTGGGCGCTCAGGTCCTCGGGGCTCGTGTCCCCTCTGGGCGCGGCCGCGGCCGCGGCGGTGTGGGTGCTGGTCGCAGCGAGCACGGGCAGGCTGGGCGCGAGCGTGAGAGCGAGGGCCAGCGACGAGCACACGAGGGAGCGGCGAGGGGTCCGGTTCATCATGGCACAGCTCGAGACGATGAGGAGGAACGGAGCCTAGCAGCCCGGGGGAGAGCTCGCGCGGCGCGGGGGCGGGTCATGGAGCGCGCGAGACTCACCGGAGGCGGCTAGTCCTTGGTGGGCAGGAACGGGCTGCCGGAGGACTTGGGCTCGTCCTTCTTGGGCTCGTCCTTCTTGGGCTCGTCGGCCTTGGGGGAGGAGTCGCCCTTCTGGGTGGGCAGGAACGGGCTGCCGGAGGCCTTGGGCTCCTCCTTCTTGGCGGGCTTGGGCTCGGGCTCGGGCTCGGGCTCGGGCTCGGGCTGGGGCTCGGGCTCGGAGGCGTCGCGGCCGGACTTGGCCTTCGACGTCGACTTGGCCTTGGGCTTGGACCTGGCCTTGCTCGCGCCGGCGCTGCTCGGCTCGGGCTCGGGCTCGGCTCGGCCGGCGGGCAGCGGCCCGGCGTCGACGTCGAGCCGGGCGAGGGCCTCGCGCGCGGGCATGTGCGAGGGATCGAGCTCGAGCACGTCGCGGTAGGCCTCGGTGGCCGCGACGATCTTGTCTTGTTCCTCGAACTGGCCGCCCGCGGCCATCAGCCGGCCGATGGCGATGCGCTGGTCGGCGCGCTCGATGCGCCCAGCGAGGGTGGGCAGGGCCCGGGTGAGGCCGCGGACCTCGTCGAGGGTCTCGGTGGCCGCATCGAACTGGCCCTCGCGGATGAGGCCGTCGGCCTGGGCCAGCGCGTCTTCCACCACCTTGGGGTCGACCTCGGCCGCGACGGCCGGCGAGCCCACCGCAGCGACGGGGGGCGCGGCGGCCGAGCCCGAGCCGGCCGCGTCGTCGTCCTTCGACAGCAGCCACACCCCGATGCCACCGCCGAGCACCGCGAGCAGAGCCCCCACCATGATGAGCACCACCGGGCGCTGGGCGGGGGCGTGCATGCCGGTGTGCATGCCGGTGGGCATGCTTCGGTGGGGCCCCGTCTGGAGGGCCACCGGGATGCTGGGGTTGCTGTCGATCTGCGGCTGGGTGAGCGGCTCGGAGTCGCGGGACGGCGGCGAGAAGCCCGTCGACGTGGTGACCCCGGAATCGACCAGGTGCCGAGAGCTGGGGCTGTGCTCGGTGCCCAGCAGCTCCATCATGCCCGTGTTGCCGTGCCCGGGCGGCATGGGCTGGGGCACGCCCTGGCGGGTGGTCTCGGCCCGCGGCAGCCGGAACATCGCGGCCGGCACCACGTCGATGAGCCCCTCCACCACCTCGTCGGCGTTGGTGGGGCGATCGTCGCGGTCCTTCTCGAGGCAGCCGTGGATGAGGTCGACCAGGCCCTCGGGGATGTCGTGGCCCTCGGGGAGGAACTCGCTCAGCCGCACGGGGGGCTCGTTGATCGTCTTGTAGAAGACGGTCGCGTTGTTCTCCCCCTCGAAGGGCAGCCGCCCGCTGAGCATGTAATAGAACAGCACCCCGAGCGCGTAGACGTCGACGCGCAGGTCGATCTCCTCGCCGCGGATCTGCTCGGGCGACAGGTACCCGACCGTCCCCATCACGTGCTCTTCGGTGATGGCCTGGTCGCCCTTGGTGAGCTTGGCCAGCCCGAAGTCGAGGATCTTGACGAAGTTGGCCCGGCCCTTGCGCTCGCAGAGCATGATGTTCGCGGGCTTGATGTCGCGGACCATCATCTCGCGCGAGTGCGCATGTCCGATGCCCTTGAGGATCTGCGCCGCGATGGGCACGAACTGCTCGAGCGTGAGCCGACGGTTGCGCTCGACGAAGTCCGCCAGCGGCTCGCCGCGCAGGTACTCCATGACGAGGTAGGCCCGGCGGTCCTCCTTGCCGAAGTCGACCATGCTGACGATGTTGGGGTGCTTGAGCCCCGACAGCCGCTTGGCCTCGCGTTCGAAGCGGGCGAGCGCCTCGTCGTCGTCGGCCCAGTTGGGCGACAGCACCTTCACCACCACCTCGCGGTTGCGGTCGGCTTGCTCGGCTAGATAGACCAGCCCCACGCCGCCCCGGCCGATGAGTCGCTTGATCGTGAACTTGCCCCCCAGCGCGTGGCCGATGAGGGGGTCCGCGGGAACGAGGGTGGCTTTGCTCGGCTGACTCATGGAGCGGGGGCTTGGATTGGTTACAGCACGTTCGCGCATCGGTGCAAGACGGAGATCATCCGAGGCACCATGAGCTGGCGTCTCTCTCCCACGGGCGCCGGACCCGAACCATATCATCATGGCCGAGCTCCGATGGGGGTTAACGGACCACGCCCTGGTGTCGGCCTCGACGAAAGACACGCGGGGCCCGGGCATGCCGTGGAGCAAGGCGCCAATCCCACACCGCGGGGCTGGTCGATCGTCCACCGCCGTGGGTCGTCGCTCGATCGTTGCTCGCGTGTCGGGGGGCCGGTCGTCTCCTCGGTGTGACGTTCGGCGGCGCGATGGGGCTGTTCGATCGTTTGGCGGCACGCTCGGTCGTCGCCGTCGCGATCGGGTCTCTTCCGTGGCCCGGCTTCCCCGGCCCGGCCCGAAGGCGCCGGCCCCGACCCCGCTGGAATTCCCCCCTCTATGAACGGTGTTCAGCGAACTGGAGCGAAGGACCTTGCCTACCGCTCGGACGGGGGTCGAGGCTCGAGGAGGATCCCCCGTGCTACGAGGAGCTGGGGCCGGGCTTGGCCAGCCCGGGCGCGGGATAGGTGGGGGGAGGTGGAGCCTCCGATCCCAGCGCGGTGACGTACGCGGAGCTGGTGGGCAGCTCGCCGGCCACGAAGGCGTCGACGTGCTCGACGGCCACCGCGAAGAAGCCAGCCGGGCTCTCCACCACCGGCAGCCGGCCCGACTCGCGGCAGGACTCGCACCACGTGAAGCCGCGGCCGGGCTGGCCTCGCTCGTCGGTCCAGTCGATCATGCGGAAGCCCCGGCCTTCGCAGGGCTGGCAGTCGGTGTACGACCCGGTCGGCGATCGGGACGTGCGCTCCTGCTCCGCTTGCTCCGCGGCGCGCTGCTCGGCCACGTGCTCGGAGATCGGGAAGCCGCACGTGGGGCACGCGGGCGCTCGGTCGGACACCTCGTGTGCACATTCGGGGCACGCGATGAGCATGCCGCTACGATATCAGCTCTCGGCGCCGCCGAGGTCCTTGCGGATGCCGGACACCCAGCGATCGAGACCATCCAGCGTGCTGCGCAGCTGCTGGGGGGAGTCGGCCAGCTCGGTCATCACCTTCTCGAGCGCCTCGCGGGCCCGACGGAGCCGACTCTTCACCGTCCCTTGCGGGATCTCCATCACGTCGGACAGCTCGCGCGTGGTGAGGTTCTCCCAGTAGTGCAGCTCGAGCACGATCTGCAGGTCCATCGGGATCTCGCGCAGGGCCAGCAGCAGCAGCCGCTGCTCGTTGCGCCGCGCGAGCGCGGTGCTGGGCGTGGGGCCGAGATCGGCCACCGACATCAGCTCGGGGTCGAACACCTCGCGGCTGCGATGGTTCTTCTTGATCCAGCGATAGAACTCGTGGCGGGCCACGATGAACAGATAGGCTCGAAAGCCGCACTCGCGGCGGAACGAGTCGCGCCCGCGCACGCAGGCCATCATGGTGGACTGGATCAGGTCGTCGGCATGATCGGCGACCTTGTTGGTGAAGAACCGATAGAGCGCGTCGAAGTGCCGCTTGAGCAGCTGGTTGCCCGCCGACGTGTCGCCGCCCTGCCAGCGGTCCAACAGCTCGAAGTCGTCCACGGACCCATCGTAGCACCGCCCGAGGGGGTAGCACCGCCCGAGGGGGTAGCACCGCCCGAGGGGGTAGCACCGCCCGAGGGCGCCACGGGGGACCGAGGCGGGACGTGCGAGGGCGCTTGTGGTGGGCGCGCGAGGGCGCGATGCTGGGGGGGATGATCATCGTATTCGAGGTCCACCTCGCCGCCGCTCGCAAGGGCGACACGTTCCTCAGCGAGGAGGCCATCGCCGAGACCAACGCGCAGGTGATGACCACCGCCGAGGCGCGGGCGGTGGGGTTCGAGGGGATCCCCGACGACGAGAACGTGCGGCTGGTGGCGGTGGCCAAGCGCGACCAGGGCTTCGTGCAGGGGGCGCTCGAGCGCGCGGCCGACGTGACCGGGTATCGCGTGCACGAAGTCGACGTGTGAGCGAGCGAACTCTCTCTATTGGTCGGGCTCGGACTCGGGCTCGGACTCGAGCAGGTCCATCAGCGCGAGCAGGCCGGTGTGGAGCGAGCGCATGCGGCGGGGGCCGAGGCGCTGCATGAGCTCCTGCTCGAGCTCGTTGAGCACCGCGATGCCGTCGAGCAGCGAGCGCTGGCCCGCGGCGGTGAAGCGCACCAGCTTGGCGCGGCCGTCGGTGGGGTCGGGCACGCGCTCGAGCACCCCGTACTCCTCCAGCTCGCCCACGAGCTGACCGACCGCCTGCTTGGACACGCCCATGCGCCGGGCCAGCTCGGTCAGCCGGGTGCCCGCGAGATCGACGTGGGGGAACAGCGTGGTGTGAGAGGTGCGCATGGGCACGCCGAAGCGCTCGCTGGCGCGGGCGATGGCCTGCTCGTTGAACAGCCGAGCGCAGCGCATGAGCAGCTGCCCCGTGCTCGCTCGCTTGGCGCGCTCGAGCGTGGAGGAGAAGTCGTCGGGGTCGGAGGGCGGCACGACGGGGATATCGTCAATGGTGCTTGACTAGTTTGTCAAGGGTGCTTGACTACCGCCATGCTCGAATCGATCGCCCCGGGGGTGTGGCACGCTCCCTTCGATCTCGTGATCCCGCCGCGCGTGAGCCTGGGCGGGCGCATGGTGGTGGTGCGGCTCCCCGACGGCCGGCTGTGGCTGCACTCGCCCGGCCCCATCGACGACGCGCTGGCCGAGGAGCTGGCGGCGCTGGGGGAGGTGGGGGTCTTGGTGGCGCCGAATGCCTTCCATCACCTGTACTTCGGCGCGGCCGCCCAGCGGTATCCCGACGCGGAGCGCTGGGTGGGCCCGGGGCTGGTGGCCACGCGGCCCGAGCTCGGGCACGACGCGGTGCTGGGGCCGCAGGTGCCCGAGGCGTGGGCGGAGGCGCTCGCGATGCACCGCGTGGGCGGGATCCCGAAGCTCGACGAGGCGGTGTTCCTGCACCGGCCCTCGAAGACGCTGGTGGTCACGGACCTGGTGTTCAACGTGCAGCACGTGCACGGGGTGATGACGCACCTCGTGCTCTGGGTGGCCGGCACCCGCAGGCGGCTGGCGGTCAGCCGGCTGGTGCGATCGATGATCCGAGATCGCGAGGCAGCGGCGGAGAGTGCTCGGGAGATCTTGGCGTGGGACTTCGAGCGGGTGGTGATGGCGCACGGGCAGGTGCTCGACCACGACGCGCACGCGCGGATGAGCGAGGCGCTGGCGGTGATGCGCCCCTAGCAGCCCGTGGTGGAGCGCCCTACTCCACGATCGAGGCGTCCTTCACCCAGTCGAGCTGGGGGAACTCGCGCTCGAGGTAGGGGTTGCCCTCGTTCTCGATGAGCATCTGGTTGGGGCCCTTGCCCCGGGGCCCGCCCTCGCCGTAGCCCTTGTAGAGGTTGTTGATCACGTCCATGCCCTCGACCACCTCGCCGAAGGGCGCGAAGCCCATGCCGTCGAGCTGGGCGTTGTTGCGGTAGTTGATGAACACCTGGGTGGTGCGGGAGTTGGGCGTGCCCTTCTTGGCGAAGGTGATGGTCCCGGGCACGTTGGAGTGCTTCACCGGGTCGTCCTTCAGCGGGTGGGCGTTCCAGGCCTTCTGCACCTCGGGCGTGCCGCTCATGCCGAACTGCACCATGAAGCCGTCGATGGCCCGGAAGAACGCCACCTCGTCGAAGAAGCCGGCGCGCACCAGGTTGTAGAAGCGGTCCGCGCCGATCGGGGCCCAGTCGCGGTGGATGGCGATCACCACGTCGCCCTTGGAGGTCGCGAGCTTCACCTTGTACTCGGCGGGGGCGGTCGCGTTGGCCTTGGTGGGATCGAGCAGCGCGGCGGCGGCCTCCTCGTCGGAGAGGGGGGCCGCCTCGCCCGCCGCGGCGAGCTCCGCCGTGCAGTCGGGGTCGTCCGGGGCGCAGTCGGGCTGGGCGTCGGGGGCCGGCGTGGGATCGGGAGCCGGCTCGGCGACGGGGGCCGGCTCGGCGACGGGGGCCGGCTCGGCGACGGGAGCCGGCGTGGCGCCGGGGGCCGGCTTGGCCTCACCGTTCGCGGCTGCGGCACCAGGCCGAGCGCTCGCGCCGGCCTTGGCCTCGTCGCCCGCCCGGTTGCAGCCCAAGGAGCAGCCGAGCAGGAGGATGGCGAGCATGCTGCGGGTTCGCATGGCGTGGGACCATAGCAGAGCCGGCCGGGGGCGGGGAGCGTGGGGAGCGGCGCTCGAGCCGGGCCGGGGGAGGGGTCGAGGCCGGGCCGCGGCGCCCGTGGTCGCGGCCAGCGGAGGCGGGAGAAGTGAGGAAGTCCGGACTCCCGAGTCGGGAGTCGGGGAAGGGTCGGGAGTCCGGACGTCCGTGTCGGGAATCGGGGAGACGACGAAGAGGCGAGAGACGAGCGCCGCCCGCTCGTCCGCGAGCGTGGCTCGGGGGCGGGCGGTAGGGTCGAGAGCTCGAGCCTCCGCGACAGGCTGCTAGATCTTCAGGCCGTCGGTGGCCGTGCTCATCTGGTGGCGGGCCATGGCGAGGTTGCCCTGCTTGCGATCGAAGGCCAGGTACATGAAGAACGCCTCCTTGACCGGCCGGATGATGTGGTACTGCGACTCCAGCGTGATGAGGACGTCCTCGATGCCGCCGGGGATGCCCAGGTCCTTCATCACCCGCATCTTGGCCTTCATCACCTCGGTGTTGCCCGCGGCCGCGACCTCCACGTCGATCCCGTTGCCGGCCGAGCCCATGCACATGCCGCTCTCGTAGTCGACCAGGGCGGCCCCGAGGGCTCCGGCCACGTTGCCCATCAGCGAGTCCAGCACTTCCTTCACATTCTGCATATCGAGTGACTCTCGTCGTGTTCGTTCGTTCGATGTCGCAACATCGACAGTGAGGGGGGAGCCCTCGGCGTCGGCCGGTGCGAGGTCGGCCTCGAGCGCCGCCGCCGAGCTCCGCCCGATGCGTCGACCGATCAGGTCGTCGTACACCCCACGGACCAGCTGGCGAAGCATGGTCTTGTGTGACCGCTTGAGCAGGGTCATGACCTCGGTGTCGATGACGGTGCGGGAGTACTCGAGCTTGCTCGAGGCCAGGATGGCGCCGCAGTGGAAGAGGTGGGTGTAGACGTGACCCCTTTCTCTCCCCGAGTCCTCGGTCTGGACATGATACGTTCGGCCCCCGTGGCTGACCGAGTGGTTGTAGCCAAAGGCCATGCGCTGATTCCGGCACGGCATCTGGCCCGTGAGCACCGGTATCGTCATTCCAACGCTCATCCCCTGAGCGACTGTTTGCATCTCCATCTCCATCTCCATCTCCCTCGACACCCACTCGGCGAGCGCGTCGCCGTTCATCCACTCGAGATCCTTCGACATCCCATGCCCTCGGCACTTCCCCCGAAGTGCTGGCACATTGCAGAGCAACGCCTGGGCGTTGCTCATGAGACTGGGCCCGTCAGAGTATCCTTCTCTACACGATGCTCGTCTTCGGTTGCTCGAAGTCGAACCAGACCGCAGCGCCTCTGGTCGCCCGTTCTCTTCAGGGCTAGTGCCCTGGAACCGTGATGACTTACAAAGAACAACGCCCCCGTCGACCATGCCCGCGTTGCCCGACGCTCGAAGTTGGCGTCCTGCCAGCGGGAGGTGAACCGGCGGTGACAGCGGCGACGCGGGGGTGGCGTTGGCCGGGAGGGAGCATGCCAGTGGGACGTGGCTTGGCGGCGAGAGCGGCGGTGATCGGGGCGGTATGCGTGGGGGCGGGGGCTTGCCAGCCAGCCCTGGACTCCCCCCGGGCGATTTCGGGCTCGTCGGACTCTGGCGGGTCGTACGGGGGAGATCCGATGATGGGCGAGGGCTCCTCCAGCGGGGGCGAGGGGGCGGATGCAATGGGGACGGGGACGGGCAGCGGCGGGCCGGCTGCGCCCCCGCCGGGCATTCCCGCACCGACGGCCCCGTGCCCGCCGCTGAGCGCGGGCGTGGTGTCCCTATGCCCGGCGGCGCTGGGCGGGGGCTGCCGCGAGGTGCTGGTGTTCGAAGCCGAGCCGATGACCGGGG
>JGI12210J13797_10052393_pt1 | contig 12270 bp, 7 predicted proteins | sample ElkSlonscriptome_3_FD_13797 | JGI IMG/M metagenome (IMG submission 13797) | reverse complement strand
GGCGTTTCGCCGAAAGTTCGTGCCGATATTTTGGATGAAAAAGCAGCAAACGAAAGCGAATTTGAATGGCTTATGAAAATCAACTTGCAGGGCCCGTATTTCTTGACGCAGGCTTGCGCCAACTGGATGATTGAGCAGAAGCAGGCGGATGATGCATTTGCCGGCTGCATTATAAATGTAGGTTCCGTCTCTGCAACTGTGGCGTCTCCGAATCGCGGCGATTACTGCATCTCGAAAGCCGGCCTAGGTATGGTGACTTCGCTTTTTGCTGCACGTCTCGGGGAGTTTTCGATTCCGGTTTATGAAATCCGACCGGGCATTATTAAAACCGACATGACCTCTGGGGTGGCCGAAAAATATGACCACCTGATCAATGATACCGATCTGCTCGTTGAGAAACGCTGGGGGGCTCCGGAAGATGTAGGCACCGTCGCAGCGGCTATGGTGCGCGGGGATATGCCGTATGCCACGGGACAGGCGATTTATGTGGACGGCGGTCTAAGCCTACCGCGGCTCTAAGCTGCATCCGCCATCGAAAATACTCGCCATCATCGAAATTATGGATACGCTTCGAAGTCAGTGAAACACGACCCGTCCGGACGAATCGTTTTAATATTGGTGCATTGAACAAAGGCAAAATCGATGAAGCTCTATCCACTGAAATTTAAACCTGTGTATAAAGATTATCCGTGGGGCAATACCACGCTGCCGGCGACGCTGGGGCGTGAGGCGCCCGAAGGTCTCTATGCAGAATCCTGGGAAATTTCGACCCATCCGGACGGCGAAAGTGTGGTCGTGAATGGTGAATTATCCGGTCAGCCTTTTTCTGCTGTTCTGAAGGAAACCGGTGAAGAGGTGTTGGGTTCCAATGTGAAGGGCCATGATTTTCCTTTGCTGATCAAGCTGATTGATGCGGCTAAACCGTTGAGTGTTCAGGTTCATCCAAACAATGGAAATGCCGCAGAAGTTCAGGGCGAACCCAAAACCGAAATGTGGTATTTTCTGAATGATGAACCGTCTCAGATTTTTTGCGGCCTCATGCCCGGCACCACCAAAGAGGGTTTTATAAAGGCAATTGAGGAAGAATCCTTTGAATCGATCCTGCGTACCTGTCCGGCGGAAAAAGGCGGGGCGGCCTACGTGCCGGGCGGCCGGGTTCATGCTATTGACGCGGGCTGCCTGATTCTCGAAATTCAGCAGAATTCAAACACGACCTATCGGGTGTATGACTGGGGCCGTGTCGGGAACGATGGAAAACCGCGGGAATTGCATGTGGAAAAAGCACTGCAGGTGATTGATTTTGAAGATTCGTCCGAGCCGATCTGTGTGCCGAAGGTCATACATTCCAATGTTCGGAACATTTGCACCTCCGAATTTTTCATTCTCGATGAACTGAAGGTCGAAGAATCGCTCGAACTGCTAGCCGATGGAACCAGTTTCCATGCGCTGTTCTGCGCCGACGCCGGTTTTGAAATCGCCTATGCAGCGGGCGAGGTGGAGCTGGTGGCCAAAGGGGAATCGGTGCTGATTCCGGCCCGTCTCGGGGGGTATAGCATAAAATCTGCCGCGCCGATTTTGGTGCTGAAAACCACGGTTCCTGCTTAATCTGCATTTTCTTAGGCTTGCATGACTTCAAGAATCAGTGGGGTTGTCTCGACGGGGTCGGGTGAAATGCGGAACGCGGTTTCCAAGGTTTGGAAAAGGTGTTGCTTATGTTCGTGTCCGTTGGAGTGAATGACGCAGAGGGGCTGGCCTTTTTCGATGGGTTCGCCGATTTTCCGAAGGTTAGAAATCCCGACAGCATGATCGATGGAATCGGTGGTTTTTGCGCGGCCGGCGCCGAGCAGCAGCGATGCGCGGCCGATTTGTTCGGCATCACATTTTGAGATAAAGCCGGATTTCGGGGCGGGAAACTCAATTAAGTTTCCAGCCTTTGGAAGTCCTGCGGAGAGGTCACCGCTGTGACATTTCACCATTTGTTCAAATTTTTCAAACGCTGAGCCGTCATTCAGGTGTAGGGCGGGATCCATGACCCCGCCTCCGAGGTCATGGACCTCGGCTACACGCAACATTTCTTCGGCGAGGGAGAGGGTGAGACCCTGGGAGTCGGCGGGCCCTTTTCCGTTTAGAATATCGAGCGATTCCTGAATTTCGAGGGCATTGCCGACGTTTCGTCCGAGGGGTTGGTTCATGTCGGTGATGAGGGCGGTGACCTTTTTGCCCATGGCCTTGCCCGTATCAACCAAGCCTTGTGCAAGTAAACGAGCATCTTCGATGCCTTTCATGAAGGCGCCGGATCCACATTTGACATCTAAAACCAGGGCATCGATGCCTTCGGCCATTTTTTTGGACATTATGGAGGAGACGATGAGCGGGATGGAGGGAACGGTGGCGGTGACGTCGCGCAGGGCGTAGAGCTTTTTGTCGGCGGGCGCGATTTCGGCGGTCTGGCCGATCATGGAGCACCCGCAGGTTTCCAGGGTGTGGAAAAATTCGGGTTCGGAGAGGCCGACGCGGTAGCCGGGGATGGATTCAAGTTTGTCGAGGGTGCCGCCGGTTATGCCGAGGCCGCGACCGGAGATCATGGGGACGGTGGCGCCGCAGGCGGCGACGAGAGGGGCGAGGGGGATGGATATTTTGTCGCCGATTCCGCCGGTGGAGTGTTTGTCGACTTTGGTTCCGGGAATATTATCGGGCTCGATGACCTTGCCGGAATTCATCATGGCGAGGGTGAGGTCGGCGGTTTCGCGCGGACTCATGCCGTTGAAATAGATGGCCATGGCGAGGGCGGACATTTGGTAGTCGGGAATGTCGCCTTGGGTGTAGCCCGCGATAAATTCGCGAATTTCCTGAGTGTCGAGTTCGGCCCCGTCGCGTTTCTTTTCGATAATCCATTGAGGTAGCATGAATACAGGATAGTGACAGGGTTGTTTTATGCGACTTTTTATTCTATTTTTCCAGATATTGGATCTGAAGGGCCGAGGAGGCTTCGGTTCTGCGGGAGTTGTTGATGAAAATTAAACGGTGGCTATGGGTGTTTTGGACCTGTTGGGCGGTGTCTACTGCATCGGCGGAGGACGCGAAGATTATTCGTGTGGGCATCTTTGATCTCGAGCCGCTGAATTTCATGGATCAGGAGGGCGTGGCCCAGGGATTTAATGTGGATCTCCTGCGTAAAATATCCGTGGAACGAAATCGCTGGCAGCTTGAATTTGTTCCGGTGACGTGGGCGGAGGGCCTGGAGAAACTTCAGACTGAAGAGCTGGACCTGATGGTTTCGGTGTCATTTACTGAGCAACGTGCGGAGGTGATGGACTACGGTTCCGTGTCCGTAGTTGATGTCTGGAGCCAGGTCTATGTGACGCCGGGCGCTGAGGTTGAAAGTCTGCTAGATCTGGATATGGCCTTGGTGGGCATCATGAAGCGGGGCATCCACGGCCGGAATTTTATCAATTTGGCAGACGCCTTCGGGATTGATGTTGAGACGCGGGAGTTTGATTCGCATCGGGATATTTTCGAGGCGTTGGCTTTGGGTGAGATTGACGCGGGTGTGGCTCCGAATGTCTATGGCCTGCGGCATGCCCGAAAGTTTAATGTGGTGGGCACGGCCATTCAGTTTTCTCCGGCTCCGATCTACTTTGCGGCTAAGCAGGGGCGGCATGCCGATGTGCTGACGGATATTGATGCTGTTTTGAAGGTCTGGAAGGCGGACCGGAATTCGCTTTATTACCGCTGTGTTGATTATTGGTTTGGGTCGGACCATGGACCGGGCGTGCCGATCCCAGTCTGGTTGAAGCTGGTGTTCTCGGTCGCGGTTGTTTCTGCTGTAATTTTTCTTTTGTTAAGCTGGCGGTTCCGCCGTGAGGTCAAAATCCGTACGGCACAGTTGCAGGAGAGCAAAGAACGCCTGCAGGAGGCGCACCGCATCGCCCGTCTGGGACGGTGGGATATGGATTTTTCCACCGGACAGGTGGAATGGTCGGAAGGCATGTATGAGATTCTTGAGCTAGATCCGGAGGTGGATGCCGGGTCTTATAAGGATATCATGAAATTTGTATTTCCTGAGGATCGCGACCTGCTTGATCGGACCTTTAAGCGGGCCATTGAGAATCATGCACGCTATGAACTTCAGCACCGGGTTAAGCTGCTGAATGGGAAGGTGAAATGGGTGCATGAGAGCGGCGAGTGCGAATATGATGAAAGCGGAAATTCCCTCAGAGCCTATGGAACGACACAGGATATTTCGGATCAGGTGGAGGCTACACAGGCTTATCAGAAGAGCTCTGAGCGGTTGCGATTAGCCACGAAGGCCGGCCATGTGGGTATTTGGGAGTATGACTTTATAGCTGACCATCTGATCTGGGATGATCAGATGTTTGAGATGTATGGCGCCGACCCCCATACATTTGAGGAAACATTCCGTGCCTGGACCCGTATGGTCCATCCGGACGACCTGAATCATGCAGAGGAGGAATTCCAGCGTGCGGTTAAAGAGCAGATTGCATTTGAAGCCGATTTTCGAATTGTAACCCATAAACTGCAGGTGAAGCATATACGTGCTCTTGCCGAGGTTCAGTACGATTTGGACGGCGAGCCGTTGCGTGCAGTGGGGATGAACTGGGATGTGACGCATTATCACCAGATGGTGACAGCTCTGACGACCAGCGAGCAGGATTATCGTCAGTTGTTCGAAAATATGACCACCGGCTTTATGTTACTGCAAGTGCTCGAAAGCCGGCCGGGCGTGATTGATGATTTTAAAGTTGTGCAAGTGAACGAAGCATTTGCGCAAATGGCGGGTGACGATCGCCATGCCATTATTGGAAAAAACCTGAAAAATATTCTCCATCCGCTTGAGGATGAATGGGTGGACGTGCTCTCTGATGTGTCGATGACGGGGAGGGCCGCTTCATATGAAGCCACCATGTCCTCGCTGAATCTGATTGTTTCTGCCTGGGTCTTCGTGCAGAAACCGGGATTTATCGGAATGGTGCTGTCGGATGATACGGCCCGAAAAACGGCGGAGGATGCGGTGCGCCATACACAGCTGCAACTGCAGCATATTTTTGACAACACCAGCGATGTTATCTTTAAGGTAAATCCCGAAGGTACGTATACCTATTTGAACCCCGCTGCAGAGGAAATGACGGGGTATCCGATTGATGAATTACTGGGAAAATCCATGTTTGATGTGGTTGTTCCTGAACAACGGAAGGTGATGGCTGAACGGCTGAAAGATCGTTTGGCCCGGCCGGAGGATCACGGAAGTTTTTATTTTGAAATGTACCACCGTGACGGTCAGAAAATCATTCTCGAGATCGTGCCCACCACGGTGTTTGACGACGAAGGCCGGGTGACGGCCATTCATGGTATTGCCCGTGATGTAACGGAACGTATCAAGGCCGAACGTGAACTTGAGGAAAGCAGACGTTTTCTGCGGCACATTATTGATACCATTCCGGCTCGGGTGTTTTGGAAGGATCGGGAGTCGGTTTATCTGGGATGTAATTCGGCTTTTGCCCGAGATGCAGGGCTGGAATCGCCGGATAAGCTGGTTGGTCTTACCGATTATGATTTGAGCTGGGCCGAGACCGAGGCGGAGCTGTATCGTGTGGATGACCGGGAGGTGATGGAAGAGGGGATTGAGCGGCTGAACTATGAAGAGCATCAAACACAAGAGGGCGGGCAGCTTTGGCTGAGCACAAGTAAGGTTCCGATTCGTGATGCGGCCGGTGAAGTGATCGGTGTGCTGGGAGCTTATCAGGATATCACTTCGCGCAAAGAACTGGAAGAGGAGCGGGCCCGGCTTACCACGGCGATCAGTCAGTCTGCGGAAGCCATCGTCGTTATGGACCTTCAGGGTTTTATTCAATATGTAAACCCGGCGTTTGAAACGGTTACCGGTTATCGGACCGATGAAGCGGTCGGGCAGAATCTTTCTATCATCAAGAGTGGCAAACACGAAGCGCAGTTCTATGCCGATATCTGGCAGACGATTGAGGCGGGAGAATCCTGGGATGGGCGGATTATCAACCGGCATAAAAAGGGTACATTGTACACGGTCGAATCCGCTATTTCGCCGGTGCGGAATCCAGATGGAACCATCGAAAACTATGTGGTGGCTATTCGGGATGTGAGCCAACAGGTGGAGTTGGAAGAGCACGTCCGGCAGGCGCAGAAAATGGATGCGGTAGGACGTCTGGCTGGTGGCGTGGCGCATGATTTTAATAATATCCTGCAGTCCATTCTCGGTTTCAGCGGCATTCTAATGGCGGAGCTGGATCAAGGAACGTCGCAATATGAAGACGTCGAAGAAATTCGAAATGCCGCTCGCCGCGCAGGAGATCTCACCCGTCAGTTGCTGACGCTGAGCCGGAAACACAATGTCGAGTATGCGGTTCAGGATCTGAATACGATTCTCCGGTCGAGCGAGAAAATGATGCGACGGCTGATTGGTGAGCACATCAGTATCCATTTTGATCTGGAAGAAAATCTTGAGCCCGTCCGGGCGGATTTGAGCCAGATTGAGCAGATTATACTCAACCTGTTTATTAATGCTCGGGATGCCATGTCGGAGGGCGGGCATTTGACGGTAAAAACATTCAACGTAGATCAGGCCAATGAGACCGCGGACCCCAGCAGGAGGCTGGTTCAGCACGTTTGCCTGGAGGTTTCTGATACGGGGTGCGGCATCCGTGAAGATGTCAAACAACATCTCTTTGAACCCTTCTTCACGACCAAGCAGGTGGGAGAGGGTACCGGCCTAGGGTTGTCGGTCGTCTATGGAATTGTTCAGCAGCATGGCGGGCATATCGAGGTCAGTAGCAATTTGGGCCAAGGTGCGGTATTCAGCATATATCTTCCCGCCAGTATAGGCGAGGTGGCATCGTTGGAAGAACCGGTGGTGGATGAAATCCAGTCGATGGAAGGAAATGGGGAGCCGGTTCTGGTGGTCGAAGATGATACCGTGCTGAGGGAACTCACACGCCGTATGCTGCGCGATGCCGGATATGAGGTATTAGTTGTTCCGAGTTATTCGGAGGCGATCGAGCAGTCTCACGACCGGGTATTTGATCTGATTATGGCCGATATGGTATTGCCGGACGGCAATGGGATGGAGCTCGCAGCCAAGCTGCTTGAAGCACGTCCTGACATGAGGGTTCTGCTGGTCAGCGGTTATTCACACAGTTCGGACGTTCATGCGCAAATCGGGCAGCAGAGTTTCCGATATCTGGAAAAACCGATTGGCAGTATGCAGTTGTTACGAACGGTGAGGGAAATGCTTGATGAAAAGGGTTCGGTTTAGTCCACTGGGTAGCTTGAGAAAAGGAGAGTATGAACAATGGCTGGTATATTGATTATTGATGATGATGAAACGATCCGTAGCGTATTTAAGCGCTTTCTTGAGGGCAAGGGCCATAAGGTGACGGTGGCTGCCGATGGCCGGCAGGGCTTGCGAGCACTCGAGGACGGGGCCATTGATCTGGTTATTACGGATATTATGATGCCGGAAACGGATGGTCTGGAGGTGGTTATGGCGATTCGTGGGCGTGAGGCCGATGTCCCGGTTATTGCCATTTCCGGCGGTATGCATGCCATGCCGATGGATTTTCTGCCGATGGCTAAAAAATTTGGTGCAAAGGACGTACTGTATAAACCGGTTGAGCTCGATGACCTGCTTGCCGCTGTCAAAAAAGCGCTCAATGACTAATCAACAGTCAGCAGGTCATCAAATATTATACGAAAAAAGGGCCAGACTTAATCCGGCCCGATAACCGATGCCATGATCAGTCCAGCTTGGCCACCACGCCTTGGTCACTGTAGGCAAAAGGAACCTTAATAAAGGCGATCTTCCGACCGATTTTTTCCGCCTCGGCTTTCCGGGCCGCTTCGAATGCTTCTTCTTTTCGCGCCATATCGCCACCGCTGGCTTTAATGGCTGCTTCAACCGAACGGAAACGGGTGGTTTTGATAATCTCGGCCATTTCGAACAGCCCCATCAGTAACTGCGCGCCGTAGCCGCGTCCGATCACATCATAACCCGGACGTCCGAAACCGTGATCCGACTGCGGGGCGTGGTCGGGGCGGAAAACGCCCTGCCATCCGAGGTCGACCAGTGTGTGTACCACTTTGGCCAGTTCCTCGCGGTGTTCCGCATGATGCCCTTCGCGGAAGTTTTTTCCGTCGGTCTCAATGGGGCGCAGGTGGATATGCGGGAAAACCTCGTCAATGCTCAGCCCCTTCATCTGGCCGTATTCGGCAATTTCACGAATAACCGTTGTAATGTCGCGGTTGGTCTCGTTGGCCATCAGCGAGCCGATGCACATATTCACGCCGCAGCCATGATCAAGCAGGAATTTATACCCCGCCGATCCACCCACCGCACGGGGGGTTCCCAGAAACGGAGAAAAGGCCGGATCATCGGCATGACAACAGAGGCGCACACCAGCGGCTGAGGCCACGGGCACGACCGCATCGAGGAAATAGGCGATATGTTCCTGCAGCACTTCAAGTGACATGCCTTCATATTTGGAAACCGCTTCGCGAAAATCGTCGAGGGTAAAGCCTTCCTGAGCGCCGGGCAGGCCGGCGGTAATCATATCAATCAGTTCCTGCTGGGCCTCTGTGGAATCCGCAAGATAGGTATCGAAATATTTCCGCGCCTCCTCAGCCTCGGCGGCGGTAAATGATCCATCAAGAATATACCCTTCGACCGATTTGTGGCGTTTAAGAAGAAAAATGTCGAATGCAGCAAACGCGGAGTGGATATATTTGAGCGTTTTGGATCCGTCCGACAATTCCGTAATGCAGGTGCGGGTCCAGTCAGCCACCAGCATAAAGTTTCCGACCACATTGTTTACCCCGAAGCGGCCGAGATTTTGCAGGCTCGTTTTGTACTTCTGGATATGTTCTTCGCGGTTCGGGCTTCCGTTTTTGATGTCTTCAGTGAAGACGAGGCTCTCGGCCGTATCCCAGATCAGACCGGTGCGGGTGCCGTTGCCCTGATGCCACTGGTAAAGGTCCATGCCTTCCAGGTCCGGCGCGTTTTCCGAAGGGAGGAATTCCACCTCAATTTTGCGTTTGGCAATCTCTGCCTCGGTCCAGATTTCCCCGGCTGGAATGTGATGCAAAGCGGTGATGATATTGGTCACGCCCGGTGTCTGTTGAATATTCCGGATCGTGACGATGTCTTCCGGCCCAAACCAGCGCATACCGGCCCTTACGCGTTCACGATTCCAGTTTTGATTGCAAATTTCACTCATGATTAAACCCCTGTGAATAAGTTTTATTCAATTATAGTACAAATCGTGTAAATCCCCCGAAAAACGCGATTTAAATAAGTAGTTGATTGCTGGTTTACAGCAATGGACAAGATCGCGGGAATATCCGGATAAACCGTCTATTATGCAATATTTTTTCTTGTAAAAATGGTAGGAAAAGCGTTTTCTCAAACCATTGAGGTCCATTTAGGTCCCAGTGCTTTGGGGGTGAGATACCGGGCATGGGAACCCCTGTTAATAAGCTGTTGATTACGAAAAACCCACTGAAGGAGAGAGAATCATGACAAACGGAAACAAAAAATACGCCCTGTTGGTGCCGACCAGCATGGGAATTCGGTTAACTCCGACTCATTCACAACCCTTTCACAGTAGTGACACCTTTAAAATGCAGGCCACCAGCGCGGAGAGCAATGTGGCCAGTGTTTCGTCCTATCTTGGTCTGCCGGTCAAGGTTCTGACTGCCTTCGTGAAAGACAGTCCAGTGGCCCATTTTATCAAGGACAATCTGGGTAGTCGCCGTATGGATTTTGAAGGTCCGGAATTTGAACAGGACAACCCCTGGGGCTTTCGTCATCAGATTAATATGGCCGACAGCGGCTGGGGCTCCCGCGGACCGCGCGTTCAGAATGACCGTGCCGGTGAAGTAGGCCGAGAACTCAGCGCAGAGGACTTTGACCTCGATCGCATCTTTGGAGAAGAAGGCGTTGAGATCGTCCACCTTTCAGGTCTTATCGCCGCCCTTTCGCCGAAAACCAGTCAATTTTGTCTGGATGTTGCCCGCGCAGCCAAGGCCAACGGATCAAAAATTTCGTTCGATCTCAATTACCGCGCCAGCTTCTGGAAAGGCCGTGAAGAAGAGCTCAGCAAGGCCTTCCATGAAATTGCCGATGCCTCCGATATTCTGATCGGTAATGAAGAAGATTTTCAGCTTTGTTTGGGTATTGAAGGTCCGGAAGCCGGCGGCTCGGGGCTGGAATCTAAAATCGACGGTTTTAAAGAAATGATCGGCCGTGTGCAGGCGGCCTATCCGAATGCCAAATATTTTGCCACCACGTTACGGGAAGTCATTTCGGCCAATGCCCATATGTGGGGCGCACTGGTGACCGATTCAAAGGATTGGGAGGTGATTATGCCGCGCGAAATCGGCGTGCTGGATCGCATCGGCGGCGGGGACGGATTTGTGGGCGGGATGCTCTATGGCATCCTCAAGGGCTGGGACGTGCAAAAATGTGCACGGTTCGGTTGGGCAAGTGGCGCACTCGCCGCTACTATGCTTACCGACTATGCACAGCCGGCTGATGAAGATCAGCTCTGGAGCATCTGGGAAGGCAATGCGCGGGTGAAGCGCTGATAACTAACAGGGGAAAGTTTATGAAAGCAGATATTGGATTAATCGGCCTGGCCGTAATGGGCGAAAACCTCGTCCTGAATATGGAAAGCAAGGGATTCACCGTAGCGGTATTCAACCGCACCGTTGAAAAAGTGGATAAATTTGTGTCCGGTCGTGGTGCGGGAAAGAATTTCATCGGCTGCAAAAGCATCGAGGAATTCTGCGCCAGCCTGGAACGTCCACGTAAAGTTATGATGTTGGTGAAAGCCGGCGACGCCGTAGACCACTTTATCGATCAGGTCATTCCGTACCTCGAAGAGGGCGATATTATCATTGATGGCGGAAACAGCCATTTTCCGGATACCATCCGGCGCGCCGAATATGTCGAAAGCAAGGGTCTGCTCTACATCGGAACCGGTGTTTCCGGCGGCGAAGAAGGGGCTCTGCTGGGCCCGTCCATCATGCCTGGCGGTTCGGCCGCTGCCTGGGAACCGGTAAAACCGATTTTCCAGAAAATTTCCGCTCAGACCGATGCCGGCGAACCGTGCTGCGAATGGGTAGGCGATGACGGGGCCGGCCACTTTGTGAAGATGGTACACAACGGGATTGAATACGGTGACATGCAGATGATCTGCGAAACCTATCAGATGATGAAAGAAGGTCTGGGGCTTTCCAACGAAGAGATGCATGAAGTCTTCACGGAATGGAACAAAGGCGAGCTCGATTCCTATCTCATCGAAATTACGCGCGATATTCTCGGCTATAAAACAGAAGAGGGCGACGCTGTCATCGACCAGATTCTCGATACGGCCGGCCAGAAGGGAACCGGTAAATGGACGGCCGTTTCTGCTCTGGACTGCGGCCAGCCGCTGACTCTGATTGGCGAAGCCGTATTTGCCCGCTGTCTTTCGGCTCTGAAAGATGAGCGCGTGGCGGCGTCTAAAGTACTCAGCGGACCGGGGGTATCTTTTGTTGGTGATAAAGCCGCTATGATTGAAGATCTCAAGCAGGCGCTTTATGCATCGAAAATTGTATCCTACGCGCAGGGCTATCAGCTGATGCGTGCTGCGGCGGAAGAGCATAGCTGGACGCTGAACAATGGTGAAATTGCCCTGATGTGGCGTGGCGGATGTATCATTCGTTCGGCGTTCCTCGGAAAAATCAAAGAAGCTTTTGATACCAATCCGGATCTGGTCAACCTGCTGCTCGACCCGTTCTTCAAGAATGCGGTTGAAACGGCACAGGCTTCCTGGCGTCGGGTCATTATGAAATCCGTTGAGCTTGGAATTCCCATGCCGGCGATCAGCGCGGCCCTGGCTTATTTCGACGGCTATCGCTCCGAGCGGTTGCCGGCGAATCTGCTGCAGGCGCAGCGCGACTATTTCGGCGCGCACACCTATGAGCGTCTGGATAAACCGCGCGGTGAGTTTTTCCATACTAACTGGACCGGCCGTGGTGGAGATACCTCCGCCTCGACCTATATTGTATAGAGTATAAGGCCCGGTCGGTGGACCGGGCCGAGCTATCAGCCGCGTGTGCTCACGCGGCGTTTTTGTGAGGAGATGTCATGATCAGTACATTCGGCGAACAGGTTTCAATTTCCAACGACGAACTTCAGGCTTTGGTTTTCCAATGTCTGGAAAAATCGGAGGAACTGAA
>JGI12210J13797_10459098_pt1 | contig 12277 bp, 9 predicted proteins | sample ElkSlonscriptome_3_FD_13797 | JGI IMG/M metagenome (IMG submission 13797) | reverse complement strand
GGCGCCCCGACTTGGAGCGCCTTATGGTTGTTCTGATTTTTTTGTGCGAAAATTCCCTTCCAGCGAAGTTTCCCGGAATTCAAATAAAGGTGCGTATCTTGAAGAGGATAAAACCTAATTTGCTCCGAGCTTTTCCGGAGGTATAAAGAAGAGTTTTCCCCGTTCACGCTTGATGAACAGGGAAAACTCACAGAGACCTTAAAGTGGAAGGAGGTGGTGAATCTGAAGAGCCTTATTAAATTATGTAAGCCGTTTATTGATGAAGCTTTCGACCATTCCAAAATCATTCCCGCCACCGGGATTCCTTTCGACAATGAACTGCGAAAGCTGTGCGAACAGAATCGGTGCGGAAAATTCGGGCAAAGCTGGACCTGCCCCCCGGTAATCGGCCGCGTCGACGAGCTTCAAAGCCGCCTGGCAGGATTTAGCCATTTCCTCATTTTCTATAAGGTGTATGCTCTGGAAGACAGCTTTGACTGGGAAGGCATGATGAACAGCGTCAAAGATTTCCAGTCAAGAATATTAGCATTCAAAAAGCAGCTTAAATATGAAACTGCGGATTTTCTTCTTGTGGGCGCCGGCGCCTGCCAGGTTTGCGAGACCTGCACCTATCCGCGGCAAAAGCCCTGTAGGTTTCCCGACGACGCCCTGTTTCCAATCGAATCTTTTGGTATAGATGTCATGAAAATGATGATGGACAATGGCCTGAAGTATAACAACGGACCCAATACCGTCACATACATCGGGGGGCTGTTTTACAAGGGGGCGATCATCAAAGCAAAGGGTAATGCCTGCAGGCATCGGGTTGACACGGATGTGCGAATCACAATCCCGAAATCAGGATAAATCTCGAATATGTTGAGATGACTCAAATTAAAGATATATTCCAGTAAAAAAATCCATATCTCGCCACATCCTTCTGCCTTCGGAACCCTTCCCCCCAGTCCGCCATGCCGGCGAACAAAAAAACAGCAGCGACTGAATTTCTGAAAATATCGGTATGAAGGCAGTGGTGTTTCGACGCCGCTCACGGTGTCTATAAATTCGGTGATCCCTGTTTCTTCCTGAAAAATTAAAAGCGGCATCCACCTTTCTTTGCGACAACATTTCGGTGCACCTCGATGAAGGTTGAGTCCCTCTTTGTCCCGGTGGATGCCGAATGTGCCATCATCATCAATAAGACAAGAGACGGAAGAAGCATATTTACGGCCAGGATCACCGTTTCAGCCACCGGGGGATATTTTCCCGGCCCGGCAAGAACTCGCTGTCGCTCAAACAGCTTCCCGGACCGGGAAAATACCCCGGGGTGGCTTGCGTATCATTCAAGATTGGCCGAAACGATCATCGAGGCCTATATCTACACCGACCCGAGGAGTGAAACGGAAAATGGCTAATTTTCCGTTTTATCGATATATATTCATTTTTTTCCGGAAACGCACCGAGACTCCGGAACTGTATGCTACACTGAGGCGGAAGGTCGCATCGACCGCGAACATTGACTCTCATACAGATTGAACGCTGTAAAACGAGTTCCTTATCCGCTTTTTCGCAGCGAGCCGGTTGCGTCGACCTCTCTCAGGTTTTTCAGTTCCCGCTCGCTGGGTTCCGGGACTTGCTTCACGTCGGGTGATACTTTCAGGTGCCAGCCGGTGCTGTCTTTTATTTCTTCCACGCTAGTGAACGGAAAGTAGGCGTCCAGGAAGAACTCTTTGGTTTCGGGGTTCGGGCGAAGGATTCCCAGGGTGGAAATGATCGCCGAAGGGCCGCCGCCGACAAAACCCGCTTTCTTTCGCGCATCTCCCCCGTCCAGGTATCCCGGGCTCGAAACGTAATCGACCCTCTCCATGAAGCGCCTGCTTTCGTGAGAAGCCATTATCAGGTAGCGTTTGCAGCCGACGGCGATGTCGTTGGCCCCGCCGCTGCCGTTGAGACGAATTCGGGGCGGGACGTATCTTCCGAGCTTCCAGGGCGGTTCGTCCCATATGCCGGTGGTGTTTACGTTTCCGTATTTATCGACCTGGGCGGCGCCTATCACCCCATTGTCCGTCCGACCCGAGGAAACCAGAAATCCGAGAGCATCGATCGCGTTGGTGAAGCTGACGGCGTTGCTCGAGATCCGGTTGCACTCGATACCCCAGGGCAGACCGCCCACGGGGGTGGCCCCGTAGACGCCGCCTTCCGTGAAAGCTCGAAGGTTGGGTGCGTGGTTGCGTTTGGCGAAGTAGCCCGCAAGCATGGAAAGACCCACTCCAAGAATGATTAATTCGTTGTCTCTGATTTCACGGCCCGTGGCTATGGCCATGAATTCCTGTTTTGTGTATTCCATTCGTCTACTCCTTTGCCCTTTTTTCCAGTTCGGCGATTTCCGCGTCGTCCTTGATCCACTTTCGGTAGGGGTCCAGAAGAAACGCGGTGGCGGTGTCGCTAATTTTTTCGATTTTTTCCCGGCCGATAAGTTCCTGGTATTCCTCCCGCGTGTTCCAGCCGTTGATCCATTTTTTGCAGAAGGTCTCGGTGTCCTCATCGGTTTTCATCATTTTGTTCATGCCGAACATCATTTCCTCGTCGCTGTCGTAGAGCCCGCAAGAAGCCTGGGGATAGGACGCGAACGGCCAGTAGACCACGGCGTCGACGACTTCGGAGATGATCCTCGTCAGGTTGGGGTATTGGCGCATGCAATCGGTGTCCACGATCCTGTCGGCGACCAGAACCACCTTCTTCGACGCCCGAGACATTTCGAAACGGTTCCATTCGGTGCCCAGCATGATGGCGTTTCCGTGAATATCCGCCATGGTGACGTGAATGGCCGCCACATCCGGCTGGATGGTTCTGAAGGCGCCGTATTTTTTGCCGGTGAACGGATCCGTGATCAACGGTATCTTTTTACTGCATGGATATTCGTCCGGGAAATCGCAGGAGCACTTTTGCTGGTCGTTGTGAATGTTGACGGTTGCAGGAACGAACGGCCAGTTCATGGCGCCTCCGAACAGCCGTATGGCCATGGCGCCGTTGGAGTAGTCTTCGATCCGGGTTTTGCCGGCGGCGACCGCCCGGTTGAGACCGGCCGCGAACCCGTATACTTCCAAACCGGAGAACCCCACTTCGATACGCTTAACGGCGCCCACAGCCCCCAGGAGATTGATCTGCTGAGATCCGCAATGGCAGATGACGTTCAGGTCCTTTCGGTTTTGCCTGGCCATCTCGAAGCCGAATATAATCGAGTCCGAGCCTACGGGCAGGGCCGCTCCGTTGCAATATGTCATCCCGTCCCAAGTGTAGGCGGCGACGGCCTCCTGAATAGAGATTAATTTGTTATTCACGGATTTAAATCTCCTTTTAAAAAAACATTAAGGTTTGTTCTATGGTTCGAGGTTGTGTTGGCCGTCGTTTTATGGGGTTCGAGTATCGACATCCCGGACTCCCCTGGTCAGTATGCAGGATTCGACGGCGGTTTTCAGTTTTGATAGGTCCGATTCGCGCCAACTGTCGGCGATGACCTGCAATCCGTTCAGCGCTCGATACTGGACGGGCCTTTGGTGAAAGGAGCTGGAGGCGATTTCCATCAGAAACCAACCCCGGTCCGTGTGGAAAACGGACTTTGCACGTTCTATGCGGGAATTCGACTTTTCGGCCTCGGCCTGAAAGAAGTCTTTGAGTTTGGATTGGTAAAACACGATTTCGGGCGGCCAACTCCACCCGGCTCGGGAGAGACTCTTTTCGTCGGGACCGGGCTTCGGATTGTCACCCGAATAAGTCACATTCGAAAGCATTTCCGGCAGGGTCTCCTCCAGAAACGCAGTCGGTATCCGTCCGAAGCTCGTGGCGTAAACGGCGAGTTTCTGTGGATACAGTTGGGATGCCTTGTCAAAAAAGGCATTGATTGTGTTCTGATCGGCCAGATCGCACCGATTCGCCACCAGAATCGCTGCGGACTCGACCTGGTCACGGTAAACAGGCATGTCCATGGACCGGGTCCCGACAAATCGGGCGGGATCCACCAGGCATATGACAGGAAGGATTGTCAAAAGACCGCTTTGCTCATAGGGCAATAATATGTCTATGATCTCGCCGGGTTTTGCGACGCCGCTGGGCTCGACCAGAATCCGATTCGGTTTCACTCGATCCTGAATCTCGACGACTGTTTTGTCCAGTTCCGCGCCTGCGCCGCAGCAGATACAGCCGCCGCCTATCTCCCGGATCTCGACTTCCGGATGTTCCCCGGAGACGGTCTCGCCGTCCAGGGTTACCTGGCCCCATTCATTGACGATTACCGCCGTTCGATGTTCAGGCGAGGTCGATTTCAGGATATCCAGAATGGCGGTTGTTTTTCCAGACCCCAGAAAACCGGTGACGATGTTGACCGGGGTGGCTATTGCAGGTTGCGAATTTGGGGAGGTCATTTTCGGCTCCTGGCGTCAATTTTGCCCGTTGCGGCGGGGTAGAACATTCATTTTCGGGGCGGTTGCGATCTTGCCGCTCATGCGGAGGGCGTGGGCCTTGAAGGTCCGGATTGAAGGTAAAATTTCGCTATCTCCGGCCGAGCAGGACAAGGTCGGGGCGCCTTGTCCCGGGGCGGAGTGAGGCGACATGGATTATCTGCTTTCCATGAACTCGCGGCAGATATTGACGGCGGAGACCGCATCCCGCGCGTGGCCGTCGGCGCCGCATACTTCCACCGCGTACTTCGGGGTAACGGCGGCCCCGCCGCATATCACCTTTATCCGGTCGGCGATGTCGCTGTTTTTGAGGGCTTCGACCGTGGCCTTGACGTAGGGGTCCCCCGTGGTCAGCAGGCTCGACATGCCCACGATGTCCGCGTCGAGTTCCTTGGCCTTTTCCACGAAAGCTTCAGGCGTTACGTTTTCGCCGATGTTATGCACCTCGAACCCCGAGCTTTCCAGCATCAGGACGACGAGGTTTTTGCCGATGTCGTGAAGATCTCCGAACACGGTTCCGATGACCACAGTGCCGGATTTCTTGGTTTGGGAGTCGTCCCCTGCGGCCAGCAGCGGTTTCAGAATTTTCAGTCCCTCCTGCATCGTGCGCGCGGCCATCATCATCTCGGGAACGAATATTTTCTTGGCCTCGAACCGAGCGCCGACTTCCTTCATCGCCTCGATCATGTAATCGGAGATGATCGACTGGGGATCAACGCCTTCGTCCACGGCGGCTTGCACCCGTCCGACGATTTCCTTACGCTTGCCTTTTACGATCGCTTGTTTGATTCCTTCTAAATCTGCCATTTGATACTAAGCTCCTTTTTTTAAGAAAAAAATTAAGCCTCGTCCGGATTCTGCTCTCGGTAGGCGGAGATGAAATTCATGGCGAACTCGTCCTTTCCCTGCAACAGGTCGGCGAGCAACAACGTGCGTCTCACCGGCCATACGGTCGGGTCGGTGATGGGGCAGGTCAGACCGTTGAGCACCGCCATGGCCAAAAACACGCAATTTACAGCCCGACGCTCGGGCAGTCCGTAAGAGACGTTGCTGGCGCCGATGGTCTGATTCACGCCCAACTTGTCCCGGATTTCCGCCAGTGCCCGGAGCGCCCCGAGCCCGGCTTGATCGTCGGAGGCCACGCTCATGGCCAGCGGGTCGACGATCACGTCCTCTGCGGGTATGCCCAATTTGACGGCTTCATTGACGATCTTTTCGGCGATGGCGACACGGGTGGACACGTCCGTGGGGATACCCTTGTCGTCCATGGTCAAGGCGACCACCGCCGCCTTGTATTCGGCCACCAGGGGCAGCACCTCTTTGAGTTTCGCCTCCTCGCCGTTGACCGAGTTGACGAGGACCTTGCCCTTGTAAACCTGAAGACCGGCTGCCAGCACTTTGGGATCGGCGGAGTCGATGCACAGAGGAACCCCGACGACCTCCCGGATCGCCTGGATGGCTTCGACCATGATGGCCGATTCGTCGGCGCCGGAGATCCCGACGTTGACGTCCAGAATATGGGCCCCCGCCTGGACCTGTTTGAGGGCTTCCTGTTGCACGTAGCCCATGTCTTTGCGCTCCAATACCTCGGCCAGTTTTTTTCGACCGGTCGGATTGATGCGCTCACCAATAATTACCACCGGCTGATCGGGGCCGATGATGACCTCCTGAGTTTCACTTGATACGCGGGTTTGCATGGTTGATGCTCCATAAATAAGCGGGTAATGATTCTCGATAAAAAATGCGCAATTCCCGGTTCCGGCTTTGCCGAGAACCGCGGCCGCCGCAGAGGGAATTGAACGGTTCTATCGGTTGGAATCCAATCGGCCGTATGTCATGGCCGTGCGGCGCGCCGCTCTGACGTTTTCGTCGGGCACGCCCGTGGTCAACCCTACCGTGTCGATGGAATAGTTTTCCAGCGGATCGCCCTGGTCGATCGCTTCTTTGACCGCAGCCTCGATCTCCTCGGCGGTCCCGTTTTTCATGAGTACCGGGCTGATGCGGGCGTTGAAGGCCACATCGGGGCCAAAGATCCGACGGGCGGCGGCAAAATCGGTCCCGAATCCGGCTTCGACGAATACAAGATTTTTTACCTTGGCGTATCCCTCCACAACCGGATCCAGGTTGCCGCAATGGTGGATTCCGACGGGCTTGCAGACTTCCGCGATCATGTTGTCGTACGGCAGGCCGAATTCAATGTACGTATCGCCGGAAATTTGCTCCACGGTGCAGTTGGGAAGGCAGTAAATGCTCGAATCGCACATGGGCGTGACATCGACCGCGCCGGTCCCGGTTATGGGATAGACAAGACGCCAGAGGTCGATGATGCACTCGGTGCAAAACTTCAGAAGACGATGGACGAATTCCGGCTCCTCGAAATAATCGATGTAAAGCTCGTCGCCCCTGAGTTTGAGGGCCAGGTTCTGAACCCCGGTTACATTGATGTCGCCCACCACCTTGCCGTATTTGGACTTCAAGTGGTCGATCTGCCCCAGCATCTCCTTCATGGGAGAGGTCTGCGGCAAATCGGGTTTGACCAGCTTGTCGCAGGCTTCCTTGGATAAATTCAGGGGCATCGCCCAAGGCAGGGCGTCTTCTTTGAAAACGATCTCGCAACCGAACACGGCCGGCAGCATCACCATGCCGTAGGTGATCAAAGGGCGAGGGGCGGGGTCCGGGTTCCCCAAGCCGATATCGCCGAACCTCTCATAGAGGGCTTTTTGCATCCGGGCCTGTGTGTCCACCCGATAGTCCGGATTTTCATAGTACTCTTTTCCATATGCGATTCCATGGTTGTTGACCCACCAATCCGGGTAAAAGCCGACCCCTAAAGGTATGTATTCTTTTTGTGCCACTGTTTTGTCCTCCTTTCTTAGGTGAGAATCTTGCATGTGTTTTCCCGAACAGAGCATCGATTCACCATCAATACCCTTATGATATACCCTTTCAAATTATGTGCCACTTTCCAAAAGTCGGGATAAATGTGCTTTAGCGCAACACCGTCGCGGTTTTCCGGTTTTCGGGAGATGGAAGGAATGAAATCGTGCCGGTGCAAAAGCGCATGGTAAAACCGAGAATGGTGCATTTTCACACCGGTGTTCGGCTGTTTTTTGGGAACATAAACCCGCCAATTGCGGGGAATCGAGCAAAGAAAGAAGGTGGTACAAGAATTGCAATCATAGCTGGACATCCTCGATAAGCCGCAAATGATGCCGGGTTTCAGATGTGCTTTGGAATGACGAATGAAATTATCAACCTGCTCCCGAACAGCCGGCGGATCGGGAAGAACGTTGCGAAAACGGACAAAACCAGCCGGGAATCGACTTGGCTGAATAATCAAAAGAAAAGGAGTTTTTTTATGAGCTATGAATCTATTTTGTACGAAGAGCAAGATGAAATCGGCATCCTGACACTGAACATGCCCGAAAAACGCAACGCACTCGGGGTGGCCGCCGAAAAGGAGATTACCGCGTGTCTTCAGGATGCCGCCGAGCGGCACGAGACCAAGGTGATCATTCTCAAAGCCAACGGGCCGGCTTTTTGCGCCGGGCACGATCGCACCGAGATACTCAATCAGCCGGTATCCAACATTCGGCGTTTGTTCCAGACATCCTACAACCTGATGAATACGATTCGTTCGATTCCCCAGTGCGTCATCGCCGAAGTGCACTCCATTGCTATGGCCGGTGGATGCCACCTGGTTGCCGGTTGTGATCTGATTACCGCCGGTTCGGAAAAGGCCCGGTTCGGCATGACCGGCTTGATTTATTCTTACAATTGCTCGACTCCGACGGTCGCGGTAAGTCGATGTGTCGGGCAGAAAAAATGCATGGAAATGCTCATGACGGCCAAACTTTACACTGCCGAAGAATCCCGCGAGATGGGCCTGGTCAATTGGGTGTTTCCAGACGATCAACTTCACGAAAAGACCATGGAAGTGGCAAAAGACATCTGCAAATCGAGCAAGTTTGCCATCTATCAATCCAAAACGGTCTACTATGCTCAGTCGGAAATGACCGAAAAGCAGGCCTACATGTACGCCAAAGAGATGATGGCGCTGGAAGCGGTCAGCGTCAACGCCACCGAGGGCTTCACCGCGTTTCTTGCCAAGCGGGACCCGGTCTGGAACGACGATACGTTCTAATTATAGCCCGCAGAACAACCATAAGGCGCCCCGACTTGGAGCGCCTTATGGTTTCTGGTTTTCTCGGAAGCCATAGCTTCCCTTTGAGTTCTTCAAAAATCTGCTAAATACGGTTTTCCATCTCCGCCTCTTCCGGGTTGTTATGACCCCGATTCCTGATTTATATCGATTCAGGAAATCGTAAAATCCGATCCGTTTCACCCCCGTAACCTCACACAACAAGACTACAGGATAGGTTTTCATCCGTTCATTTGCTGCCGGATACAATCAAACCTCAGTTCGATTCCTTCAAAAAGAAGGCCGAGGCTTTCTTTAGTATTTCACGTTCCATTCCCAAGCCTATATTCTCTTTTTTTAAGCCGCTTATTTTCCGCTTCCAAATCGCGGAGCGAACCGGAATTTCCTGCGGGATTTTCCAGCTGATTGCGGTATTGCACCTACCGCGAAATATTGCGGTGATTGATGATAAATGGCCGACCGACTTCGTTGTAGCTCTAATCGATGGCATTAAACCATACCAAAATGTTTACCGGCATGAAGTCCGAGTGCAAGTCTGCAGGATGCCTATCCTGTAGAGAATTAGACATAGGGGGTCGAGCCGGGGCGGTTTTAAAGGTTTAAAATACGTGCCAATTGTGATATAATTTAAATCGCGATTCGCGGAGAAATAAATTCGTTTTTTAAAGCACCATGGGAAAAAATATGCAATCAACATCTTGTCGAGCCTGCATGCCGGCACAGGTCTTGGAAATCATAGGGTCTGCACCGACCGGACTCATTGTTCTGGATGAAAACTGCCGCATTATCTATATCAACGACCGCGGCCTTCGGATGCTCGGAGAGTCTGTTAAAGAAGCGGTGGGCAAACAAGTGACGTTTCTAATCGAAGACCCCCGGTTCACGGACTGGCTGGTCTACGGGGCGGACGGCAGCCTTCCGCCCTTTCCTTACGACCGGGGGGCCGTGGCCGTCATGATCAGTGCCAGCCGCCAGGGGTCTGTCTCCGCGCCTGAGGGGTATGTTCTTTTTTTGCAGGAAGCCACCTCATTCGAACAGACTGACGAAAGGGTGTATCGGCTTCAAAAGGAACTCTCTTCGATTATGGAGAATTCTTATGACGGTATTATTCTCGCAGATGGAGAAACATTTTTCAACGTTAACGCGAGTTTTGGACGCATTACCGGCATTGCGCCTTCGTCTCTGATTGGAAAAAAAATCGACGAACTCGATATCGAGCGACATATATGCCTGACCGCAATTTCCGAGTTGATTCACCTGACCCGGGTCCACAAAAAGACGCTGACGCTTCAGCGGCGACTGTCGGATGGAAACGAGATTTTTATTACCGGAAACCCGGTGTTCGACAGTCGGGGCAAAATCGTGCGCGTAGTGGTCAATATTCGGGACATCACGGAGCTTAAAAGCCTTGAAGACCAGATCAAGAAGGTCACGAAATTTTGTCGGATCGAAAGCGACCGGACCGCCGAAGGCGGCGAATTCTTAGACGACATAGTAGCCGAGAGCCCGGCCATGCGTAGTCTTGTGGAGCTGGTCCTGCGGGTTTCCCGCGTCGATTCGACGATACTTCTCGAAGGGGAAAGCGGCGTAGGAAAGGATGTCATTGCCAGGCTCCTTCATCGGCTGAGCGAACGGCGGGAAAATCCTTTTATTTCAGTAAATTGTGGTGCCATTCCCGAAAATCTTCTGGAAAGCGAGTTTTTCGGTTACGAAAAAGGCGCTTTTACCGGAGCCGCCAGCAAGGGAAAGGCCGGCCTCTTCGAAGAGGCCAACGGCGGCATTCTCTTCCTTGATGAGGTTGGAGAACTGCCACTAAACCTGCAGGTCAAGCTTTTAAAGGTGATTCAGGATCGCCGTTGCCGGCGCGTGGGCAGTGTAAAGGGCATGGACCTCGAATTGCGAATCATTGCCGCAACAAACCAAAATTTGAGAAAGATGATCGCAGACGGCACCTTCCGGTCCGACCTGTTTTACCGGCTTCATGTGGTGCCGGTGAAGGTCCCTCCTCTGCGAGAGCGCCGGGAGGATATTTTGCCTTTGGCCCTCATGTTTCTAAAAAAATACAACCGGAAGTATAAAACCGGTCGTACCTTGGGCCACGAACTTATGTCGATTCTGGAGTCTCACGATTGGCCGGGGAATGTCCGGGAACTCCAGAACCTGATTGAACGTCTTGTCGTCACTGCGGACGCCGATACCCTGTGCGTAAAGCACTTGCCGGCCTCTATAGCCGGAGATGGCATTCCCATTGATTTTCTGAATCTAAAAGCGGCCAGGGAAGCCCTCGAGCGCGAGATTATCAAAAAGGCGATGGCCAAGGCGGGTAACACTCGCAAGGCGGCGAAACTCATGGGCGTCGATCACAGCACGGTGGTTCGAAAGGCCCGGCGCTATGGACTGGATTTAAAAAGTGCGACATCAGAGGCAGAACCGGAAGAACTGAAATAAGGATTCAACCATTCTATTTTGTGTAAATTCTCAAGTAAAACAGAATCGAATATGAACTAAAAAATATAACAAGAGGGTTGATTTGGAATGGAGCATCGGCAGGATGGTGCTTTCACCGACCGGAGTCGGTGAACACAGCGCACGGAGTACCGTGCTGTGCAGGAAGAAAAAAAGCCTGCGGGTACCGGCACAATCCGGCCGGTATCCGCAGGCGGTCAGAACATCAGGTGGTCGGCAGGTGGGGCTTTTCGATGGGCGTCAGGTCTACGCCGGGGTCCTCTTTAGCTTCCGCTGTTTCTTCTTCTTCGACCTCGACCTCACCTTCTTCCACCGCTTCTTCGGCGGTAATCTGCGGTTCCGGCTTTTCAGCCTCTAAGGCTTCTTTCTTCTCATGAAAGGCCTCCGGCTGGATCGATTCTTTTCCCTCTTCGGTCGGAATGGTCAGGCCTCCTTCCATTAAATCGGTGACCATCTCGATTTTACCCTCCACATATCGGGACTGCGTCTCGTTCAAGTTGAGCAGAGCGCTTTCCTGGAGGTAATTGAGGGCATCGGCAAGGTTCCCCTTGCTGGCTGCGATATCCGCTTTGTAGAGGTGCATGAGGAGGTTTACATCCGTCATGCGCGAATCCAGGGAGGCGCGCAGTTCATCGGTGACCGCGTATTCGGAGGCGCTATCGAGTTCGGATTTCACATCCTCCAGATTGGGAAAGGCGGATTCTGACAGTATTCCCTCGGCCCGATTCACGTAATGGTTGAATACCAGGGGCAGGGCTTCTTCCTTGGAATAGACTTCCTGGGCGGGTTCGGGAGCCGCAACCCCGGGCAGATAGGCGATTTTCTCTTTTCCTACCGGAGCAAACTTGCCCTTCAGGATCTCGACCCCGTCGTCAAAGGGTTGGATAAAGTATTTTGTGGAATTCGAATAGCTTGCGGCAATAATAAGGGTGAAAAGGAGGACGACACCGGCGATCAGGTACTTGACTGTCTTTTCCATAGGATCCACTTCCTTTGCAACGGGTTTAGGTTTTATGGGCTCGGCCGCCGGCTTTTCAGCGGCGGCTTTTTCCTCAGCGGCTTTCTTGTCGGCAGCGGCTTTTTCCTCCTCGGCCTTCTTTTCAGCGGCAGCTTTTTCGGCAGCGGCCTTTTCCTCCGCAGCTTTCTTTTCAGCGGCAGCTTTTTCGGCAGCGGCCTTTTCCTCCGCAGCCTTCTTTTCAGCGGCAGCTTTTTC
>JGI12210J13797_10175813_pt1 | contig 12285 bp, 7 predicted proteins | sample ElkSlonscriptome_3_FD_13797 | JGI IMG/M metagenome (IMG submission 13797) | reverse complement strand
TGCGTGACCGCACATCCAGCGCTGGAGCTCCTGAGTGGACTGAGGTCTGTCGTTCGTGCACCGAGCTAAGCGAGGCGCTTGTTATCGGGTGCAAGTCTCGATGTTAGAAAGTGACAGTCAACCAACCAAAACTACCGAGTGTTGCGGTGACTTTATATTCCAGTGCCACAAAAGTAAGCCGCCCGGCACCTTCCATTATTTCGACTGATTGGCGTAGCCGGTTCCATACAGATAGAGGCGACCGTCGAAGATCGACAGATGCGGTTCGTGCGCGTCGATGATATTAGCGTGCGTGTCATACCAGGGCCGGTTCGTGTGAATGATGATCGCTTTCTTGTGCATGGTAAAGCGGATCACCATTTCCACGGATAGTCACAGGGGAAGGCTGTTACCACGCACCCGCCTCATCTTTTTGGGTTCGGGTTGCGAGCGTCATGCGAAACAGTCGCTTTTCGGCGCCATCGGCAATGTCCCTCAGTTCGATGCGCACAGGCACTGGGTAATCGACCTCCGAGAAGGTGAGAATGACCTTTCCTTGAAGGAAACTCCCGTCGGAATCGACCCCGCTGTTGGTGGTATGAACGGACCAGCTCTTGAGCTTGCCCAATCGTTCCGTGCGAGTCGACCAACCTTCCCGAAGGTCGATCGCGCTCACATTGCGTTCGGGGTGGTCGGCCTCGGCTGCCCTTGAAAAATCTTCGGCAATCAGAGCGTCGAGGTATCGGCCAGCTCCGACGCGAAACGCTTCGCCCGACGCCTGGTTGGCGGTGTAGAAAAAATATCCTACGCCACCCATCAACGCCGCGAGCACAAGAATCAATAGGCACCCCTTGAAGCCTCCTTGTTTATACGCCATTGCAAGACCTTAGATTAAATTTGTACTCGATGCCAGCCCAGAAGAAGGGGGTTGATAAACCGTCCAGGCGGCGTTCTTCAAAAGTATGAATTAAGACCTTTATGCTGATGATCCCGACCAGGCGGACGCGGCGCATGACGCGGCGGTTGGGGTGTTCGACCAGGACAACACGGGGCGCCCTTAGAAAGCTCGCCGCATCGCAACAGCGGATTGGCCTGCGTCACGGTGATGCAGGCCAACGGTCAGCGGTTGGCTCCCTTCCTATAAGCCTGAAACGCGCTGAACCTTCGCGCGCCCGCACCCAGAGAACCGTGTGGGGTTGGACCGGAATTTTTCGAGGGTTGCAAACAATTTCGCCCTTCTGCTTGCTCCGATGCGGGAAGCTGGCCAAGGTAACAGCCAAATTCAAGTTATGTCTGCCGCCGATCCACTTCCACCGCTCAACCGATCCCACGCCCTTGCCAATCCTCCCGCTGCATTCGTTTGGCCAGGGGGCCGCTCCGAAGGAAAGATGGAATACGCTTATTTTCGGAATCATTTCGAGCTGACATCGGTCCCTGGGACCGCTCAGCTGCACCTGTTCGCCGATGCCAACTACCATCTGAGGGTCAATGGCCAATTCGTCGGATACGGCCCGTGCCGTTTCTATCCAGAATATCCAGAATTTGATTCTTACGACCTCGCACCTTTTTTGAAGCCTGGTCCCAATATCGTCGCCGTTTGGGTCTGGAATCCGGGGAGTCCGAACTTTCATCGTCTTTATAATCCGGGCGGTTTCGTAGCTTGGGGCGAGGTCGAGGCGGATGGGCAACCGATCGATCTGGCGACCCCGGGCCACTGGCAATCCAGCGTCGCGTCAGGATTCGATGCCACGGCTCCCAAATTCTCCTTCGCCCAAGGCCCCATCCAGATCTTTGACGAGCGCGAGGGAATTGCCGACTGGGATCAACTCCCCGATGGCACGGACAACTGGCAGGCTCCACAACCGGTCGACCAAGCGCCATGGGGACCGTTGGCTCCTCGCCGTATCGCCTACCTCGATCATCAAGAGCGCGGCCCTAGCGAGCTGTTGAGTGTCCATAATCATCTCTGCAATCGTCAGATCATCTCGTTCCAGCTCGGCAATGTTCCCGATCCCAAAGCCTATTATGCCAACCGCGCTTTTGCCTTGGCTTATACCTTCATTCATTCGCCACGCGAACAAACGGTCACCGCATACAGTAAATGGGGTGAGAACTATTTGAATGGCCAATTCGTCGAGCGGCAACCGGTTGACGATTTGTTTTTCGCCGACGCTTTGGAGTTTCCGCTAAAGGAAGGCTGGAACTTCTTCTTTTTGAAACGCGCCCTGTTCGAATGGCGCTGGGATTTTGCGCTCTCCTTGCCGCGAGACGCTGAGTTGGTCATTTCCGCTGACCGCCAATTGGAACCGAGGGAGAAAAATCCGGCATTTTACACAGCTGGCCCATTCGATCCCCAGGATGCGCAGATCCAGCAGCTCGATCCTTCTACCATCGAACCAGACTCCATTGGCACTTACGCCCAGCCGTGGATGCCTCGCGCTGGCCAACCCGAATGTAGCCTGCCGGCCATGCACCTGGCCTGGGCGGAATTCGGGCCGGGACTGATCGAGGCGCGGGATCAATTGGAAAACTTCACAGTCCCGGCTGGGACGGCAACTTCTTACGTATTCGACATGGGCGGCATCGTGCTCGGGATGCCTTTCGTCGAATTCGATGCGCCTGCGGGCACCATCATCGACACTGGATATTCGGAGGACCTGAAGAATGACCGGCCCTGGCTGTTCAAAAACATTCAGGTCCCAGCAGCCGATCGGCATATCGCAGCGGGCGGCCCTTCCCGGATGCAAGTCTTTGCGCCGCGCGGGTTCCGTTACCTTCAATTAACCATTCATGGCCATGACTCCCCTGTCACCATAGGGCGACTTGGTATCATCACAGCCACTTACCCGCACCGATTGCTCGGCGAATTCCAATGTTCGGACCCCGGTTATAATGAACTCTATGCGATGGGTTGGCGCACCCTGGTCGCCTGTTCCGAAGATGTTTACACCGATTGTCCCTGGCGGGAACGTACCCTTTATGCCGGCGACATGTTGCCCGAATTCGCCACCGCTTATGTCACCTCCGGCGACACTCAATTGATCAAGCGGTGCATCGATATTTTTCTCCAATCACAATCGGAGAAAACCGGCTGGCAAATTTCGATGGCTCCTATGAGCCGGGAACGGGAGAAGACCCTGGTCGATTATGCATTGACCTGTCTCATCGCCCTGGTCTGGCATCACCGGCTCACGGGGGATCGGGCCTTCGCTGAATATGCCTATCCGCGGTTTCGCTTTCTTATGGAACGCGCCATGGAATACCGGCATGCCAACGGATTGTTCGCCTTGTTCGCCAAACCATTCATCGAACATGGCCCACTTGGACGGGATGAGGATTTTAACACGGCCCTTAATGCCTTATTTGTGGGCGCTTTCGAATCGATCGCTTACCTGGCTCGCCTGTTCGAAAATGACGAGGCGGCCGCACGTTACGAGTCGATCGCCGAATCGACGGCTCTGGCCGTGGAAAGCCGGATGTGGAATCCGGAACTGGATGCCTTCAGTGACGGACTCATTGATGACGACTTAACATCGGAATCTCACGGGGTGACCAACGGATATTGTTCCTTCTTCGGCGCCACCTCCCCCGACCGTGAGCAGGCGATCATGCATCATTACGAGTCGTTGCTCGCCAAAGTCACGCGTGAGAATCCTGAGGCGTTGGTTTCTTCCTATGGCGCCTTCTTCCTGTTGGGCGGACTTTATCGGCAGAATCATACGTTACTGGCCGAGCAGGTCATTCGTCGCTGTTACCGGTTCATGTTGGACGATAAGTCTGACACGGTCTGGGAGCATTTTGACAATGGGAAAAGTCTTTGCCATGCCTGGAGCACGGCACCGAACTTTTACTTTGCCACCTGCACACTCGGCGTGAAACTCGGCCTGCCAGAGTCGGAAACGTCCCTAGAGAAAATCCTGGTGCAACCGCAGTCGGAAACCTTGGATTGGGCGCGAGGCGCCGTGCCGCACCCGAAAGGGTTGGTCCGGGTGGAGTGGCAAGTCAACGGTTCCCGGTTGGAAATTCAGATCGAGAAACCGTCGTCGACCGTCGAAGTAATTTGTCAACCGGTTGGCCGTCTCGCCGCATTGGAGCTACACCTGACTGTCGACACGGCGGCCTGATCAAAGGGTCAACCGGCCTCGGGAAGCCGGATCGGCTTCCATTTGCGCCGGTGGCACCAAATAGCCGAGCGAGATCAGGAATCCCTCCGCTTCGGCTTATTAGGAATGGCACCTACACCAATACGGCACCCCAAGCTGACTCGTCAGAACAAAAAGCCGAATCCGAAATGGAAAGCGCCGAAATCTTCGAATTGGGTTGGATCAGGATTGACGCCGTAATCGAGACGCAGCATGCCGACTGGGAGTTCATAACGTAGCCCGAGACCGATGGCATACCGCATATTTTCGAGGTTGAAAGGTTCGCTGCCTTCCAGAACGTTGCCGGCGTCGAAGAAGACGGCGCCGCGCAGTTCCTGGTAGAGCGGGAAATCCAGTTCGACATTGAAGACGGTCGTCGAATTGCCGCCAAGCGCTTCACCGAGAAAGTTGCGCGGAGTTAATTGACGGCTACCGAAACTACGAACGGTTGTGGAGCCACCGGAGAAATAGCGTTCATCGATCGGGATCAGCTGTGTCTCGCCCTCGGCAAAGACCACTCCTCCCTGCATCGCCAGGGAGAGAACCGTGGGACCAATTGGGATGAAATAAGCGGCCCGGTAATTGAGACGGAGAAACTCAATTTCGCTGCCAAGCGCGGCTGTGGCGTAATCGGCTGAAATGCCGAGGACCCAGCCCCGGCGCGGATTGAACCGGCTGTCGCGGGTATCGTAACTGGCGCCGATCCCAAAGGAGTTGACGAAATATTCGGTCGGTCCAGTCTCTGCCGGCACGAGGAATGTATCGTAGATGTCGACTTTCCTGGGAAGAAATTGCGCCGTCACTTCCCATCGTTCCGCCACGTAGCCCCATGATACGGCACTACCAATTTGCCGTTTGGAATAACTATCGAGATCGAGATCGGCGTAAGAAGCGCGCGCGACGAATTTAATATCGGTCTCGAGAAACCACCGGTCTTCCCAGGTGACATCTCCCCGGAAACCGCGTCCCGTAATTTCCGCGATCGCCCGGAAAGAACGACCCGTATTCAGAAAGCTAACATCTTGATAACTGCCACCGAGGATGAAACCTTCGAAACTACCGTAGCCGCCATAAACGCCAAGCGCCTTAGTCTTGCCTTCTTCCGCTTCGATCTGAAGCTTCACAGTATCGGGGCCGGTCTTAACGGGGTTGACCCGTAATTGGGTAAAAATGCCACTCTGCAGGAGCTTCTTGTAGATATCATCGATCCGGTTCGGATCGTAAGTTTTGCCGACCAGTTTTTTGAACCGGTTCCGCAAAAAACTCGGCTTCAGGCGTTCGCTGGCGACGACCTCTACCTCGCTGATTTCAAATTTCGGTCCTGGCTGCACGAAAAACTTAATGGGAACACGGTTGCTCCCTTCAGGAATCGGCAGGGGATCAATGGTCACCTGCGCCTCGTAATAGCCTTTATTAATGTAGAGGGCTTGTAACGTCCGGGCGAGGCCAGCTTCCCGAGCGGGTGAATAAGGGGCGATCGTCGATTTCTTCAGTTGTTGCAGCAAGACCTGTGGTTCGAAGATAAGATCGCCGCGAAATTCGATGTCGCCAAATTCGAATTGCGGCCCTTCATGCACAATAACCGTAATATCGACTGTTTGAGTTTCCGGATGAAATTCGAACTGAGGCGGTTCCACCACGGCTTCGGTAAAACCGTTGTCCCGATAAAAACGCTCCAGCAATCCGGCGCCGTCATCGATCAGATTGGCCACAAATGGAAGTTCGGAATCGAGCGTGGAAGTTCGCTCCCGGATAGGGCCGAGAATGAAGTCTTTCAATTCATCGTTTGGAAAACTGTCGGCCCCCTCAATGGTTACTTCGCCGAGCGTCATGCGCGGCCCTTCGTTTACGGTGAGGACAAGCTTGTTTGGGTTGACGATTTCGTAATCGACCAAGGCTTCGTAATAACCGTTCCGGCGCAGATGCAGTTCCAGATAGAAAGCGGTATCATCGGCGCCAGCCAAATTTAGGCCTTCCCGATTGAGACCGGTGATTTGTTCAAACAATAGCTCGCGTGCTTCGCGATCGGTCATGGCAGTCAATCCGCGGAATTCGACCTGAACCTGACCGGTATTGCTCGCCAATTCGGGATCGGCCGGCAAGGCGGGGCGCGTCGGGATCGGTTCCTTCTCTTGGGCCGCATTCGTGCCGTCACAAGGTAGAAACAGAATTCCAATGAGTAAGAGGGCAAGGTGGGGCAGCAACTTCATTTGAAACGGATGACGTATTTTACTTGGCCACGGAATTCCCCTTCCACATCGAGGTCTCCGATCAGGATAATTTTTTCGGTCATACGAAACCGGATACTGGCGGATTGTTTGCCGGTCCGGGGATCGAGACCGCCGATTTGCACGCTGATTTTATCGAGTGTTTCGGCGACATCTTCATTACGAACGCGGTTGCCGGGAAAGAGTTTTTGCGAGACCGATTGGACCAGCAAGAGAATGGCGCGTCCCGCCAGAACTTCGCCGCCCGATTGCAAATCATCCACGGTGGCGCCGGTTACGATGAGGCTGACGATATCTTCTTCAGGTAAAGGCGGGTCGCTAGAGAAGATGACACTGGGATTCGGTAACCGTCCCGTGATAGTTGCCCGGACGAGGTAATCCCGGATGCGGGAGACGCCGGTCGCGACCACAATGGGGGAGAGCGGGCGATCGGGTGTGAACGTCAAGGTGGCATCATTGAATTCCATCCGGCTGAAAGGGAGGCTGGTTTCGAGGGAGCGGACACGCACGACGCCGTCGAGGGTCGGTTTGAGGCCGGTGCCGGCCATTTTAATATCGGCGACGACTTTGCCCCGGGCGAGGTTACTGCGGATGAGGAAAGGATCGTCGGTGACCAGATTGATATCAAAGGTCCAGTCGGCAATGGGTGGAAAACTAAATTCGGCGCTCTGATTCCATTCGTATTGGTTGGGAGCGGGACGGCCGGGCAAGGAGAGCGGAAGAATTTCGATATCTTTGAAGAAACGGCCTTTGGTGATACCGACTTTACCTTGCACGGCGACGGCGTCGAGAGGTCCCGTGGCGGAGAGATCGACATTGGCCCGGGCCGTGACAACGTCGTTGCGGATTACAAGGATCTGGCTGGCATCGACCGCGACGTCGAGTTGGGGATTGGTAAGATCTGGAAATTCGATGCCGCCGCTGATCTCGAACGGGCCGCCCGCCATCTGACCGGTGAACTGCTGGATACGCACACTTTCCTTGGTGAAACCGACTTGAATGTCGAGCCCGGTAAGGAGTGGGACATTCGCCATGCGGAATCGAAGCGCCTTCATATTGACGTTGAGATTGCCACTGAAGGTCGGGTCATTCACCGTCCCAGCGACCTGGACGTCGAGGCCGGCTGTGCCGCTGGCGGTCCGAATGGCTGGGACCATTTGGCCGAGAAAATCGAGGTTGGTTGCGGGCAATTGGACGCGTGCTTGCAGGGATGCGTTCGGATCGAGCCCACCGCGGTCGATTACTTCGCTTAAACGCATCGGGATGTTAGCAGTGATGCGGAGCGGCTGGATGAGCGGTTGTCGCACGACGGTTTCGAGCGTCAGGTTGCCCCCGCCAATATTAGCTTGAAGCCGGATATCAGCCGGTCGGATGTCGGGAGGCGCCGCCGCCGCAGCGACGTTATCGCCGGTGAGTGTGAGACTACCCTCGAGATCATTAGGAGTGCCTGCGACGCGGAGTTTCAGGTTGAAGACACCACGGACCATCGGGTCCATTTCGAGAGAGCGAAGCAGGCGAGCGACATCGAGGTCCTCGGCCACCACAACCACTTCCAACGGATCAGAGTCGTTGAGTCTCCATCCCGCTTCGGTTTTCTCCCAGGGAACAATGCCGCTCGCGGTCAGGAGTTGCAACTCGCCCCGCTTGATCCCGAGATTGTCGAGGCGGAAACCGTCCTGACCGAGGTCGCCACGCAATTCGATATCGTAATCCAACGCGGAAAGGGTGAGTTGATCGATGACGATTTTACCTTCGTTGATTCGAATGTTGCCATTCAACCTGGCTCCGGAGATTTGATCGATGGAAACATTATCAAACCGCAAAAGCGTGGAACCACTGAGGGTTTCCGGGCGGGAAGGATCTCCGCGCACGTCGAGGGAGACTTCCGCTTTGCCTGCCAGTTTGGTCGGAATCCCGAGCTCTTCCAGGAGTGTGTCGAACACACTCAGATCATTGACCGCCACCAGGCCACTCGTATTAAGCTCGGAAATTTCGCCTCGCTCAAACTGCCCGCTAAACTGGATGGTGTCGGCCCCATCGATATCGAGAGTGAAATCTTCTAAATCAATTTTCTCGGGATCAATGGTGCCTTTGACTCTGAGATTTTCGGTTTTGAACTCACCGACTCCCACGCCGGTGCCTTCCAGATCGATATCGCCTTTTAACCCTTCGGAATCGTATGAGATGCGTCCTTTCGCTTTCAACGATCCAGCCAACCGCTCGACGAGATTGGGCTTCTGTTGCTCTTCTGCGGCGGAAGCGCTGTCTGTTTCTGTGGCGACGAGGATGGGCGCTGGCCGTGCCTGCTTGAGATTCGCGTATCGAAGACGAGGCGAGGCCGGCTGGCGATAAGCGGAGTCGGGATCTTCCTGGCCCTCTTCCTTTTTCTTATCAATCGGTTGGACCGAAAACGCGGAGAGATCCGGAATATCAACATCATACTTGGCGTCGAATGTGAACTGCCCATCATCCTCTGGATCGGCCGGATTAACCTCGCCCTCGATCGAGATGCGGTCTTCATCTCGCTTCACCAACAATTGTTCGATATTAATCTGCCGACCGCCATCCTGGGTGTCGGCCTTGATGGTCAGCGTGTCGGCGGCGTACCCTTCGGCGAGAATGTCTTCTAACTCGAGCGTCAGTTCCGCGGATAACATGGGCCAGCCTCCTTCGGTCAGCTCTTTGATCTTACTGTTGCCCGTTAGCTTCCATTCACCGGCGCCAGCGTTATAATTGAGCACATTGAGATCGCTGACTTCTAGCGTGCTGTTGTAAGTCAGGTCTCCATCGGCGAAGTTGAAGTCGAAGAGCAGCGAGAGAGCACCGCCCAGTTCGACGGCAGCCAGCTCCGACCAACTTTCGAGCTGATCCGATTTGATCAGCAATTGCCCGTTTCCGGTCCAAGCATCGAGCTCAGTCAAAGAATCTTCCCAAGTCCCTGCGAACGTGAATTTCACCTCACTTTCGCCAGTGACGACCTGCAGCGAGTCGAGCTGCAACTGCTTATCTTCCAGACCGAGCTTTAAATTGACGGCCGCGGGTTGCGGGAGCATTTCTTGATCGACGAGAAGATCAAGTGCGGCGGCCAGTTTCCAGCTCGCGGGATCACCTGCGAGCCCGGTGAAGTCGAGTTTCAAGTTGCGCAGTTCAGAGCCGGATTCGAACATCTCGCCCAAGCCAGCCGGCAGGCGCGGCAGTTGAAGCTCGCGCGCTTCGAGATCGACCTGAAGCGCGAGATCATCTTCGCCGGCGAAGAGGCCGCCCGCGAGTTGGATTTCGCCTCCGGCCACTTTGACGAGGCTCTCCAGGGAAATCTGGCGCTGTCGGTAAGCCTCGTGGTTGAGGACCAATTTCTCGAGAGTGACCCCTTCGACCAGTGTGAGGTTCTGCAGTTCGATGATCCCTGGACGATGTTCCGTCGCGGCCTTGACGGATTGGAGTTCATAACCGTTCGGCAGTGTGAGTTGGCTCCAAGACAAGGCGCCTGGTTCCTGCTCATCGAGGATAAAAATGAAATCGGTCAGCACTAATTCGCCTGTGGGAAGAATGACGTGGATGTTAATGTCTTCGAGGGCGATACGTTCGGGAATCGGGATTTTGGGCAGCGCTTTCCCTTCTTTTTTCGGTTCCGGCTCCTTTTTTTCTGCCCGCGTGGTGTCGAGTTCCACTTTCACGCCCGCCGCTTCGACCGTTTGTAGAAAGCTGGGGATATCGCCGGTGATCAGACGCCAGAAATGGTAATCGAGCGCGATACGCTCGGCGCGCAACAGACGCAAGGGCTGCTCTTCCTTGATGGCTGCCACCTCGACATTCGTTAGTTGTAGATCGCTGAAAATGCTGCCTTCGACGTTCAGCGTCGCTTCAAGTCCCGCGGCGCCCGCTCCTTTCTCCACGGCGAATACAAGGGCGGTATGGAGGAGCGGCCGATGAAACAGCGCGATTAGCAGGAGGAGAACACCCGCGGCAATGGCGATTTTTTTCAACCATCGCCGACGTCGACGGGGAGGTGGGGTGACAGGTTGGTTATCTCTGGCCTGGTCGGATTGTTCGGTCATATGGCGCGAAGTGGAATCAGCCTGGAGGCCATTGCATGGAGCGTCCTCCGAGCACATGCACATGCAGGTGTGGGACGGTTTCGCCGCCATGGCCGCCGTGATTGATCACCAAGCGGTAACCGGTCTTGTCGATGCCCGTTATTCTGGCGGCTTCCGCGGCACCCAACAACAGGGCGCCGAGAAGCGCTTGATCGTCCGGTTTGGCTTCGCCGATTCGGGGAATCACCTTTTTTGGGATGACCAGAAGATGCGTCGGTGCTTGGGCTGAGATATCGTGGAAGGCAAGCCAATCATCGGTTTCGGCGACGATCTTCGCAGGGAGGTCGCGAGCGATGATTTTTTCGAAAATAGTCATGAAAAATAGGTTACAAGGATGGATGGGAATTGACGAACAATTCTGATGCCGGGCTGATGAAGGGATACCGCAGACGGCATAAATTGCGGGAACCCAATTGATGGATACGGCTTGAGGCAGGGGCCATGCACAACGCTCCTTCGATCACTTCAAAGCCATGAGCATCGTCTTCCAATTGACGAAAATCGCTGACGGCGAACGGTTGTGAGAGGACCGTGGACATAGGCGCACTATGCAGGGGGCGTCTTGGTTGGGCAAGCTGGAGTTCTGAATCGAAGACACGCCGGGTGAGATTCAGCTGACGCAATACGTGAGGTTCGGCCGATGGACAGCCAGCATGCGACGATCGACATATTCCAGGATTTCGCCGCGCAATCGCTGGCAATCGCCACACCAGATCTTGGAAGCCGTCAATCGTTTCGCGCAGGCATGCACGCCGGTGAACCGAAACTCCTCGGCGCCGGTGCCCACGGCTTCATCAATTTTTTCCTGTAACGTCTGAAAAAATAACAACTCGAATCCCGTGTCGGCTTCGATGGCGAGGGTAAACAGATTGATTTCCACCGGTGGCGGCACAGGCTCGAAATGTTGAGCCACTTCTGAATAGCCGATGGTTTCGAGAACCGATTTCACCGCCAGCTGCAAGCGTTGGATCCCGACGATTCGCAAATCCAGATGGTCCGCGAAATAAGTGGCCACACTTTCCGTTACATGATCGGCCAGCCACCATTTCTCATAGCCCGCCTGTTCAGCCGCCAAGGTCAGCGATCGATGCAGCCAGCGGCGCTCGAAGATCACCAACCGGCCGCTTTGGAATTCCACAAGTAATTCCTGTTCGTGAAGCGCGATCATTTCTTTCGCTTCCCGGTTGCCGCGGCCGGCTCCGTTGCGGGCGACGGGAAGAGCTCGGTCTGTTGCGCATCCCGGCGTGGCCGTTTTTCTAATGACTGAATTTCGTCGATGAATTCGCCGATATCCTCGAATCGCCGGTAAACCGACGCATACCGGACGTAAGCGACTGGATCGATGTCATGCAGTTTGCCCATGACGAGGCTGCCAACGACTTGCGAACTGACTTCGCGGCCATGTTCGCCTTCCAATTCCGCAATGATCTCTTCAACCCCCTGCTCGACTGTGCTCAAGCTGACCGGCCGCTTTTCGCAGGCTTTGATCATGCCCGAGCTTAGTTTATGACGATCAAATGGCTCATGCCGTCCATCCCGTTTGATCACCCGCAGATCAGCCCGCTCGATTTCTTCGTAAGTCGTGAATCGATGTTCGCAACCAAGGCACACCCGTCTCCTTCGAATCGAGAGGCCGTCTTTTGACTGCCGCGAATCGATCACTTTGTCCTCCAGAAACCCGCATTTGGGACAGCGCATATCGCGACGAAACTCCGCGAGCTATACCACAACATCTTGTGCCGTCAAAGCAAAGCAGCCCCATCCCTCGATTTTGTTAATAACTCTGTCCATCGGATTTCAATTCCACGATGACGATCCTGCCGACGATGCGATCTGCTCGGA
>JGI12210J13797_10248833_pt1 | contig 12288 bp, 7 predicted proteins | sample ElkSlonscriptome_3_FD_13797 | JGI IMG/M metagenome (IMG submission 13797) | reverse complement strand
GGATTACAGTTCTGATTTTATTCTGTTTCCCGAGTTTTTTAATGCACCATTGATGGCTCCCTATAATCATCTCAGTGAAGTCGAAGCGATTCGGCGGCTTGCGGGATATGCGGAGCCGTTACGCGATCACTTTCTGAAGCTTGCGGTGTCCTATAATATAAATATTATTACGGGCAGTATGCCGTATTTGGTAGAGGACAAGCTGGTGAATGTTTCCTGGCTCTGCAGGAGAGACGGGTCCTGGGATTCCATGTCGAAGTTACATCCCACCCCCTCGGAAGTTTCCGCCTGGGGAATGACGGGTGGAACGGAGATCCGGGCTATGGACACCGACTGCGGGAAAATCGGGATTCTCATCTGCTACGATTCCGAATTCCCGGAAGCCTCCCGTATTCTTGCGGATCAGGGGATGAACATTTTATTTGTTCCTTTCCTTACGGACACTCAAAATGGCTACATGCGGGTGAGGCACTGCGCACAGGCCCGGGCGATTGAGAATGAATGTTACGTAGTGATGGCGGGGGCTGTGGGGAATTTACCCAATGTGAATAATATGGATATTCAATATGCTCAGTCCGCGGTATTGACTCCGAGTGATTTTGCGTTTCCCACCAATACCATCAAAGCAGAAGCCACCCCGAATACCGAGATGGTATTATTGGCCGATGTGGACCTCGATTTGTTAAAGGAACTTCATGAACGCGGGGCTGTGCAAAATCGAAAAGACCGTCGGCATGATTTGTATGCTGTGTCATATAAAGGCAGCAGCTAAACCGATCTTTGACTTGCAGAGGCAGGAAGGATAGTTTTAGTTTTCCGCATGGATCCACGAACTCAAAATTTGGCCCGCACGATGTCGGGATACTGTCTGGACGCGAAACCGCGTGAAGCTTTTGCAATCAATGCCACGACAGCCGCGGCTCCCTTGGTGGAGGCTCTCTATGAAGAACTGCTCAAGGCCGGAGCCTGGCCATTAGTGCGGATGATGCCGGACGGAGCCCAAGAGGCGACCTTCCGCTCCGGACAGGATTTTCACTTTGATGAAGTAAGTCCGGTGGATCAGGCAATTGTCGGCAAACTCGACGGTACGGCTGCCATTTACTCCAGCCGAAATACCCGTTCGCTCAGTGGCGTAGATCCTGACTTGCAGGCGAGGTTGGCCAAATCCAGCCGTCCGCTGAAAAACAAACTGCTCAAGAAAAAGTGGACGCTCACGCTCTTCCCCACCGAGGCCTACGCCCAGGACGCGGAAATGAGTTTACGCGATTTCGAAGACTTTGTGTACAGCGCCACGTTTTCGGATGAAGACAACCCTGTGAAAGCCTGGCATGATCTTAAAAAGAAGCAGGACAAGCTGCTTTCGAAATTGGAGGGGGCCAAAGAGGTTCAGATCATCGGTCCAGGAACCGATTTATGCATGTCGATTGAAGGGCGCACGTTTATCAACTCGGCCGGAACCCACAATATGCCCTCCGGTGAAGTGTTTACCGGCCCGGTGGAGGATTCGGCGGAAGGGGTGATTCAATATGACTTTCCCGTGGTAAACCAAGGTCGGGAAATTGACGGGATCCGATTGGTGTTTGAAAAAGGAAAAGTGGTCGAGGCTACCGCGACTAAAAATCAGGCGTTCTTACTCAAGATGCTGGACCTTGATCCCGGAGCACGCCGACTGGGCGAACTGGGAATTGGCACGAACTTTCGAATTCAAAAATTTATCAAAACCATTTTGTTTGATGAAAAAATTGGGGGCACGATTCATTTGGCACTGGGTGCTTCCTACAAGGAAACCGGAGGAAAGAACAAATCCGGTCTGCATTGGGATATGATCAAGGATCTTCGCAAGGGCGGGGAGTTACGCATTGACGGAAAGGCGATTCAGAAAGACGGGAAATTTTTAAAGAGTTACTTTACAGCTTAGGGTGGAACGAGGATTCCGCTGTACGTGTACAACGAATAAACTAAATGAAGGAGTATAGGATGGCGAATACGAAAATTCGAATGGGAATGGTGGGTGGAGGCGAAGGGGCTTTTATTGGAGATGTGCATCGCATGGCCTCCCGATTGGACGGAAAAATTGAATTAGTCTGCGGAGCCTTCAGTTCAAATGCCACCCGGTCGAAAAAATCCGGTAAGGCGTTAGGTCTGAATGCCAAACGGGTCTATGGTTCATACGAAGAGATGTTTAAAGCAGAGAAGGCGTTGCCGGAAGATGAACGCATGCATTTTGTGTCTATTGTTACTCCCAATTCCACTCATTATCCGATCGCCAAGGCGGCCCTCCAAGCGGGGTTTCATGTGATGTCGGACAAACCGGCGACCTTTGATTTGAAACAGGCCCGGCAACTGAAGCGGCTGGTGGAAAAAACCGGACTGCTTTATGGTCTGACCCATAATTACAGCGGTTATCCGTTGGTGAAAGAAGCCAAAGATCGAGTTCAGAAAGGGAAACTTGGGGAGATCAAAAAAGTGGTGGTGGAATACCCCCAAGGGTGGCTGGCCACGGATTTAGAGAAAAGCGGACAGAAGCAGGCGGGGTGGCGAACAGATCCCGCCCAGGCGGGGATTTCCTGTTGCATGGGGGATATTGGAACCCATGCGGAAAATTTGGCCGAGTATATTACCGGACTAAAAATTGTCGAACTCTGTGCGGACCTGAGCACCTTTGTACCCGGTCGTAAACTGGATGATGACGGGAACGTTTTGCTGCGCCTCGAAAATGGAGCGAAAGGTGTGTTGCACGCCAGCCAAATTTCCGTTGGAGAGGAGAACGGCCTTTCTATCCGGGTGTATGGAACCCGGGGAGGACTGAAATGGGTGCAGGCGCATCCCAATCAACTTTTTGTGTATTCCATGGACAAACCGATGCAGGTTTTCACTCCGGGAGTTAACAATACCTGGCTAAGCAAAGCGGCTCTGCATAACTGTCGGGTCCCGGCGGGACATCCTGAAGCATTTATAGAGGCCTTTGCCAATATTTACCGGAATTATGCGAATACGCTTCTGGCAAAGATGGGCAACAAAAAGCCGAAAGCTCTGGATCTGGATTTCCCCACCATTGATGACGGGGTGAGAGGCATGGCCTTTATCGAAACCGTGGTCAAAAGCAGTCAGTCCAAACAGAAGTGGCTGAAAATGCCCCGGACGTAAAAAAGCATTCTTCCGAGATTAGCGGTTGGCCCGCCGCCAGGTGAGGAGTGTCAGGGCTCCGAGTAATATAAGTACGGTTGTTCCCGGTTCAGGGATCGGGGTATACCAGACCTCAAAGGGAAGATTGGATGCGGATGTGTCGCCGAAGTTGGCCTCCTCGGCGGCGATGCCTCCGAAAACATACCCGAGCAAGGTGGGTCCGCTGAGTTCGTCATAATTGATCAGTCCGTTGGAGAGCGCCACATCCGGGTGTACGAAAAATTCAGCTTCCGCGCCAAAGAGAAGTGGGTCTCCTGTACCGCCACCTATCACATCCGGATAGACATCCCCCAGATAGTATTGGGTGTAGGTGCCATCATCTTCGCGGATGATTGAGGATCCCTGACTGGTAAAGGGAAGATTGTTGTCGCTGACAAACTGACTGCCGTCGTAGGTCTGAAGGCTGATGCCTCCGAGTAACAGGATGTGGTTGTCACCAGTGGAGGGGGAGTAGAGGACCAATTTGGCAGTGTCGTATCCATTCATCCCCTGCTTAAAGGTATCCGGCAGAGTGGGGTCGGCCATGCTGGGAGTTCCGGTGTCGTCAACTTCAACCGGAACGGTCCAGGCGCCGCCCGAAAGGGTGAAGACTCCGGACAGAGCCACAAGAGCCGCGTCAGAAGTGGATGGGCCCAGGGAAACGATGTTCAGATCGCGGCGGCGGTAGTCGTCGTCGGGAGTGGAAGAGGCCACATTGGCAATGCTGAGGGTGCTCCCGTTGTCCACAATATCAAAGGTCCGGATTTGTTTGGTATAGGTTCCGTTGGATCCCGGTGTGTAGGGGCCCTCAAAATCCTGACCGAGGGAAAGAAACACCTTACTCCCCACAAGGTCCATACTTCCGCCGGTAACCTTGAGAGCGGCGTCGCTGGTCTGGCGGACAGCGGCTCCGAGGGTGCCGGTGCCGGTTTGTACCCAGTTGATGACATCGGGAAGGTCCAGGGCGGTCAATGTGTTGTATGTGGTGAAGTCATTGCTTACGGAGTCGTAAACGTATCCGCCGGACACATAGAGGGTATTGTTCTGCTGGAATGACTGGGTGGCGGTGGCGGAGAGTGCGTTGAAAACAGGAGCACTGATACTTGCCGAGGCATCATTGAGTGAACGACTCCAGGATTGTTTAGAGACAGGATCGATCACCCAGATGTCGGTATTCTGATGGGCGGGAGGAAAGTTGGTTGTACCGTTTGGGGTGAAACCGTGGAGTCCATTCGTACGCCCGGCTGCCAAAACCCATTTCCCATCATAGGTTCCGGTGGCAAAAGACTGCAGAGTCGGCAGGGTGGCAGCCCCAAAATCGGCGGTCTGCAGTTGGATGGTATAGGGGAGACCGGTGGTTTCAATCGTACTGGCTGTCGCCGTTTGATTGGCGGCTTTGGCGGACAAGGCCGCTGTAAGGATGCAGGTGAAGCTGCTCGCGAGGATTTTGAATTTCATAGGGACCTTTGTGGGAACAGCTTTTTGTTAGATTTTAATAGATTTTTTTTACTTTTTCTTTGGCTGATAGAAATGGGGGCTGTGGCCGTAGTAGGCGTCTGCCGATTCCATCACTGTTTCGGAAAGGGTGGGGTGGGGATGAATCGTGAGACTCAGATCTTCCACGGTTGCGCCCATCTCAATCGCCAGGGTTCCTTCCGCGATTAGCTCGCCGGCTCCGGGTCCACAAATTCCAATTCCGAGAATCTGTTCGGTTTCGGGGTGTGTGATGAGCTTGGTAAGTCCGTCGCTACGGTCCAGAGTGGTGGCCCGACCGGAAGCGGACCAGGGGAACTTGGCCACTTTGATGGCAATGCCCTGATCTTTGGCTTCCAGTTCGGTCAGTCCGGCCCAGGCAATTTCCGGGTCGGTGAAGACGACAGCGGGGATGGCGGCGGGATCATAAATAGAACGTTTGCCCATAATGGCCTGTACCGCCACTTTGCCTTCATAGGTGGCTTTGTGCGCGAGCATGGGCTCACCCGCCACGTCTCCAATGGCCCAAATGTGGGATTCATGGGTACGGCGTTGACTGTCAGTATTGATCCATCCGCGGTCGTTGACTTTCACACCGGTATTTTCGAGACCAAATCCAGAGGAGTTGGGTCGACGACCGATGGACATGAGAACCATTTCATAGTTCTCTTCCGTTACGTTGCCTTTGTCGTCTTCAAAAGTGACTTTAACGCTTTCGCCCACATCTTCGAGTTTGGAGACTTTCGTCTTCATTTTGAATTCTTTGAATCGGCTCTTCAGGATCTTTTGCAACGGCTGCACTAAATCGCGGTCGGCGCTGGGCAGTAAGTTTGCGGTCATTTCCACAACGGTTACTTCTGAACCGATCGCCTGATAAACGGATCCCATTTCCAAACCGATGTATCCGCCGCCGATGACCAGCATGGATTTTGGATTGAAAGGAAGATCCAACGCACCGGTTGAGTCCACTACGCGTGGAGAATCAATCGAGAGACCGGGAACTTCGGTGGGGCGTGAACCGGTTGCGATAATGGCTTTTTCGAATTTAAGCTTTTTGGTTTCTCCATCCACGGTTTCCACACTCAGGGTGTGATTGTCCTCAAAGGTTGCCGTTCCCTGGATAAAGGTAACATTTCGTTGTTTGGAGAGCATTCCCAGGCCGCCGGTCAACTTATTGACGACCCCCTCTTTGAAACTGCGGAGTTTATCGAGATCGATATCCACCGATCCAATGTTCACACCCCACTGATGGGATTCTTTCATTTCCGTGACTAATTTTGCCACATGCAGAAGTGCTTTGGACGGAATACATCCTTTAAAAAGGCACACACCACCGGGGTTGAGTTCTTTGTCGATTACGGTCACTTTCATGCCGAGATCTGCCGCATAGAAAGCTGCCGGATAGCCACCAGGGCCACCACCAATTACCACCAGTTCACAGGTATCATTACTCATAGTTTCTTTATCCTTCGAGGGAGATGAGGAGGGGTTGTTCAATAGCATCCACGATCCAGCGCAGGAACCGGGTGCCATCGGCACCGTCGATCAGTCTGTGGTCGTAAGAAAGGGAAAGCGGCATCATCAACCGCGGCACAAATTCACCGTTTTGCCAAACGGGCTTCATGCTGGCACGGCCCACGCCCAGAATGGCGACTTCAGGTCCGTTGACGATGGGGGTAAAGTGTTTGCCACTCAACCCACCGAGATTAGAAAGGGTGATGCATCCGCCCTGCAACATCGCGGGATTGATTTTTCCATCGCGCATACTGCCGGCCATGTCTCCGAGTTCTTTGCTGATTTCGATCATGTTCAATCCATCTACTCCCCGAATCACCGGAACCACTAATCCTTTCGGGGTATCCACGGCGCAACCGACGTTGATGTATTTCTTGAAGATGATTTCCTCGTTTTCGATATCAAGTGAGGCATTAAAATTCGGGAAGGCTTTGAGTGCGGATCCCATAATTTTAATCAGCATAGCGGTCATGGTCAATTTGGTTCCGGCTTTTTCCGCTTTGGGCTGGAAACTTTTGCGCAGTGCCTCCAGATCGGTCACATCCGCATCATCAAACTGGGTCACATGCGGAATCGTGCTCCAGCAGTTGTCCATGTGCTCCACGGTCATGCGACGGATCGCATTCATTTTTTCTTTTTCGATTTCGCCGAATGTGGAGAAGTCCGGAAGTGGCACTTTCTTTGCCGGAGCGGCCGGTGCACCCCCCGCGACGGATCCGCGTTGTTGGTGCAATTGCTTGGACCAGGCTTTGACATCCAGCATCTGGATGCGGTCACGGGGACCTGTGCCGGGAACCTCATGGATATCCACGCCGATTTCACGTGCAAATTTACGGACAGAAGGAGAGGCGGGAACCGGAGAGTTTTCCGGACGGGCCGCGGCAGCTTTCAGAGGAGCTTTCGGAGCGGCAGCGTCTGCAGGTGCCGCTTTCGCGGTTTTTTGGGGTTGGGTCTGGCTTTGATCCGTTTTCTTTTTGGCCGGTTTGCTCTTCTTGGATTTCCTGGGTGCGGAGCCTTTGCCCATCATGGAGCCAATGGTATCCCCAACTTTAAGTTCAGCCCCTTCCTCTACAGAGAGGCTGCTCAGGGTGCCGGCAGCCGGAGCCGGCACTTCGACGGTGGCTTTTCCGGTTTCCAATTCAAAAAGAGTTTGTCCGTCGGTGACCTCATCACCTGCAGAAACCGCAATGCTTACCACGGTTCCGCCTTCCACGCCTTCGCCGAGCGCGGGAACCTCGATAGAGATTTCAGAGCTCTCGGATGAATCCTCCTCCACTTCCTCTTCGGAAGATTCCTCTTCCTCAGCTTCAGATTCGGCGGACGGGTCGGACGGGTCAGACTCATCTGACGGAGTTTCGCTTGTGTCCTCCTCGGCGGGGGCCTCTCCTCCGGAGAGGGTTCCAAAAGCATCGCCTACGGACAGCTCGTCGCCTTCGCTGATCGTAAGTTCTTCAATCACCCCGTCTGCGGATGCGGGGACTTCTACCGTCGCTTTGCCGGTTTCCAGTTCAAACAAGGTCTGGCCCTCGGTCACGGAATCACCAACGGCAATTTCGATCGTGAGAACTTTTCCACCTTCAACACCTTCGCCCAATGCGGGCACTTTCATCTCAGTAGCCATAGATTCTGTCTCCTTCGATTAGGCCTGCAGGGGGTTCAGTTTTTCGGGATCAATTTTGAGATCCTTGATGGCCTTGGAGAGCACATCTTTCTTTAGGTCGCCTTTCTTCACCAGCAGAGTGAGAGTGGCGAGAACCACGTATTTGTGGTCGACTTCAAAGAAGTCGCGTAAAGCTTCGCGACTTTCGCTGCGTCCGAATCCGTTGGTCCCGAGCGTTTGCAGGTGTCCCGGAATCCAGCGTGCCAGGGTATCCGGCAGGGTTTTCATGTAGTCGGAACTGGTTACAAACACATCAGGTTCTCCTTCGAACAGAGATTGTACGTGAGGGACTTTGGCTTCTTCATCCGGATGCAGGAGGTTCCACCGGTCGCATTCCCATGCCTCATCGGTCATGGTTTTATAACTGGTGACGGAATACACATTGGTTTCGATTTTGTAGGTCTCTCTCAATATTTCCCCGGCTTTCACCACTTCGTTCAGAAGGGTACCCGATCCGAGGAGGTTGGCTTGAGCTTTCTTTTTGCCGGTCGGTCCGGAAAATTTATAACAGCCCTTAATGATCCCTTGTTTGACGTTGTCGCCTTTCGGTATGGGGGGCATGATGTAATTTTCGTTCATGGCGGTAATGTAGTAGAAGACATCTTTGCCTTCGTGATACATTTCGCGAATCCCTTCCTCAATGATAGCCGCCATTTCATAGGCGTAGGCTGGATCGTAACTTTTACAGTTCGGTACGGTGGACGAGATCACATGGCTGTGTCCGTCTTCGTGCTGGAGACCTTCCCCGTTCAGGGTGGTGCGTCCGGCGGTTCCACCGATTAGGAATCCTTTGGTACGACTGTCTGCCGCCGCCCAAATCAGATCGCCAATGCGCTGGAAACCAAACATCGAATAGAAGATGTAAAAAGGAATGGTGTTAAGTTCGTACACGGAATACGCGGTTCCGGCCGCCACCCAACTCGCTCCGGCACCGGCTTCATTTATTCCTTCCTGGAGCAGTTGACCGTCCTTGGCTTCTTTATAATACATCAACTGATCGCGGTCGACCGGTGTGTACAACTGTCCGGTCGGGGCGTAAATTCCACATTGACTGAACAGAGATTCCATCCCGAAGGTGCGGGATTCATCGGGAATGATGGGAACGATGAGTTTGCCGATATTTTTATCTTTCAGCAATTTACTGACGATCCGCCCCACCACCATGGTAGTGGAGGCTTCGCGGTCACCGGTGCCGTCGTTAAATTCTTCGTAAAGTTTTGCGGGAGGCAGCTCGATAGGGTTGGTGATGGAGACCCGGCCAGGAATATGGCCACCCAATGCGGCGCGGCGTTCGCGCATGTACTCCATTTCGACGCTGTCTTCGGCCGGTTTGTAAAACGGTGCGGTTTTGACATCCTCGTCGCTGATCGGAATTCCAAAACGAGTACGGAAGCTCAGGAGCTCATCTTCATTAAGTTTCTTCTGATTATGGGCAATGTTTTTGCCTTCGCCTGCTTCGCCCAGCCCATATCCTTTTACAGTTTTGGCGATGACAATCGTAGGACGGCCTTCTGCTTCGGACGCCTGTTTGTAGGCGTTGTAAACTTTGGCGGGGTCATGACCGCCCCGTTTCAGTTTTTTCAGTTCCTGATCCGCCATGTTGGCGACCAATTTCTTAAGCTCTTCGCTTTTTCCAAAGAAATGCTCACGCACAAAGGCTCCGTCTGAAACGGAAAGTTTTTGAAATTCCCCGTCGACGGTTTCTTCAAAGCGGCGAACCAAGGCACCGGTTTGATCCCGCTCAAGCAGAGGATCCCATTCGGAGCCCCACAGACATTTTACGACGTTCCAGTTCGCGGAGCGGAAGCGGGCCTCCATTTCGCGGACGATAGAGCCGTTTCCGCGAACCGGACCATCCAACCGTTGAAGGTTGCAGTTTAATACAAAAACCAGGTTATCCAGTTTTTCGCGTCCGGCGATACTGATACATCCGGTGGTCTCCGGTTCGTCAGATTCTCCGTCCCCAATAAAACACCAGACTTTTTGGTTGGTTTTTGGAATCAGTCCCCGGTTTTCCAGATACTTCATGTAACGGGCCTGGTAAATGGCCATCAAAGGTCCAAGACCCATGGATACAGTGGGGAATTTCCAGAAATCTTTCATTAACCAAGGGTGCGGATAAGAACTCAGTCCTCCACCCGGAGCCAATTCGCGGCGGAAATTCTTCAGTTTCTCTTCCTCCAGGCGACCTTCAACAAAAGCCCGGGCGTAGATGCCCGGAGAGGCATGTCCCTGAAAGAAGACGAGGTCTCCGGGATGATTTTCCGATTTCCCATGCCAGAAATGATTAAAACCAACTTCATATAAGGTCGCCGCGGAGGCAAAAGTGGAGATATGACCGCCAATCCCGTCAAGCTGTTTGTTGGCGCGGGTTACCATGGCCATGGCATTCCAGCGGACAATACTTTTGATCCGCCGTTCGACTTCCCGACTGCCGGGGTAGGGAACCTGTTGACTGGCCGGAATCGTGTTTAAATACGGAGTATTTAGAGGATGTTCAAAACTGAGTCCCGCTTTCTGGGCTTCAGCCTGAAGGGCCAGTAAAATATGTTTTGCCTGGTCGGGGCCGGAGAGGGCCAACACATCCCGAAGGGATTGTTGCCATTCCTGAAGTTCAATCTGGTCGTGCGCGTCGCTCATACATCCTCGTGTGCAGGTTGAAATTGGAAAATTGCCTATTCAAAAACAATAGGCAAAAACGGCAGGCTTTCGAACAAGTCACCGCGCAGTACCTATACCCGTCATCCCCCCTTATGAAAGTAAAAAAAGGCAGGATTCGTTCAAAAGGCACATTTTTGTGAATTCAAGGGGGCTCCCAAAACAGAGGTTCTGTCTTAGACGCCTTTTTTTCACATGAATCGTCTCTCCTGTTCGGTCAAAATTCGACTTTTTCGCTTTGTCCTCTTTATTTGGTTTTTGGTTACGAATAGCAGATGTTGTCCGATTCCATTTTCATTTCCATAAAGTAATGGGGAAACTCTTCTATAAGTTGGGCTTCATACGGTTCCAGCGTGCGTAAGAGAGGCGAAAGAGACACTGGTTTTCGAAAACGGGTTCCGACCCGGTCAAAAATTTCCGGGAGGGCATCTGCATTCGCATAGGCATGCAACAGGTTATGACGAATTAAAAAATCTGCGTAGCGTGCGGCATCGGGAGGAAAGGGGGCCGGAGGATCCTGCAAAAAGTCATTAATGTTCGCAGAGGCTTCTTCCCATGTGGGTTCCAGAAGGTGCTCCCAACAACGAAATAACAGATAATCGCCGTAGAGATCGAGCAGGATTCCTCCGTAACGCCGTTCCCGGGGAAGGAGTCGTTGTTTGACGGACCTTAACAGGGGATGGCTTTCACCAGCCGCATCTACCCGTCGATGAGCCCGGATCCCCCGGCATACTTTTTCGCTGTAGGGTAAATCATCCACCGGACCCCGGGCAAAATCTCCCAAAAACTGGCCGAGCATCCATTCCGGATCGTCGAGTCCCAGGCAAAGATGACATAAAGTGTTCACGGATGAAAAAAAAGGAGTTGGAAAAAGAAAAGGGAGCTCAAGTATATAGTGGAAGTAGCATGTTTTTATACGGAGTCCACGAACGAAAGAATCCTTTGTTTTGGAAGGAGTTCACTAAAGCACTGGATATTTAGGATAATTTTAACTCCACAATTTCATTCTGACTCGGTAGTAGTGTCGGGCCATGCTAAAAACGGTTGCTCTCCCTCTTGCTCTTATCCTGATTATGCTCGGGATGGGAATGACGCTTACTCCCGCTGATTTCAAGCGGGTGGTTCTTAAACCTAAAGCCACGATGGTAGGCCTGGTCTTACAACTGTTTCTCCTCCCCTTGCTTGCGTTTGCCCTTTGTACACTGTTTAGACTTCAAGGGGAACTTGCGGTGGGGCTACTCCTGATTGCGTCCTGCCCCGGCGGAGCCACCTCGAATATGATTTCGCATTTAAGCAAAGGAGATACCGCACTTTCCGTTTCTCTTACAGCCTTCTCCAGTATCATCACTCCCTTTACCATTCCTCTGATTCTGGGTGCAGGTATTCACCACTATTTGGGAACCGAAAGCAGCATCAGTCTCCCTTTTTTAAAGACCTTGATCCAATTGATGGTTGTTTCGATACTTCCGGTTACCCTTGGCATGTTACTGCATGCCAAATTTCCGGATAAAACCCGTAGACTGGGTAAACCCGTCAATGTGATGTCGCTGTGTTTTCTGGCACTCATCGTGCTGGTGGCGGTACTGCAAGAGGAGGACCTCCTTTCGCAGTTTTTGCTGGCAGGTCCGGCCGTGTTGACCCTGAATTTGAGTACGATGGCGATGGGCTTTGGAGTGGCCGCACTGGTCGGTCTTGGACTCCGTCAACGGATTACGCTTTCGATTGAGTCCGGCATTCAAAATGGAACGTTGGCTTTGGCGATCGCGATTGGGATTCTGGAAAATCCTCCTACTGCGATCCCCGCGGTGGTTTACAGC
>JGI12210J13797_10013491_pt1 | contig 12288 bp, 7 predicted proteins | sample ElkSlonscriptome_3_FD_13797 | JGI IMG/M metagenome (IMG submission 13797) | reverse complement strand
GCGGATCGTCGAGGCGCTGCGCCTCGCCGGCGGGCAGAGGAGCGGGGCGGCCGAGCGGCTGGGGGTGAGCCGCACTACGCTGTGGCGACGGATGCGAGAGCTGAAGCTCAACGCGTGAGAGGCGGCGTCCCCTCTGTTTCAATTCGTTTCATGATGTTTCAACATCCTGTGAAACAATGAAACATTCGGCCGCATCTCCGGCCGCGATCCCTCAGGATTCGGGCGGGGTGATCAGCGCTCGGGCGTGGGCGCAGGCGGATTCCAGCGCCTCGAAGCGCCGGCCCCGCGCGCGCAGGAGGTGCTCGGGGGCAAAGGCCAGGGCCGCGCCCGAGCGCCGCAGCACCCCGGTCATGGTCTCGTCCAGCCCGCTGAGGATGATGGTGCAGCCCCGCCCCTCGGCCCGGCGGGCGGCCTCGGCCAGGCTGGTGGCCACCGTCATGTCCATGCCGTGGGCCCGCTTGAGCCGCACGATGACCACCCGGGCGTCGGGGTCTTGCAGCACGCCGCCGAGGGTGCGCATCAGCTCGCCGGCCACGCCGAAGAACAGCGGGCCCTCGGGCTGCAGCACGCGGATGCCGGGCAGCCGCCCCTCGGGCTCCTCGCCCACCGAGCACTCCTGCCAGCGGCCGTCCTCGTCCTTCACCATCTCCCACAGCACCAGGTCTCGGGCGCGGCGCAGGAACATCACCACGCTCACGCCCACCCCGAGGTAGATGGCGGTGTCCAGCGACAGGGTCCAGGTGCCCAGCACGGTCACGCCAAAGGCCAGGGCGTCGGCGAGGGAGGCCCGAATGGTGCGGCTGACCCGGGGGCGGTCGACCAGGTCCCAGGCCACCACCAGCAGCAGGCCGGCGAGGCAGGGCACGGGGGTGTGATCGAGGATCGGGCCGAAGAACAGCAGCACCACGATCATCATCGCGCCGCTCAGGATCCCCGAGACCCGCCCGGTGGCGCCGCCCCGCTCGTTGAGGGCGGTGCGGGCGAGGCTGCCGCTGACCGGGTAGCCGCCCCAGAACGCGGCCGCGAGGTTCGACAGGCCCTGGCCCACGAACTCGGTAGAGGGGTCGAAGGCCTCGCCGGTGCGGGCGGCGACCGAGCGGGCGACGGCGCTGGACTCCACCAGCGACAGCACGGTGCACGCCACCGCGGCCGGCCACAGCACCCCCACCTGGCTCAGCGAGGGCAGGCGGGGGCCGTCGAGGCCGGCCGGGATCGGGGCGAGATCGGACACGACCTTCAGCCCGCGCCCCTCGAGGTCGAGCAGCAGGTCGAGGGCCAGCCCGGCCAGCATGGCCACGATGGCCCCGGGGATCCGCCGGTCCAGCCGGGTGCTCAGCCATCGCATGGCCAAGACCAGCGCGACCGTGCCCAGGGTCATCGAAAGCGACAGCAGGGAGGCGTGGGGGACGGTGGGCAGCCAGTGCCCGAGGGTGGTGAGCAGCGAGCCGCGCTCCCCCTGGGTGCCGGTCATGTTGTACAGCTGGCCCACCCCGATGAGCACGCCGGCCCCGGTGATGTAGCCCAGCACCACGGGGCCGGAGATGTAGTCGACCACCGAGCCGAGGCGCAGCAGGCCCGCCCCGAGCTGCATCACGCCGACCATCAGGGCCAGGGTGAGCGCCACGCCGACCGGATCGCCCCCCAGGCCGGTGGCGATGGCCGCGCCCACCAGCAGGCTCAGGGCGTTGGTGGGCCCGGCCACCACGAACCGCGAGCTGCGGAACACCGAGCCCACGATGGTGGGCACGGCCGCGGCGTACAGGCCCATGACGGGGGGCAGCCCCGCGATCGTGGCGTAGGCCAGGCCCTGGGGCACGGCGAGGAAGCACACCGACAGCGCGGCGGAGACGTCGGCCGGAAGATCGCTGACCCGGTAGCCAGACCGGGGAGGCAAGGGGAGCCAGGGCACGCGGCTGCGACCCTACGCAAGGATCGAGCCAGCGTCAGCCCTCCGCGGCGCCATCGAGGCTGGCACGGCGATTGCTACCCCGGCGGGCGGGAGAGCGGGTGCAGGGCGCATGAACTACGGATTCGTCATCGACAACCGGAAGTGCATCGGGTGCCACGCCTGCTCGACCGCATGCAAGAGCGAGAACGACGTGCCCCTCGGGGTGCACCGCACCTGGGTGAAGGTCGTGGAGCGCGGCGCCTACCCCGACGTACGCCGCAGCTTCCAGGTCACGCGCTGCAACCACTGCGAGAACCCGCCGTGCGTGCGGATCTGTCCGGTGACCGCGATGTACCAGCGCGACGACGGGATCGTGGAGTTCGACCGCGACGTGTGCATCGGCTGCAAGGCGTGCATGCAGGCGTGCCCCTACGACGCGATCTACATCGATCCGCAGACCCACACCGCGGCCAAGTGTCACTACTGCTCGCATCGGATCGAGGTGGGGCTGGAGCCCGCGTGCGCGGTGGTCTGCCCCACCCACGCGATCGTGGCCGGTGACCTCGACGACCCGATGTCGGAGATCGCCCGGCTGGTGCAGAGCGCCAAGACCACGGTGCGCAAGCCGGAGCAGGGCACCGCGCCCAAGGTGCTCTACATCGAGGGCGACGACGTGGCGCTGCACCCCACCGTGTTCGCGCAGAGCCCCCGGGACCAGGGGATGATGTTCTCCGACGTGATCACCGAGCAGGGGCACGCGGCCCCGGCCGCGGTCGCGCCGGCCATGGCGGAGGCGCCGTCGGGCGCGGCCATCCGCCGGCCGGGCCCGCAGGGCGTGCCCCGCAGCGGGCCCATCCGCACCGGCGGGCGCCGGGCCGAGCACATGGTGCAGCTGGCGTGGAACGCCCAGCACCGCGTGCCCTGGCACTGGCCGGTGCCGGCGTACCTGCTCACCAAGGGCGTGGGCTCGGGCATCTTCTTGGTGCTGAGCCTGGCGTGGGGCCTGAGGCTGGTCCCGTTCGATCCGGGCGCGATGCTGGGCGGGGGCCTGCTGGGCCTGCTGATGACGGTGGTGACCACGGGGCTGTTGGTCTACGACCTCGAGCGACCGGAGCGGTTCTTGTCGATCCTGCTGCGCCCGCAGTGGGCGAGCTGGCTGACCCGCGGGGCGTTCTTGCTGGTGGGCTTCACGGCGCTGTCGAGCGTGTGGTGGACGCTCGAGGCGGCGAGCACCCTGGGCACGGGGCCGTTCGAAATGCCCGAGGGGGTGCGGCTGGGCCTGGCGTGGGCCACGATGCCGCTTGCGCTGGGCACGGCCATCTACACCGCCTTCTTGTTCGCGCAGGCCGAGGGGCGCGACCTGTGGCAGAGCCCGCTTCTGCCCGTCCACCTGCTGGTGCAGGCGCTGGCGATGGGCTCGGGGGCGCTCTTGCTGCTGCACGCGGGCGGCGGGCTGCCGGCCGAGCTGGTGGGGCTGCTGCGGCCGCTGTTCGCGGGCGCGCTGGTGGTCGATCTGTTCTTGATGGTGGCGGGCGAGCTGGGCATCCCCCACGCCAGCGAGGTGGCGGCCCGGGCCGCCCACGAGATCGTGCACGGCCGCTACCGCCAGCGGTTCTGGTGGGGGGCGGTGATGGCGGGGCACGTCGCGCCCCTGCTGCTGCTGCTGACGGGCTCGGCCCTGGCCGCGGGGCTGGCCGCGGGGCTGGCCGCGGTGGGCCTGTACACCTACGAGCACGCGTTCGTGATGGCGCCGCAGGAGATCCCCAACTCATGAGCAACCTCGCCCGGCGTGCCTCCGACTTCCTCGCGGCGCTGCTGCGCCTGGACCGAGACCCGCCCGAGGCCTCGCCCGCGGGCGTCACCAACGTGGCGGGGCGGGCCATGCCCGCGTACGGGCGGGCCGAGGTGGACCCCGTGCCGCTGACCGAGGTGCGCCACCCCGACGGCCGCATGAGCCGCTACCCGCCGCCCGATCGCTGGGACGACTGGGTGGAGTGGGACGCCAAGGCCTGGCCGCGCCGGGTGCCGCGGCGCTACTCGCTGGTGCCCACGATCTGCTTCAACTGCGAGAGCGGCTGTGGGCTGCTGGCCTATGTGGACCAGCAGACGTTCGAGATCCGCAAGTTCGAGGGCAACCCGGTGCACCCCGGCAGCCGGGGTCGGAACTGCGCCAAGGGGCCCGCCACCCACAACCAGATCTACGACCCCGAGCGGATCCTCTACCCCCTGCGGCGGGTGGGGGCGCGGGGCGAGGGCAAGTGGAAGCGGGTGAGCTGGGACGAGGCGCTCGACGACATCGCGGCCACGATGGCGGCCAGCCGGCGCAAGCGACGCGACGGCATCATGTACCACGTGGGTCGCCCCGGCGATGATCACTACACCAACCGCTGCATCACCGCGTGGGGGGTGGACGGGCACAACAGCCACACCAACATCTGCTCGGCGTCGGCGCGGATCGGCTACTTCTTGTGGGGCGGCGGCGACCGGCCCAGCCCCGACTTCGCCAACGCGCGCACGATCGTGCTGATCTCCAGCCACCTGGAGACGGGGCACTACTTCAACCCGCACGCGCAGCGGATCATCGAGGGCAAGCTCGAGGGGGCCAAGCTCATCGTGCTCGACCCGCGGCTGTCCAACACCGCCTCGCGGGCCGACGTGTGGCTGCCCACCTGGCCCGGCTCGGAGGCCACGGTGCTCTTGTCGGTGGCGCGCCACCTCATCGAGCGGCGCACCTACGACCGCGCGTTCGTGCGCCGCTGGGTGAACTGGGAGCAGCTGCTGGCCGAGGCCCCCCGGGTGCCCGACATGCCGCCGCTGCCGGTGGGCGAGGGCACCTTCGAGGACTTCGAGCGCTGCCTGGAGGCGCTGTACGCCGAGTTCACGTTCGAGCGGGCGGCCGAGGAGGCCCAGGTGCCGGTGGAGCGGATCGAGGCGATGGCCGCCGCGGTGGAGGAGGCCGGCAGCCGGCTGGCCGCGCACAATTGGCGGGCGGCGTCGATCGGCAACCTGGGCGGGTGGCAGGTGGCGCGGTGTCTGTTCCTGCTCAACGTGCTCACCGGGTCGGTGGGCACGCCGGGCGGCACCTCGTTCAACGGCTGGAACAAGTTCGTGCCCAAGCCCTTCCGCTCGCCGCCGGCCTTCGACGCGTGGAACGACCTGCACCTGCCCCACGAGTGGCCGCTGGCGTTCTACGAGATGAGCTTCTTGCTGCCCCACTTCCTCGCCGAGGGCCGGGGCGAGATCGACGTGTACTTCACGCGGGTCTACAACCCCATGTGGATCAACCCCGACGGGTTCATGTGGCTGGAGGCCCTGCGCGACGAGGAGAAGATCGGCCTGCACGTGGCGCTCACCCCCACGTGGAACGAGTCGGCCTGGTTTGCCGACTACGTGCTGCCCATGGGACATGCCGGCGAGCGCCACGATCTGATGAGCCAGGAGACCCACGCGGGGCAGTGGATCGGCTTCCGCCAGCCGGTGCGCCGGGTGGCGATGGAGCGGGCGGGCCGGCCGGTGCGCTTCACCTACGAGGCCAACCCCGGGCAGGTGTGGGAGGAGGCCGAGTTCTGGGTGGAACTGTCGGGGCGGATGGATCCCGACGGCGCGCTGGGGATCCGGCCGTGGTTCGAAAGCCCCGCGCGCCCCGGAGAGCTGGTCACCCAAGACGAGTACTGGGGGTGGATCTTCGAGCACTCGGTGCCCGGGCTGCCCGAGGCGGCGGCGGCCGAGGGGCTCACGCCGCTGGCCTACATGCGCAAGTACGGGTGCTTCGAAGTGGTGCGCGAGAACTACCGGCCCTACGACCGAGAGATCGACGCCGCCGGCGCCACGCCCGACGAGCAGGGCCGGTTGCGGCGCGACGGCGAGACGGTGGGGGTGATGGTCGACGGCGAGGCGCGGGCCGGGTTCGCCACGCCGAGCGGGAAGCTGGAGCTTTACAGCCCCACCATGGCCGCGTGGGGCTGGAACGAGCGCGCGTACGTGCTGCCGTGGCCGCTCGAGAGCCACGTGAGCCCTCGGAACATCGATCGGGCGGCGGGCAACATGGTGCTGCTGCCCAACTTCCGGCTGCCCACCCTCATCCACACCCGCTCGGCCAACGCCAAGTGGTTGTACGAGATCAGCCACAACAACCCGGTGTGGATGCACCCCCACGACGCGGAGCGGATCGGCGTGCGCTCGGGCGAGCTGGTGCGGGTGGAGACCGAGACCGGCTGGTTCGTGGACAAGGTGTGGATCACCGAGGGGATCAAGCCGGGCATCATCGCGATGAGCCACCACCTCGGACGATGGCGGCTCCAGGATTCGGCCGGCGGGAATCCTGGCATGACGGCGCTCGCATCGCTGCACGAGGACGGAGACGGGGGACATCGCCTCCGCATCGAGCAGGGCGGACGGGCGTGGTCGACGTTCGATCCCGACACCAGTCGGATCTGGTGGAAGGATGTGGGTGTTCACCAGAACCTCACCCACGGTGTGCACCCCGACCCGGTCAGCGGCGCGCATTGTTGGCTACAGAAGGCGATCGACGTGCGGCGCGCCGAGCCGGGGGAACGACATGGCGATGTGTGGGTCGACACTCGCAAGTCGATGGAGGTGTATCGCCAGTGGCACGCACTGGCTCGATCCGCGGTCGATCACAGCCCTGACGGCACGCGACGGCCCTTTTGGTTCAAGCGTCCCCTCAAGCCGGTGCGCGAGGCCTACGTGTTACCCCGACGCCCCTGGGGTCGTTCGAAGTGACGTGAGTCGAAACCAATCGGGGGGGGTCGTGCCATTCGCATGATCGGCGCTACCCTGCACTCGGTTGGGTGGTCCCAGGAGAGGGGCCCGCACATACATTGAAGGGGAGGTCCGTGATGGATCAGGGAAAGAGACGGGCGCGCAGGAGCGCCTATGGGTTGTTGGGGACACTGTTGATCGAGGGGCTCGATCGCGAGGGATGGACCGCACTGGCGACACTGCCGGGGCTGAGCGACTGGCGGGGAGAGCCAGATCAGCTCGACGAGCGGGCCGCGGAGCACTACGAGCAGGTGGGGCGAGAGCTGCTGCCCTTTGCCGGGGTGTACATCGGAGCCGATGGGCTGGTCGGCGGGGGGCGACCGGCCGAGGTGGTTCGGGCTGCGCATGCGGTGGTGGGGCTTTCGTGCCCCGACGAGCCGGCGCCCGATCACCTCGGGCAGATCTTGCGCGTGCTGTCGACCTTGGCCGACGCCGAGATCGACGCCCACGAGCACGACGACCAGGACGACGCTCGCACGCTCGGGTACTGGCAGCGGCGCGTGCTCGACGAGGCCATGCTGCCCTGGATGCCGCCGCTGCTCGCCGCGCTCGGGGGGCAGACGCCCACCGTGTTCACCCACGCCATCGAGCTTGCGGTGGGGGTGGCGATGCAGCACCGGGCCGAAGACGCCGCGCTGCCGCGGGTGGTGGCGAAGATCGACGACCACGACGATTCCGAGGCGCTGCTCGACCGGCCGGGCACCAGCTTGTCCACGGTCGCGTCGATCCTGTCCACGCCGGCGCGCTGCGGGGTGTACCTGGCGCGGGACGACATGCGGGCGCTGGCCCGGCGATGCGAGCTGCCGCGGGGCTTCGGGCCGCGGCAGGGCATGCTCGAGCGATTGCTGCGGGGCGCGGCCGAGTACGAGTCCATCCCGCGGCTGTGTCACCAGCTCGATCAGGTGTGGGTGGAACGCGATGGCGTGTACGCCTCGCTGCTCGAGGAGCCGGGCCTGGGGGTGCACGTGCCCGCGTGGCGTCGGCGGGTGGCGGCCACCCGGCGGATGCTGGCGCGGCTGTCCGCGGCGGTCGGCAGCAACCGCTCGGTGTCGGTGCCGGCCCCCGAGGGGCCGTGCAATCGGCTCGAAGTGGGCGTGTCCTAGCGCGGCCTCGGCTTCGGCCTCGGCCTCGGCTTCGGCTGCGGCCGGGCCGGGCGCCGTGACTCAGGGAGCGAGCCCGCAATCGACACCGGGCTGGCACCCCTCGCAGTGCCAGCGCCAGTTGTCGATGAGCATGGTCGTGTCGCGCTGCGTGTCGCCGAGATCGAACAGAGCCACGACCATGGTCATGCGCTCCTCCGGCATCGCGGGGGCGGTCATCGTCAGCCAGCCGGTGCTGCCTCCGCGCGGACAGTTGGGGAACGAGCCGCCAGGATAGCTGCACCCCACCCCGGTGGTGCCCTCGTGACCGGTGCCCAGCAGGGCGGGGTCGTTGCCGTGCAGGCCGTTGGTGGCCAGCCACGGGGCGATCTCGCTGGCCGCGAGCGCGTTGCCGGCCAGCGTGGCCACGTTGCCGGTGAAGGCCTCGCTCGATTGCCACCACACGGCCACGTCGGTCCCGGGCTGCTGGGCCCGGGTGGCGAATTCGGCGGAGAACCACGCCAGGTCGACGCGGTAGCCGAAGGTGCCGGGGGGCACGTCGATGTCGAACGACAGCCACAGGAGGTCGTCGGCGGGGCCGGCCGCCTGCCACGGGCCGGGGAGGCTCTCGGAGCAATCGCCCTGCCCGTCGCAGGCCTCGAAGGGCATGCCCCCCGCCCCGCCGCCGCTGCCGGGCTGGGGGAGGATGGGCGCGGGCAGGTCGACGCCGTCGGGGTTGGCCGTGTTGCCGACGGGGGCGTCGGACTGCCCCACCGGCTCCACCAGCACGCCCGAGCCGTTGGGCGCGGTGAGGGTGCCGGTGGACAGGGCCAGCAGGTTGCTGCCCTCGGTGGGGATCCACTGGGGGTTGCCGTACTCGCGGATCACCCACCAGGCGCTGGGATCGGCCGAGGTGAACACGGGGTCGACGATCGGGTAGGTGTCGGTCGGCGCACCGGGGCAGCCCAGCCCGATCGTGTGGAAGGGGTTGGTGTCGGTGTCGCAGACCGTGTGGCCCATGGGGGCCTCGCACACGGGGGGAGGGCCGCTGCTGCCCGATGACTCCGACGAGCCGGAATCGGAGGCGGAGCCGGAGGAGCCCGTGCCCGACGCGCTGGTCGACGCGGTGCCGTCGACGACGGCGGTGGTGGAGGCGGAGCCCGAGCCGGAGGCGGAGCCCGAGCCGGAGGCCGTACCGTCGAAGACCCCGATCACGAACTCCTGCCCGCAGCCGCTCACGGCGGCGGGGAGCAGGAGCGCGACGAGCCAGAGCCGACTCGGAGACTGCCCGCGGGGTGCCATCCGGCGCGCGGGCTCAGGGGGACTCGTGCTCACCGAGCTGGTCGACGTAGCGACTGGAGGGATAGCGCTTCCGGAAGGTCTCGATGGCCGTGTGGGCCTGCTTGGTGCGCCCGAGGGCCTCGAGGGCCTTGATGCGGCCGATGTGGGCCTCTTGGGAGAGCACGCCGCCCTGCTCGAGGTAGCGAGAGAAGCACCGCAGGGCGTCGGAGGGGCGCCGCGCGGCGAGGTAGAGATCGCCCAGCGAGACCATTGCGACCTTGGTGGCCGGGGAGTCGGGATGGTAGCGGCGCAGCTTCTCGTAGTACGAGATGGCCGCGGCCCGATCGCCCGCCGAGCGGCTGGCCCGAGCCTTGGACAGCAGGGTCTTGGCGTCGGGCGGGGCGAACGTGCGGCTGGACTTGGTCTTGCCCTCGCCCTCGCCCTCGCCCTCGCCCCGAGTCGCGCCGGCCTCGAGGGTGAGGCCCCGCCCGCTGGCGTCGACCAGGCGCACCGGGCCGTCGACGACGTCGACCCGAGCCGAGGACCGGCTGTAGACGGTGGTCTCGATCTCGACCGCGGCGTCGATCGTGTACTGATCGCCGGCGATCTCCACGAACAGCGCGGTGACGGCCTGGGGCGGCGCGGTGATGGTGCCGTGGCCCTCGAGCACGGTGAGCTGGTCGGGCTGCTCGCCGAGCGCCAGCCGGGAGCCTCGTTCGAAGCAGGCGGTGGTGGAGCCCAGGGCCACGCAGCCCTGGTCGGAGTCGATCCGCACGGTGCCCCGCAGCGGAGCGGCGGCGAGCAGGGGCTCGCCCGCGTCGGGGACGATGCGGCCGGAGTGCACCACCACGGCCAGCGGGTTCTCGGCCCCGTCGGCCTCGGGGGTGGCCCCGGCGCTATCGGACTCGCGGGCCGATGCGCTGGCGGACTCGCCGGCGGAGGCCTCGGTGCGCGCGATGGTGTCGGGGCCTGCGATGCCCGAGGGCTCGCTGGTCTCGCGCAGGCCGACCCACAGCGCCGCGAGGGCGGCGGCGGCGGCCATGCCCATGCCCACGACCTTCCACCCGCTCCGGGGCGCGTAGGCCTCGGTGGGGAGCTCGGGCTCGAGGGCGGGCGGGTCCTGCACGAGGGAGGGGACCGCGGAGGGGAACGGAGCCGGGACCGGAGCCGAGACCGGAGCCGAGACCGGAGCCGAGACCGGGGTGAGGTGCCGGGTCGCGAGCACGTGCTGGACGGTCGCGTTGATCAGGGAAGACGCGTCGTCGTCGTCGTCGTCGTCGACGCCGAGGTGATCGACGCCGAGGTCGTCGTCGCCGAGCTGGTCGAGGGCCGCGAACAGCTGGGCCTCGGCCCGGCCCTCGAGGGAACGGGGAGCGAAGCCGGTGAGGAACTGCTGGTCGGCGTCCGACAGCGGCTCCTCGGTGGCGACGGCATCGGTGAGCCGGCGCCACCGCGCTTCGTCGAAGTCTGCAGCCTGATGGTTCATGAGGTCCTCGCCACGGATCCGACCCCGAGGTTGATGTCGCGCTGGATCAGCCGGCGCAGCTGCTGCCGCGCCGCCTTGATCCTCGACAATACCGTGGGGACGGGTGCGTTCGTCAGCTCGGAGATCTCCGCGATGCTGTGCCCCAGCGCGTGCCGCAGCAGCATGGCCAGGCGCTGGTTGTCGGGGAGTTCACCGAGATAGTGCTCGAGCGACCGAGGCAGCGACTCGAGCACGGTGGTGTGCATCGACGTCGGCGTGAGCGCCTCGTGGTCTTCGAGAGGATTGATCCGTGAGGAGCGCGCCTTGCGGGCGTGGCGAATGACCACCCGGCTGGCGACCTTGCGCATCCAGGGCTCGAGCGCACCGGTGCCGCGGTACGTTCGGGCCGCGGTGAGCACCTCGATGAGGGCGAGCTGGAGCGCGTCGTCGGACTCGGTCGGATCGGCGATGATCGCTCGGGCCACCCGGCGCACGACGGGTAGGGCACGGCGCACGAATTGCTCCGAGGCCTTGGGATCGCCCGCCCCGGCCGCGGCTGCGAGGGCGAGATCGTCCTCGTATGACGGGAGGGGGTCAGCCAAGGGTGGCGCCCAGCGTGTTGCCAACGCGAGCATTCGAAAGCCCAGGGGGACCCGGGCTGGTCGCGCTGATGAAAAAATTCATGGGAGGTCCCGGCATCTGCCATTCAGAACGAGTAGAACAGGCCCGTACGTACGAATGCAGCAATCGGGTGAGGGGTGAGGCGGGGTATTCGCTCGCCGCCTTGGGATACCACGAGTGTGGCCTCGCGTACTCGAATATCCACCTGTGCATGGGTCACCCAGCCCAGGCCCCCGCGCAGTCGCCAGCGGAGCCCCACCCCGGGCGCCACGGCGACCCGGAGGGTGCGCCCAGGTCGCGTCTCGACGCCGTCGGTGGGGCTGACCTGCCACCACATGGGCTCCACGACCACGGAGGCGTCGATCCACGGGCGCACCGCTCGGGTGGAGGGGCGAAATCGATACCCGGCGCTCAGGCTCACGGGGGTGCGCCAGATCGTCGTTCTGGGGAGATCGCGCTGGATCGCGGGGCTGACCATGGCCGCCGTCAGCCGCCCCATCACCTGGATCGGCCACTCGAGGTCGAGGGCCAGCCCGCCGCCGTTCTGCCAGGGCGCGATGCGGGCGAAGTTGCCCCCGGCGTAGACCAACTCGACGCCCCAGGTGGGCGCGGCCGGGGGAGGGGTCGGCTCCAGGGTCGGAGGTGATCTCTTGTCGGTCGCGGAGTTCGGGGGCTCGGGCTCGGGAGGAGGGACGGGGGCCATGCCGGTGGGCGGGCCCGTCTCGAGCCACAGGCTGATCCCGCGGACCATGGTGCCGAGCGATTCCACCAGCAGATCGGGGTCGGAGGTGAGGGGGAGCTCGCGGACCCAGGTGGTGCCCTCCTGGGGCTCGAACAGGTACAGCCGCCGCTCGTGGCCCACCCGCTCGATCCAGAACACGGCCAGCACGTCGGGCTCCTGGGCCCGCCGGGAGGCCCAGGCGAGGCGCTCCCGCGAGGCGTCGTCGCGCTTGGCCCGGGGCTGGTCGGGGTTGGGGCTGGCGAGCGTGGCGACGGTGGAGCTCAAGCCGGTGTCGGCGAGGTGCCCGGCGAGCGCCTGCTTCAGGTCGATGAGCTCGATGGTGGGATCGGCGGCCGAGATCCCGATGACGATGCGGGTGCGCGGGGCCTCGACGGGCGCGGCGTTGGGCGCAGCGGAGGCGGGCGTGGTCGGCGGAGGTGGCTCGGCGGGT
>JGI12210J13797_10898143_pt1 | contig 12294 bp, 9 predicted proteins | sample ElkSlonscriptome_3_FD_13797 | JGI IMG/M metagenome (IMG submission 13797) | reverse complement strand
GGCTAAAAAGTTCCACGGTTTAAAGGTGGGCGACGAAGTAAATGTTCAGCCCTCTTTGCTTGCCAAAGACAATGACGATCTGGGAAGAATGCTGGGCCTTTCGGGCGAAGCCCTTGCCAATAGCGGAGATAATTACAAGTTTATTGTCAGAGAGGTGAAGCGCATGGAGCCTGCCGAACTGAACGAAGAATTCTTCAACAAAACTTTTGGTGAAGATAGCGACGTGAAGACTGAGAAAGATTTTCGCGAAAAAGTATCGGCCGACTTAGAGAAGCATTTCGTTAGCGACAGCGATCGACTCTTTAAAAGAGATATCAGTAAAGCGATGATCGAAAAGTATAACCCCGATCTGCCGGACGAGTTCCTGAAGAGATGGATTCGCCTGTCAAACGAGAAGCCGGTCACGGCTGAAGAAGTTGAAAAGGATTACGCGGAGTACCGCAAGAGTCTTCAATGGCAATTGATCTTCAACGAGCTTGTTAGTCAGGATGCAATTACCGTAAGTCAAGACGACGTTATTCAGAAAACAAAAGAGCTTTTGGTAGGAAACTACGCGCAGTACGGAATGCCTGCTCCTGAAGACAAAGAACTCGAAGAATCGGCAAAGCGAGTACTTGGAAATCAAGAAGAAGCTCGAAAAATTTACGATATGCTTTACGACGAGAAATTGATCTCTTACGTAAAAGAAACAGCAACAGTGAAAGATAAAGAAGTGTCATTTGATAAGTTTGTCGAATTGGCGTCTGAAGCTTAATCAACCTTTCGGTAACTTTCACGTTTCAATCACATAGTAACAGCACATGTCAGAACATAAAGAATTCGAAAAATACGCTAAGAAGCACCACGGCATCAATAGCATGTACTACCACGATTATGCGAAGGCATTGACCCCATACATTATTGAGGAAAGACAAATGAATGTGGCCCAAATGGACGTTTTTTCACGTCTGATGATGGATCGCATCATATTCTTGGGTACAGGCATTGATGATCAAGTGGCCAATATTATTCAAGCTCAATTGCTATTCTTGGAAAGCGTAGACCCCAAGAAAGACATTCAGATTTATCTGAACTCTCCCGGAGGTTCGGTTTACGCCGGTTTGGGAATATACGATACCATGCAATACATCTCTCCCAATGTAGCTACCATCTGTACGGGTATGGCGGCATCGATGGGTGCTGTATTGCTTTGTGCAGGTGAAACCGGTAAACGAACGGCCCTGAAGCATTCGAGAGTGATGATCCACCAACCTCTTGGTGGAGCTCAAGGACAGGCCTCTGATATCGAAATTACCGCTAAAGAGATCGTTAAACTGCGAAAAGAACTATACGATATCATCGCAAATCATAGCGGTCAGACTTACAAAAAGGTAAGCGAAGACAGTGATCGTGATTTTTGGATGACTGCCGATGAGGCGAAAGAGTACGGGATGCTCGACGAAGTATTGGTAAAGAATCCCAAGCACTAAAAATATACGTAATGGCAGGTAGCGAAAAACGTGAAGTAAAATGTTCCTTCTGCGGCAGGAATAAGAGTGACGTAAATGTTCTCATTGCCGGTGTTACAGGTCACATTTGTGATAACTGCATTACCCAAGCGCAGAGCATCATTAAGGAAGAGCTTTCGCAAAAAGCACATACCGAACTTGAGACTAGTCTGGTTTTGCAAAAGCCGGCTGAAATTAAAGCCTACTTGGACAATTTTGTCATCGGTCAAGACGACGCGAAACGCACACTTTCTGTCGCGGTATACAACCACTACAAGAGATTGCTACAGAAATCAGAGGATGAAGACGAGGACGAAGTAGAGATTGAAAAATCAAACATTGTCTTTGTGGGTGAAACCGGTACTGGAAAAACCTTGATGGCGAAAACCATTGCACGAATGCTCAATGTGCCATTTTGTATTGCCGATGCCACCATTCTTACGGAGGCCGGTTATGTGGGAGAAGATGTAGAAAGCATTCTTTCTCGACTTCTTCAAGCAGCAGATTACGATGTGGCCACGGCGGAAAGAGGAATTGTCTTCATTGACGAGATTGACAAGATTGCTCGAAAGAGCGACAATGCCAGCATCACACGCGACGTAAGCGGTGAGGGTGTCCAGCAGGCGCTTTTGAAACTTCTCGAGGGTTCGGAAGTGAATGTGCCGCCACAAGGAGGCAGAAAACACCCCGAGCAGAAGTTGATCCAAATTAATACGAAGAACGTGCTCTTTATTTGCGGAGGTGCATTCGACGGAATTAAGAAGCTCATCGAGCGCAGAGTGAAGACCACCACTATCGGATATAGCTCAAGCACCGAAAATGCTGATTTTGATCCTGATCATATTCTTCAATATGTTTCTCCCGTCGATCTGAAAAGTTTCGGGTTGATTCCCGAGCTGATCGGAAGATTCCCGGTATTGACCTACCTCAATCCGCTGGATCGAGAAACCTTGCGCAGAATTCTTACCGAACCGCGCAATGCTTTGGTAAAGCAATACGTAAAGCTCTTCGAAATGGACGATGTGAAATTGTCTTTCGACAAGGATGCACTTGATTTTATCGTGGATAAAGCGATGGAATACAAACTCGGAGCCCGGGGTCTAAGATCTATTTGTGAAGCGATCATGACCGATTTGATGTACGAGATCCCCGGATCGAACGACATCAAGAGCTTTAAGATTACGGCTAAATATGCTAAAGAGAAATTTAGCAAATCGAAAATATCACAGCTGAAAGCTGCCTAATTCCTTATAAACCAATTTAACTATTACCATGAAAAAAACAGTTCTAGTATTGGCTTTTGCCATCGCTACATTATTTTCAAGTGCACAATACTTTCCCGCACCTAGTCCGTTGGCCAGAGAATACCAAATGGTAGGTCTCACCGAAATGGAAGTGGAGTATAGCCGTCCCGGCGTAAAAGACCGTGAGATCTTCGGAGATCTCGTGCCTTTCGATAAACTTTGGAGAACCGGTGCAAACAGTGCTTCTAAAATAACCTTCAGCAATGAGGTAGATTTCAACGGAACTCAAGTAGCAGCGGGGACCTATGCCATCTTTACTATACCCATGAAAGACAAGATCATGGTTATGCTTAATTCAAACGCTGATCAAGGTGGGACGGGAAATTACGATGAAAGCCTGAATGTAGTGACCACGGAAGTTCCTTTCAAAAAGAGCTCTGAGCCAGTTGAGCGCATGCGTTTCTCTTTTGAGAATGTTGAAGACGATAAGGTGGATCTTGTATTTAACTGGAGTAATATGATGTTCGCTGTGCCGATTTCTGTTAATACCGCTGACCATGTAGTAGAAAGCATGGAGGGAAAAATGAAAGAAATCGATGGGCTCTATGGATTCTATGAGGATGCGGCCAGCTACTACCTAGCCAATGGAAGCTCTGATAAAGCGCTTGAATTCGCTAAAAAATCTACCGATATCAAAGAAGTTTTCTGGAATATGCACACTTTGGCTAAAGCTTACAAAGCGAATGGCGACATGAAAATGGCGAAGCAAACGGCCATGAAGTCATTGGAGATGTCAAAAGCAGCCGAGTATGAGCCTTACATCAAAATGAACGAGAAGATGATTGCTGAAATGAAGTAATCAATTGTTAACCGACACATTAAAAAGCCCCGACGAAAATCTTCGTCGGGGCTTTTTTTATTTTAATCCGGTGGGGGTTAGACTTGGCTAACTGCCTTTCCGTGACATTGCTTGTATTTCTTTCCGCTTCCGCATGGGCAAGGGTCGTTTCGACCGATTTTCTTCTCTGCTCTAACGGGTTCTGCCTTTCTTGGCGCTTGAGGAGGAGCTTGTCTCGGAGCTCCAGGTCTTCCGTTAGCAGGAGCGGATTGCTCAAGGCCCGGACGGCTCGTCTGCAACTTGCTGGAGTCATCCTTTGCCGTAGTAGATCGATTCGTTGTTTGAACTTGATCAGCTCTCCCCGGAAGTGCAGCTTTCGAGAGGAACGAAACCACTTCTCTGCTCACTCTGCCGATCATCTTCTTAAAGAGCTCGAATGATTCAAACTTGTAAATCAATAATGGGTCTTTCTGCTCGAAACGCGCATTTTGAACCGATTGACGCAAGTCGTCCATTTCACGTAAGTGTTCTTTCCATTCATTATCGATGATGGATAGCGTCACACTTTTTTCGAGTGCGTTTCGGAGGTTCTTTCCTTCCGCTTCCAAGCATTCTTCGATATTCGCTACGATTTGCAGTGATCGCTTCCCGTCAGAAAAAGGAATAGCAATATTTTCAAAATTGTTCTCCTTTTGGTGAACTTGCTTTATTACGGGCATCGCCGAAGCTGTAACCGACTCCATTCGACGTTTGTACCCTTCACGTGCTTGTTTGTAAATGGCCTCGGCAAGCTCAGGTGCCTTCGCGCCAATAAAATTATCTTCAGCGATTGGTGCATCCATTCCAAAATACTGAACCAAATCCAATTTGAATCCATCGTAGTCTTTGGCTTCTTGATTGTTCAGGACTACCTGTTCTGCCAAATCTCGGAACATGTTCTGGATATCGAGCTCCAAGCGATCGCCGAAAAGGGCATGTTTACGTCTTTTGTAGATGACCTCTCGTTGCGAGTTCATCACATCGTCGTATTCCAAAAGCCGTTTTCGAATCCCAAAGTTGTTTTCTTCAACCTTACGCTGAGCGCGTTCGATGGATTTAGTAATCATCGAGTGCTGAATCACTTCACCTTCCTCCAGTCCTAACTTATCCATCATTTTGGCAATTCGGTCAGAGCCGAAAAGGCGCATCAAATCATCTTCCAATGAAATATAGAATTGCGACGAACCCGGGTCTCCTTGTCGACCTGCTCGTCCACGGAGCTGACGGTCAACACGTCGTGAGTCGTGCTTTTCTGTACCGACAATCGCCAGTCCTCCGGCTTCTTTTACACCGTCGCCAAGCTTGATATCGGTACCACGACCAGCCATGTTGGTCGCTATTGTGACCGCTCCCGGGCGACCTGCCTCAGCTACTACATCTGCCTCTCGAGCATGTAGTTTCGCGTTGAGTACGTTGTGTTCAATTCCGCGCATTTTCAATGAGCGGCTCAAAAATTCTGATATTTCTACGGAAGTTGTCCCGACCAATACAGGTCTTCCCGCTTTAGATAATTCTACAATCTCGTCGATTGAAGCATTGTATTTTTCTCGTTTCGTTTTGTAAACCTTGTCTTCTCTATCTTCTCGTGCGATAGGTCGATTCGTCGGGATGATCATCACATCCAATTTGTAGATGTCCCAGAGTTCGCCCGCTTCGGTTTCTGCAGTACCTGTCATCCCCGACAATTTGTGGTACATCCTGAAGTAGTTTTGAAGCGTTACGGTGGCGTATGTTTGGGTGGCATCCTCAATTTTAACGTTTTCTTTTGATTCGATGGCCTGGTGAAGCCCGTCGCTATACCGGCGCCCTTCCATAATACGTCCCGTCTGCTCATCGACAATTTTTACTTTATTGTCCATCACCACATAGTCTACGTCTTTCTCGAAGAGACTATACGACTTAAGCAATTGGTTGATCGTGTGAATTCGCTCTGCCTTCACCGAGTAATTTCGCATCAGCTCATCCTTCTTCTTTACTTTTTCCTCATCGCTCACATCGGCTTTTTCGATGTCCATCATGAGCGTCCCCATATCGGGAAGTATGAAGAAATCAGCATCTTCTGTGTTGGAAGAAATCAAGTCGGTACCTTTTTCCGTCAGCTCAATGGCATTGCTTTTCTCATCGATGGTGAAATAAAGCTCTTCATCAGCCTTGGGCATCTCCTTTTCGTTGTCTTGAAGGTAGTAGCCCTCTGTTTTGAGAAGGACTTGCTTAACCCCCGGTTGACTCAAGTACTTGATCAAGGCCTTGTTCTTCGGCAATCCGCGGAAAGCTCGGAAAAGAGCCAGGCTACCCTCGTTAAGTTCCTCTTTTGAAGCGCTTTTCTCATCGGGATTGCCGATTTTCTTTTTGGCTTCGGCCAAAAGGCCGGTCACCAATTTTTTCTGTGCGTTGTAGAGCTTTTCAACCTTTGGCTTCAAGTCATTGAAGAGGTGCTCATCCCCCTTGGGTGTAGGTCCGGAGATGATCAGTGGCGTTCGGGCATCATCGATCAAAACCGAATCGACCTCATCGACGATCGCGTAGTGATGTTTGCGCTGCACCAATCGGTCAGGAGTGCTGGCCATATTGTCACGCAGGTAATCAAAACCAAATTCGTTGTTCGTTCCAAACGTGATGTCAGATTTATATGCCTTGCGACGCGCATCACTATTTGGTTGATGCTTGTCAATACAGTCTACTGATAGACCGTGAAATTCGTAAATCGGCCCCATCCACTCGGAGTCACGACGGGCCAGGTAATCGTTCACCGTTACGAGGTGAACTCCTTTTCCGGTCAGGGCATTTAAGTAAACCGGTAATGTGGCCACGAGTGTTTTACCCTCACCCGTTTGCATCTCGGCTACTTTTCCTTCGTGCAATGCAATACCTCCGATCAACTGGACATCGTAGTGAACCATGTCCCACTTGATTTCACTTCCTGCAGCTAGCCACGAATTTTGCCAAATGGCTTTTTCACCGTCTATAATTATGCTTCCTTTTGAGGCAGCAAGATCTCGGTCAAAATCTGTCGCGGTAACTTCTAAAGTCTCGTTCTCTTTGAATCGTTTTGCCGTTTGTTTCACTACGGCAAATGCCTCGGGGAGTATATCCAGAAGTACTTCTTCAATTTTATCATCCGTCTTAGCGACGATTGCATCAATTTGCTTGAAAAATTCCTCCTTTTTTTCGATCTCCATTTCGGGATCGTCATCTACTTGTTTCTGAAGTGCGGCCTTTTCTTTTTCGAGTTCGTTGGTAGCCGCGCTGATTTTGGCTTTGAGTTCGCTCGTCTTTGATCTTAACTCATCGTGCGTCAGTGAATTGAATTGCTCGTAAAACTCCTTGGTCTTGTCGACCATCGGTTTTGCCGCTTTGACGTCCTTTTCGGATTTATCTCCGAATAATTTTTTAAGTGTTTTGGTAACTGAACCTAACATGGTGTGAACTTAATTTCAATTTTCATCGGGAGCATAAAGGTACCCAAATCATCTGTATGAAGTCTCTTCTTTCGACTGCACCTTTGTACTCACAAAGCGTACCGAAGCCGACTGTGTGCCAAAATGGCTGAAAACAAAAACCCACGGCTTTGCGTGGGTTTGTATTCGGGGAAAGAATGGTTTGCTTTAGTACTCATCCTCATTGAAGAAGAAGTCCTCCTTCGTGGGATAATCGGGCCAAATGTCTTCGATAGTCTCGTAATTCTCGCCAATCTCTTCTATTTCTTGAAGGTTCTCAACAACTTCCATTGGTGCGCCGGCGCGCATCGCAAAGTCAATTAATTCGTCTTTCGTGGCAGGCCACGGTGCGTCCTCAAGGTAAGATGCTAATTCTAATGTCCAGTACATAATGAAGTCGTTTTGACGGGATTTTCAATTTTTGCAAAAGTACTTTTTTTACTTTCACAATCAAGGCTTTTTAAATTTTTATAAAAAGCTGTTAATCAATTATTCATGCTCAACTACTCATCCAAGGAATCTCTTTTGCTCCGAGATCCTTAGTGAGCTTCCTACTTAATACGAAGAAAAAGTCGGATAACCTATTTAAATAAACGGGAATCTCAGCAGGAACATCGCTTTCATCCTTCAAATGAAGTACGATTCTTTCGGCTCTTCGACAGATGCAGCGGGCTACGTGTGCCTGTGCAACCGAAGGATGGCCACCCGGTAAAACAAAGTTGCGCATTACGGGCAGATCTTCTTCCATTTCGTCGATTCTCGTTTCCAGATAAACGGTGTCTTCTTCTAAAAGTTTCGGGATTTTAAATTTGGGTTCTCCGGGCTCTGAGGCCAATTGTGAACCTACGGTAAAAAGCTTGTTCTGAATTTCAATGAGTACCTCGGCTAATCCCGCCGACAACTCCATGGATCGGAGCATACCTACCGCAGTGTTGAGCTCATCTACCGTTCCGTACGCTTCAATTCTCAGGTGGTATTTCGCTACTCTCGAACCTCCGAGCAGGGAAGTTTTTCCTTGATCACCGGTCTTGGTGTAAATCTTCATGTAAAAAGTGGTTTAATGGCTTAACGACAAAACCGCTAAGTTGTTCTGAGAAATCAATTTTGTAAAACTACTCGGCCATAGCGGCTTTGGTATCTGTTTCAACCACTCCGTCGCGCATCCTTACAATGCGCTTGGCGTGCTCGGCGATATCCTCTTCGTGTGTTACGAGTATGATGGTATTACCCGCTTTGTGGATGTCATCAAGGAGGGCCATGATTTCATAAGAGGTTTTGGTATCGAGATTTCCCGTAGGCTCATCTGCTAATATGATCGATGGATTATTTACCAGTGCTCTTGCAACAGCTACCCTCTGTCGCTGACCCCCTGATAGTTCATTCGGCTTGTGGTCCATTCGGTCTTGGAGTCCCACTTGATGCAATACTTCCTCTGCCCGTTCAGTGCGTTGCGTCTTTCCAACGCCTTTGTAAATCAAAGGGAGGGCTACATTTTCCAACGCAGAATAGCGCGGCAATAAATTAAAGGTTTGAAAAACGAAACCAATTTCTCGGTTCCGAATATCTGCCAATTCGTCATCGTCCATGTCGCTCACATCATTTTGGTTGAGAAGGTATGTTCCTCGGCTGGGTGTATCCAAGCAGCCCAAAATATTCATCAACGTAGATTTTCCGCTACCCGATGGACCCATTAAGGCCACAAATTCACTTTTGTCTATTTCTAAATCTACCGTACGAAGGGCGTGAACCTCCTGTGATCCTACTTGGTAAATCTTTGCGAGGTCTTCTACTTTTATAATGGGCGTGCTCATAATCTTATCGTAAAATGTTCTACTTCTGCTCGGTCTTTTCGGAAGAATACCAATCCCAGATCAAACAGATCAATCGTAAAAGTCACGGTTTTGTGCTGCTTGATTGCTGCCCAGGCTTCTTCCATTTCCTTCGACCAATGGATATCCCCGAAAGCCAGAACAGACTTTTCCGTTGTTTTTTTCAATATAGATTGGAAGTAGTTCAAGGTAGGTTCTTTCCGGTGATTTCCATCAATGTAGGCAAAATCTACTGTGGTCATTTTGTCCAAAGCCAAATCTAACTTATCCTCGAATCTTCCTTCCATAATTTCGGCTTCAAGGCCAATTTTTTGCAAATTTTTAACGGCCAGAGCGGCAAGCGAAGGATCGCCTTCGAGGCTAATTACATCGGCGCTTGGTTTGGCAGCGGCTAAGTATGCAGTGGTTAGGCCAAGGTTGGTCCCCAGTTCCAAAACACTGTTCAGCTCCAAATAGGAGATAAGGCGCTGCATCATTTGAGCCATCGCAATTGGAGTGGAGCTGGTCTTTGCTATTTTAGAAACGGATCTTTTCGAACCCTTCCTTGTTCTGGAGCCCGCTCCGTAATCAATCAGTTCAATAATGGTCTGATCTTGCCTCAACTCTTTTCGAACGGCTTCTATCTCATCAACTTTTTTAGCAGACTTTTTGTGAAAAACGGCCTCACTGAGATTGTACACAAAAGGCGAATGCACTCCGTGGCGCTTCTTCGCATTGAGTCGGTAGTTCAGATATGCCTTTGCCATATGCATGATACGAAAGTAAGTTGTTTAAATGTGTCGAGAAGGTGAATTCCGCTCTGCGGAATGTCAAGGTGATAATCGGAAGGAAATGACTTTTAATGGGAAAGGGGAGGATCAAAATCTCTTATCCCACGGTGCTGAAGAAGGGAATTACTTTGACTCGATTCGACTTCGCTCATCGCGAGTCGCTCTGGACAGGCTTCTCGTCCCCTGTTTTATTTAGATTGGGAATGCTGTTAAAAATCTGCGCCATAATAAGGCACGTAAGTGCCGAAGAAGGGACTCGAACCCCCACGCCCTTGCGAGCACATGTCCCTGAAACATGCGTGTCTACCAATTTCACCACTTCGGCAGGTGGGCGATAAAGGTAGAATAATCAGTTATTTTTTTGAGGTACTCATTTTAGAATTCCAAGACTACAGTTTAAATAGCTCAATCATCACGATTCATTTTGGCCAAAATCCTTTATGTTTATTAGGATGTTTATTTCAACCGTTCGACTGGGTAACCGCCTTTCTATCATGGCTCTGGCGCTATATTTTACGTTTTCCTTTACCCATCTCTCGAGTCAAGATCATGTCTGGTCGCGAAGTCTGTCCGGATTAGGAATTTCATCGTCTCAAAATATCTCTCCCGGGCAAAATTTAAGTAAGGGTATTGCACTGGATCACGAGCATAATATATACTTGACAGGCTACAGTATCGATTCAGTAGACTTTGACCCCGGCGAAGGAGAGGAAATTCTGGTAGCGGGAAACAGCGATATCTTTTTAGCCAAATATGATTCTGCAGGAAATTACCTGTGGGCGCATGTATTGGCAACTGAAGGCTTTAATCAGGCCAGGGATGTTGCCACCGATATGGAGGGAAATGCCGTGATCGTTGGTCGTGGGTCGAATGCCGCTGACTTTGATCCGGGTCTCGACGAGGCTATTCTAGGTAGTGGCTCAGAGGGTGGGATGTATGGCTTCATTGCTAAATATAATTCGGATGGAAATTACCTTTGGGCTTTGGCATTTGAATCGGGTTTTAGACAGGTGGCGACCGATCCATCAGGAAATATATATGTAAGTGGAGGTTTTAGTCAGAGTTTTGATGTCGATCCCGGACCTGATGAAATGATTTTGAATCCCGACGGTGGTGGTGTGAGCCTTGCTAAATTCAGCCCAAACGGTCAGCTCATGTGGGCTCATTCACTTTCGGGAACAGGAAATTTGGGAACACCCACAAGCATTTCAATTTGCAATAATGGAGACCTACTGATCGCAGGATCTTTTGGAAACTCAGTGGATTTCGACCCTTCTGAATCAGATTTTATCTTGAATGCGGAAACCTTGTCTGACCGATTCTTCGCCAAATACTCTTCCGCAGGTAATCTGCTTTGGGCTAGAGGACTAAATGTAAATGGTCATTGGGCAGGTGGTGGTAGTGGCGGTGGCGAAACATTTTTGGTAAAAGAGAATTCAGAAGGCGAAATAATAACTACAGGAAATTTCAAGGGGTTGGTAGATTTTGATCCGGGTCCGCAGGTGGAATATGTGAATACCGGTTTGAACAGGTCGACTTTTTTTTCTAAGTATACGGCTGAAGGAAACTTTATGTGGGTAAAGGCGATTCAAAGCACCTATACTCAGGTCCTTGATTTAAACATAGATTGTCGCGATAATATTTACCTCACCGGGAGTTTGATTCATGCAGACTTTGATCCCGCCGGCGATGGTTATGTTCCGCTGACCAGCAATGTTCAGTCTGCCTTCACTCATTTTATGGCGCGCTACGATAGCGATGGCAATTACGAATCGGTGGTTCAAGTTGGTGGAAGTACAAGCGGACCTGCTATCTGCCATTCAATCGTTGCCAATAACTACTGGTATTTGAGCGGTGGATTTAGACAGGTACAAGATTTCGATCCGGATACCTCCGCCTTGGCCCTCCTTCAGATGTCAGGTGCTAGTGCGAGCTTCAATACCTATTTTGCTAAGTATCGCGTTGCGGTTCCAACTGATACCTTTCGTACACGACTTTGTCCGGGGGATACGATTTTTCTGAACGATACCCTGACCGGCGAGTCTTTTCTGTGGCAGGATGGATCGGTTAATCCGCAACTTCCCGTCTTTTCGCCAGGAGAGTACGAAGTGAACATAACTCAAGATAATTGTACTAAAAAGAGGCATTTTTTCGTCGAGGTGGATTCCCTTATCGAACCGGATTTGGGCAGGGATACTACGCTCTGTGATGGTGAAGAATGGACTTATTTTTACCCCGGTGAAAACGGGAGTTTGCTTTGGCAAGATGGTGATACGAGTACTGTCTACACTGTAAGTGCAGAAGGAACTTATATAGTTGAGGCAACCGCAGGCGCATGCATGGCAACTGATTCGGTGAATATCATCGTCGTGGATTGCACTCTCGAAATCCCGAACGTCTTTACGCCAAACGGTGACGGCCGTAATGATCGATTTCTCCCGCGTTTCGGAAATGGTATTCAAGTGGTAAAATTGGTTATCCGCAATCGCTGGGGAAGGGTAGTGTATACCACGGAAAATATGTTGTTTGGCTGGGATGGTTACTTAGACGGCGCGCCGGCGAGTGCAGGTGAATATTATTTTACCATTGAATTTACGGCACCCGATGGAGTTCGCAGAATCACCGGAACCTTATCGCTATTTAGATAACT
>JGI12210J13797_10006490_pt1 | contig 12300 bp, 12 predicted proteins | sample ElkSlonscriptome_3_FD_13797 | JGI IMG/M metagenome (IMG submission 13797) | reverse complement strand
GCTTGCAAGGAACGGACTCTTTTTGTGCAACCGAGTCCCCGACCACGTGTTATCAAAAAGCCCCGAAAATTCGGGGCTTTTTGGGGTTTTGGCTACAAGGATTCTGTCGCACCACGTTGTGTTGCGGGGGTTTTTATGGTTCGGGTCTGATCTACGTTCCCTGAGGGCCTTTCCTGCTTTTGGGGAGGCCCATGCCGTAGACGGAATTAAAAATTACGCTCAGGCTGGAGAAGACCATTCCAACGGCACAAAATGCGGGTGAAAGCCAGCCGATCGCAGCGATGATTATTCCGACGGTGTTGTAGACGAATGCCCAGCTATAGTTAACTAGGATCTTTCGGCGAACTTTTCGCTGCATGTAGGGAAGGTCGCGAAGATTGCCGATCTCCGGAACCATGAACACGCCGTCTGCACTCATCTTGGCCGGGATCTGGCCGGAAAAAACGGCGAGCCCCAAGTCGGCCACCGCTAACGCCTGAGCGTCATTTATACCATCCCCCACCATCATGACGGTCTTGCCTTGCCGCTGGAGCTCTGCGATTTCGGTCTGCTTGTCACCGCTGCCCATCTCGCCATGATATTCTGAAATGCCAAGTTCCTGCGCCACCTGTTCAACCACCTGTTTGCGGTCGCCGGAAAAAATATACGGACGTACCCCAACCGCTTTCAGGGCATCAATCAGTGGTTTTGAATCGTCCCGAATCGTATCCTTGAGGCCAACCATGCAGTAGCATTCATCCGCATCACCGAACATGACAATCGTTGATTGCTTCAGGTCCGGAGGAATTCCAATGTTTGGAAAAAGATCGGCATTTCCAGCGAGGTAATGATGCCCATCCACTTTAGCGGAAACCACCGTCCGGGCAATGGTTCGATCTTCCACCGAACGCGGAGTGCCAACCACGGCCAGGGCCCGCGCAATTGGATGTTCAATCCCGTTTTCCAGCGATGCCAGAATATTGAGATAATCCGGATTTTTCTCTTTGATCCAGACCACCTTATGTACATCCGGTGCACCGCGGGTGAGCGTTCCGGTTTTATCGAATACGACAACGTCGGGCTTGAGTCCCAGCACCTTCCCATTAAAGATCTGAATTCCGAGTCCCCGCACCTTCTCAATGGCTGCAGTAAGCACCAGTGGTTCGGCAATACCAAATGCACAGGGACAGGCGATGATAAGCACACTCAGCAACCGGATCATCGCCTCGCCGTGTTCGCCCCAATACAAGTTGGCCAAGTAGACCAAAACCGCGGTTGCGACAACGATCGGCACAAAGACCTGGCTGATGCGGTCTCCCAGCGAAAGCTGTTGTTTGCGAGTATTGAAGGCCTCGATGGTACTTTCGACAATCTTCTGGATTAGGTTGCTCTGTCCGCCGGCAGGGACGGAAAGGCGGGCGGCATCGGAAAGCAGTTTGGCCCCGGCACCGACATAGTGTCCCCGCTCCAGCGATACCCCGTGCGATTCGCCGGTAATCAGACTGAAATCGAACTCGGCAGTGCCCATCAAGATGCCGTCCGTTGGTACAAACTCATCGCGGTTGACCAAAAATTCCTGCCCGGGTTCCAGCTCCTCAACTGCAGTATAATCCTCTTCAATACCCTCCCTTTCAACTCGGGCTTTTTTCGGCAGTTGCCAGGAGAGCGAGCTGACGCGGCGGCTCAGCTTTTTATAAAACGAAGTCGATATGAGGTTGCCGGTTTCGATCAGCATCAACAGCAGGGTTACCACATCAAAATAGAGGTGCGCAAAATCGCCGGTAATCATTGAATAGACGGAATAGATCCATGCGGCTGTCGTGGAGAGCACCACCAGGCTTTCCATTCGGAACTGGCGCATCAGTATCTGCCGGAATCCCATGATCATGGTGGTTTTTGCGGCATAGAGCGGAACCAGCGTTCCAAACAGCGCCAGCAGAATGGAACAGACCAGCTGCATGGCAAATGGAACATCCCAGCTCTCGGCAGAAATGACCACGAACGAGATCATCATGTTGTTCAATGCAAAGAACCAGCCAGCCCCAAAGCGGAAGTAGTCAAATCCAGCGCGATCAGCATCGTCCCCTTCGTAGAACTTATAGCCGAGCTTTTCGATGTTGGTCTGGATGGTGTCTTTACCGATCTGCATCGGGTCAAAGGAGAGCGTGCAGGTCTCGGCAATGAAGTTGAGGTTAACATTTCCAACCCCTGGAAGTTTTCCGAGGCTATTATGCACCAGCCACGAGCAGGCCGGGCAGACCATCCCCCCCACCAGAAAACAGAGGTCCTCCCCATTCTCAATTTCCTGCTCCTGCGATTCCAGATTCTGGCCATCCGGGAACACCCCTTCGAGCAACTGAGTAATCCTTTCGTCGCGCTCAGCACCTTCCAGCCCCATCTTACCGATGATGACGTGTACGGCGGCGCATCCCGGACAGCAAAAGTCGCCATCGCCTCCGGGAACACTTCTGTTACAGACTATGCAATGATCGGCCATTTTTCTAACCACAAAGACACGAGGGTCAACCAGTTACACCAAGCCAGGACTTCGTGTACTTAGAGCCCACGAAGTTCATTATCCCGAAGTTTCTGCCGGTATGAGCCGGAGTGTAAATAAGACGCAGTAGACGATCCCAATGATTAAACAGATCCAAGGGAATGCTTTTTCAAAACGCGCGCCCCATGTTGCATCGACCAGTCTTCCGAGGGAGATACCGAGTTGCATAAAGAAAGTCTGGGTGACCACAAAGGCCAGCATGAAGGCCCCGCCCATCCACCAGCTGCCCTGCCCAACGGCCATGGCAAATGCGGCATAGAGCATCCCGCAGGGAATGAGCGACGTGCAGGCCCCGCCCAAGGTCAGTTTACCGAGACCCCCGCTGAAAAAACGGGAAAGCCAGCTGCTTTTGGGGGCCTTGAGGCCTTTTTTACGGAAGGCGTAGGCTGCGATGAAAAACATCATGACCCCAGGGAACAGCAGCGATAGCAACGCGCCCCGAAACGGGTGCTGTCCTTCCTGACAACAGAAGTGTGCCGGACCAATATTGATAAATTCACCAAATGCGCCAAACAGCATGCCGGCTAGGGTATAGCCGAAGATTCGGCCCAGATTAAACAACGACAGGGCTTTGAGACTTTTTTCGCGATGAAGGGCACAAACGGACACATGCAAAGGCCCGCACATGGCATAACAATGCGGGATGGCGGTGAAGCCTAATCCTGCGCCTAAAATGATGGCTGTAATGAGCTGTTCCATAAACGCGCATTACACTATCACCATTTCTTAGTATTGCAATGCACTCCGTGAAGAATTGGAGCACTTACCCGCGGGAAAATTTCCAACGATTGGAAACTAGCGATTAAACGCGCTGGTGCTGTAGGAAAGTGGTTTTCCGGGATTGATAAATAACCGGGAGTTTTTCGGTTTCTGTGGGGTCACCGAATTGCAGTGCGTGTAAATGGCAGGATGATACCCATGTTTATCGCCACATAACCGGCTACGATCATAGGGATGCCAATAGCCGCGCGTTCGATGGAAGGATGAGAAATAGCCTACGGTAATGGTGGAGCTACGCCTGCTTTTGTCGCCCTCCAGAAGATATCGGGCCCGCGCAGTTTCAAGCCGTTCTTTTTCAAGGGCGGCTTGTTCTTTGGCCAGTTGCAGCCGCTGGCGCTCCAGATCCAGCTTGCGCTCTTCGCGGTTCATGAGCAGTTCCTCTTTTTCCAGCGGCGTCATCCAGGTGCCTTCAAATTCGATTAGACCTTTAGCCCGCTGGGTATCGGCAAAAGCCTTGCGTTCGGCAGCCGCTTTTTCGATTCGTGCCTGACGCTTGGTATAGTATTGCAGCTCTTCTTCCACTTTCTGCCGCTGCTCCGCAGTAAGCGAATGAGGAATCAGATCTTTAAACTTTACCTGACATCCGCCGCCATCATGCACAATGAGCATCTGATCAGGATTTACCGAAATGATGGTGACATTGCGGTACACGGCCCCGTCTTTAACCGTCAGATCATCGGCGATACTGCTGAAGCCGAGGGTTAGGGCTAAAATGTAGAGTACTTTTTTCAATGCATTCCCTCTCATGGATTTAATCAGTATAGCACCACCGTCAACCCATCTATATTGAGAGGGTTTAAACATCACGAATTCCGCCCTTTTTTGGTTTTAATCACCTTGAGGGTGTCGTCACGCTGGCGGCGTCATGTCCGCGTCCCATCAATCCAGCCTCATAGGCGCCGAATTCATTGCATTTTTCTAAGTGAAAAGCGCAGAGAATATTTCAGGTTATTAAAGTCCTTTGACAGCCTCTACATTCGCCCGCATGACCGTCAGAAAATCACCATCCGGCGGCCGGTTACCGCAAGGGTTGAATACGACGCTCTTGATGCCCTTTTGGGCCAGCGCTTTTTTAACGGAAGGCAACGGCTCATCTTCCCAGAGCATGACATCCGCCTTGTGCGTTTCCAGAATATCCTCCAGCTCGCGCCACATCGCCCGGTCGGGCTCGCTGTCCGGCTCCCAATGGACACTTTCCATATTCAGATCGTAGTGCGCCGCAAGATATTGATAGACCGGGTGCGAACCAAGAAGGGGTTTCTTTTCCAGAGGTTGGAAAACCTCTTTCAGGTCTGCATCCAGTTTTTCAAGATCGGCTACCAAAGCAATGAGTGCGACATCGTCCAACGCGACCATGCGAGACAGGGAAGCATATATGGTCTTTGCCTGATGCACGGCCAGCTCTGGATTGAGCCATAGGGTGAATGCCACGTCTCCGTGCACATGTGCATCACCCGATGCGTGAGCATGACTGCCGGATCCATCGAGCGCAATCAATTGTGATTCCAGACCACGAGCTGTATTGACCAATCGATCTTCCGGTAACGCAGCGGACGACACCCATTTGGCATACTCGGCACCATTTAAAAGAATGAGGTCGGCATTCTGGAATTCCAAAATCTTCTCCGGGGTCGGCTCCCAGAACGCGGGGTCGCCCTCCATTTCAGGGAATACAATCTCAATCTGATCGCCGGCCAAACGCTCCGCGAAATAGGCTAGCGGATAGTTCACGGTGTACACCGTTGGCTTTAATGTTTGCCGAGCCTGCTCTTCATGATGAGCACACCCTGCCATAAGAAGAGCTAAGAGGAGAAGTTGAGCTAATTTCATCGTATCGTTTCCTTATATTACATCATCATCTCACCGTTTAATGAACGAGCGGTGCGTACAAATTCTACCGTGTCTGCGGAGCTATCGGTTCGGGATCATTGAAATGAAACAGGGTATTGCCCTGCCCAAGTTCGGTGGTACAGGCCTCGGCGCAGAGATTGCAGTTGGTACAGTCCGGCCCCTTGCTTTCAAAGCGAGCCCGCAAATCCATCGGACAGATCTCCTCGCACTTCCGGCAGTTAGTGCAGGTTTTTTCCGGGTTGGTAAACTTCATTGTGCGGGTGAACTCAGACTGCAACAGCATCTGGATCAACGCATAGGGGCAGCCTTTTTTACAGAAGCGTTCCTGATAGCCTACAAACAGGAACATAAAACCACCAAAGAGCGCCAGGGAAATTCCAATGATTGGAAGATTGCCGGACATCGCCAGTTTGATCTGGTTATCCAGGGGTTGGAAAAAGGAGATAATCACCTGGGTCAGAATCACAGATAACAATAGTGACCAAAGGATGATTACCCGCTTACGGTTGTCCGCTACTTTATTTTTCGGATTGTTCACTTTTTCAAGGAACATATGCATCGGGCACAAATGCGAACAGAAGAGCCGCCCTTTCTTCATCCCGATTCCTACGACGAAGAGCAGCAGACCTACGATAGTGAAAAGCGGGTAAAACATGGTGGAGAGGCCGAAGTCTTTTCCAAAGACCCGCATGCACTCGCCATCGAGATCAAAACAAAAAAAACGAAGCGGAATGCTGAGGAGGACCAGAACACTGAGGGTCTGGATGATCCTGCGCCGCTTCGTATAAAAGTCCTTAGCCATAGCTAAGATATATACCGAAAGGTATTAGGGATTAAAATTAAGAATGAGGTAAACAATACAGACGATGGTCAGGATGATTTCAATGGCAATGTTGAATCTGCCGATATCTGCATGTCCCTGTTTGATTTCATTCGTGGTTTCCAGATCGTATTTTTTTTCTTCAGCCATTGATTCTCTCCCGCTTATTTTTCGTAGTCGTTGAGCGGATTACCCTCTTGATCCACACGCCAGTTTTTATTGCGCCCGAGCGTCTGAATATAAGCCGTAAGGTCGGCAATTTCTTCATCGGTCAGATAGGCAAATGAAGGCATGATGGATGCTTTTTCATAAATCCCTTTACGGTCGGGAAATTTATCGCCCATATCGCGCGGGTTCTTGAAGTGGGCATAGTGCCATTCCGACGAATATTTACCCCCGACGCGTGCAAGATCCGGCCCCGTACGTTTGGTCCCGAGGAAGTGCTGTTTATCGTTCACATATTCCCAGGATTCTGAAGCGGGTGCTTCAACAAGGCGCCAGCCATAACGGCGTTTGTCGGAGTCCAGATCACGCACCTGCTGGGTGTGGCAGTATACGCAGCCTTCACTTTTATAGATCTCGATTCCCCGCAGTTCCTGTTCTGTGTACTCGTGCACGTCTTTGTCCGTGGTGTATAGCGACGGATCAACCATGGGCGGAACAATGGTGGTCAGCACAGCACCGACGGCGAACAGGGCAAATGCCGCAACCGATGTGGCCAATAAGCTTTTTTCTACATCAATCTTCATGAATCAATCCCCTTAATGCGCGGATACGGTTTCAGACTCGGCGACTTCCCCGTCGGCCGGTTCGTCAGGATATTTCCCGAACAGCGTCTGCAGGATGTTGTACAGGAACAGGAAGTAAGCAATGAAAATGGCGCCGCCGCTGGCGAAGCGCATCCAGTGCGCATGCTTCAACGCATCCAGCGTATCCACAAACGTGTTTTCCGGGTTGAGCCATGCAAAGCCCTGAATCACACCGCTGATCCAAAGTACGGCAAAAAACGGAACACTGGCGATGGTCATGATCCAGAACTGCAGATTACCGAGATTTTCATCGTATAACTTTTTGCCCCGCAGTTTCGGCGCAACGTAATAGATACCCGCCATGGCAAAGTAGGAGAAGGCACCGAATAGCGCCATATGAGCATGTCCGACGACCCAGTCTGTTTTAGACGTGATTTCGTTCACGGAACGAATCGCCTGGAACGGGCCCTGAAGGCAGGTGAAAATATAGTAAACCGTGCCCATCATCAACAGCTTGGGTATCGGCCCCTTCATTCTTGTTCCGCGAGGCGCGGTCGCAAACGTTCCGAAGAAGTTTGTGATTACGGCCATGACCGGAATAATCAGACTGAAGGAAAAGATGATCGATACGGTTTCCAACCAATGGGAAATCGGACCGTGAATCATGTGGTGAGCCCCCGTCCATACATACACGAAGGAGATCACCCAGAATCCGATCATCGACAGCTTATGCGAATAAATCGGGGTATCGAGCTGTTTCGGAATCAGATAATAGGCAATGGCCACACCGAGCGGCGTGAAGATCAACCCCACCGCGTTATGCACATAGAACCAGATCAGATTGGCCTGATTTACACCAGCCACCATCGGCAACTGACTGAACATGTTGCCGGTAATAAACACAAAGGTCGTCCAGATGACGGCACCTAGCGTGTACCATACCGTTACATAGAGATATTTCACCTTACGGGTGGCCACGGTACCGAATACGTTGATGGCAAACAGCACCCAGCAGACGGCAATCATATAGTCGAACGGCGGCGGAATTTCACCATACTCAACGTTCTTAATATTGCCCGTAACGATGGAAATAAGTCCACCGATCAACGCGACGTTATAGATGATGCCCATCGCCACACCGAGTTTTTCCGAGAAGAGCTTGGTGTGAAGAATACGCGGCAGAATCCAAAATAGGATACCCATATTTGCCTGAAGCAACCAACCGAAGAGGTTGATGTTGGTATGCAGAATACGAACGCGCGGCATGGATAGATATTCAATTTCTCCAACCGTTGGAACTACGAATTTCAGTGCAGTCAACAAACCCATGGTCAGCGCGAGACCAAAGAAAATGGTCGCGCCGACCACCATCGTTTTAGCAGCAGTATCTTGTTTCATTATTTTGCTTCCTCGGTATTGCCCCGGATGAAGGCGATAATATCAATAATGGTCTGGTCTGACAGATGGTCATGCGAAGGCATCGGCGTTCCGGCCACACCCAGCAGGATGGACTGATAGAGACGCTCATCCGTCATCCCTTCCTGATTCATAAACTCTTTATTGAGCAGGTTACGCGGCAGCGGATGCTGAAGGTTATACGCGTTAGGCCCTTTACCGTTGGCCAGCTTGCCGTGGCAGGACGTACATGCCTGTTGGAAGGCCGCCTCGCCTCGTTCCACATCTCCGGCTTCTACGACCTTGCCTTTATTTTTCCAGTCGCGGCGATCATCATCACCGATTTTCGGAAGAGAAACCTCCATGCGTTTGAAATTCTTCTTCTGTTCATCCAGTGTTTTGTCCTTGATGAACTCAATCAGCGTTTCAATTTCACCTTCGGTCAACACATTTTTCCATGCCGGCATAGCGGTTCCGGAAACACCGTTCAGAATGGAATTCTTGAATCGGTCTTCATATGCGACAACAAACTGATGTCGGCTGAAATCCCTCGGATAAGGATCCAACATGGCCGATACAATGCCCTGTCCATTCATATCTTCACCATGACAGGAAACACAGTATGTATCGTACAGTTTCTGACCTTCTGAATCAGCTGAAAGCTTATAACCGAAGGTTGAAAGGAACATGACCAAGCTGTCCAGCTCAGCATCATTATAGTCCTTGAAGGTCGGCATGATGGAGTCCGGTGCGTGCTTTCGGGAATTGACGATATGGTCCTTCACCCAATCCTCACCGCGGTTGCGGATGGCCCAGGTCAGCTCCGGGCCGATATTTCCGCCGGCCAGCTGGCCATCGTCGCTACGGAAGGCGTGACAATTCACACAGCCCCCACGATTGATGGACCCCTCAAACGGAACACCGGCAAACAGCGCACGGCCCGCATCTACACTCGCTTCTGAAATTCGAACTTCATCGGCTTTCGGTTTAATATAACCGATCGGTGCGGTGTCGTCGGAACGCAGCTTACTCTTCTGCTGCCCTTTGAGGTAGGTTGCCAGAGCAAAAACCGTATCGTGATCATGCACCCAGTCAAATTTCGGCATCTTCGAATTTTCATCATTCGCTTTCGGATGAACGATGGATTCATACAGATAATCGAAACTGAATTTTCCGCCGGCATCCGTCAGTTCCGGTGCTTGGGATGACGTCGATACGCCCGCAATGGTGTGACAACCCCAGCAGGCTTTTTCGAGGAAGAGCTCCCGGCCCAGTTCATAGACTTCGGCACCGGCCAGATGACCGCTTTCCATTGCATGACAGCGAACGCAGCTTGACTGAGCCATTTTTCCGTTCAACAACGGAGCAATCCAACCATGAGCCTCGCCATGGGCCAGATGCATATCCAGGTCGCGGCTTGAGCCATCGTGACAAATCGCACAACCGATTTTATTGAAATCGTGCGGATCTTCTTGAGCACCCGGTACAATCGGCGGATGCGTGGTCAACGGCATGTCAAAATCCTTAGCCCCCGGATTTGATGCGCCGATGTGGCAGCTTTGGCAACGGTCCACCAACATGGAGGACGGCGTTTTGACATTAACCTGCTTAACGACCGGCCCCGGAAAATCCTCGCCCAGCGCTTCGTAGTACGCTTTCTGATAGCGGATGTAATCCTCATCAAAACCTTTACGAATGGCCAGCCCGAGAAAAACCATGCCCAGCAGACCAATGAATAGAAGAATACGATAATCCTTAATCATCTTAGTGTCCTCCCCCTGCAGCGTGTTCTACCCACGGGTAAACGATGGCCCAGTTTTCTCCACGGAAGTAAACACCGATCAGGATCAAAGCCAGCATGAAGAGGTAAAGCCCGATGAACAGGGAATTTTCCAGGAAACGCTCGCGGGCGAACCAGACGCCCGGGATGTTTTTCCGGTAGGTTTTCGTGAATGTTTCCATCGCAATTTCAATGTATGGCAGGAACATAACCCCACCGGCCATGATGCCCGGAATGACGACCCCGCCGATGAAGCCGTCGTATGACGTCAACTCCTGCAGACCGAGAAAGTACCACGGAGCTTTGGCCGGGTTGGTCGGATGATTCGGATCAGCCGGACCTTCGAGTGGCGCATCGAAGAAAACAGAGATCAGGCTCATGACCACCATCAGACCGGCAAAAACCATGACTTCGCGAACGATCAGCTTCGGCCAGGCAAACATCATCTGATCCACTTCTTCGTTCACTTTCGGTTCATTGCCTTTAACAATTTCCACCAGCTTGTAACTGCGGGCAGTTTTGAATACGGAGTTATTTTTCACAGCACCGAATTCTTCATCCGGAATCTGCTTTTCTTTAGATGTGTCTGCCGGGCGGGCCAGGCCGCCATCTTTACGAATGCGGAAGAAGTGAACCGCAATCAGGAAGCCCATCACGCTCGGCAGCACCGCCACGTGGAGTACGTAGAAACGGATTAATGCCTCAGCACCAACGTCGGTATCGCCCAACAATACGGCACGAATCAGTGCGCCACCCGGAGCAATCTTGGCAATTTCAGTACCCACTTTAACGCCCCAGAAGGCCAGCTGATCCCACGGCAGGAGATAGCCGGTGTAGGAAAGGAATACGGTCAACAGACCAAGGATACAGCCGATGACCCAGTTAAACTCCCGGCCGCCGCGGTGAGCGCCCGCCAGATAAACGCGGAGCATATGCAAGGCGACAAAGGCCACCATACCATGTGCCGACCAGCGGTGCATGTTCCGCAGGAAGTCACCCCAGAACACATTCGAGCGCAGATTCACCATCCGGCTGTATGCATCCGGAAGACCGTCCGGACCAATCGCGGTCGACGGAACATAATGGAACATCAGCAGAATACCGGTCAGGGCCAAAATCAGGAACAGGTAAAAGGTGATCAAACCCAGCCCCATCGTCGTTTTAAACTTTACCGAACGTTTATGAATTTTGACCGGCTGAATGTGCAGCAGTACGTTGCTGAACATAATCTTGGATTTGGTCAAACCCGTGTTATCCATTCGGTGACGGAAGAAAGAATAATAGAGCTTATCCCCGAAATCCTTCACCATTTTTTTCAATTCATCCATTAGCTATCCCCTTGCGAGATGGAAGTTTTACGCAATTTTAAATTTGCTGCCTTCCGGCATAGAAGTTCCGGTATCAATTTCAAGTTGGCCACCGGGTACTGTTTTAATTTCCAACCAGGGCAAGGTTTTCGGAGCAGGCCCGCCAACCACAATACCATCTGAATCATACTGGGATCCGTGACAGGGACAGAGGAAACCCGTTTCCACACGGTTTACCGTACAGCCCAGATGCGTGCAGACCAAAGATATCGCAGATACCTCTTCATCGGACACGCGGCGAAGGACCACTTTCATATCATCAAAAACCATTTCGTCCCCGACTTCCGGAAGATCCTTCACCGGCACCAGGAACTTCTGCGGGGTTCCATAAGAAACCACCGGCATCATATATTTAAACAACGCACCGCCTGCTCCTGCGGCGGCGGCCCCCATGAGACCAAACGCGGCTGACATCGTAATCAGCTCGCGCCGGCTCTTACCGTCTTTTTTTTCTTCCGACATTATTTTCTTCCTCCGTCAACAGCACCTTCCAGGTGCTTTTCCTCTTCCCGGAAAATTACATACTTTGCTTCTTCAGGATCGTCGAACTGACCATCCTTGACCGCCCACCGGAACAGCACAAAAAAGACAGCGCCCAGTATCGTGGTCGTGATCAACAGAATGATGGTCATGATCAGCATGGTAATCTCCTAAGCAAAACAATCCTCAAATTCATTCACGGTCATTTTACACGCACCCGTCGGGCACTTCTGTGCACACATGCCGCAGCGAATACACTTCAGCGGGTCAAACAGCATGACCGAACCTTCCGCTTCCGCCACTTCCATACTGCCGAACTCCATCGTCGCCAGTGTTTTCAAATCTTCGCCGCCCTCTACCCGATCCACCGTTTTCATCGATAGGCAATACGACGGACATACATCCACACATCCACCGCAGAGAATACAAATATCCCCTTCAAACGTCGGATGGATATGACATTCCAGACAACGACCGGCCTGCTCTTTCGCTTCTTCGTCAGGATATTCGAGCGTTGTATTAAACTCAGGCTGCTCGGCCGG
>JGI12210J13797_10495293_pt1 | contig 12301 bp, 10 predicted proteins | sample ElkSlonscriptome_3_FD_13797 | JGI IMG/M metagenome (IMG submission 13797) | reverse complement strand
AGCTGTGCCACGGCTACCTCAGCGAGCGCCACCCGGAGATCGACGCGAGCTTGGTCGAGATTCCCGGCTACGGTCACCAAGACGTGTTCATCGGGCGGGCCGCGGCGCTCGACGTGTTCCCGCGGATCCTCGCCTGGCTCGACGATCGCGTGCCGGTCCAGGACTGAGCTAGCGAGAAAGGGCAGCCGCGGGCGCTCAACCCGCCCGCGCGAGCTCGAGTGAGCCCTTTCGTTCCTCATGGGTCTGCGCGCGAGCGCTGGCCCGCGACTGCTAGCAGCCCGTGGTGAAACCCAACACGCCGCCTCGCTTGGCCTTTTCGCCGAGGGCGTTGGCGCCAAAACTTGCAGTACCGGGCATACTGCGAGTGCCGAGTCGACAACGGCAGGAGCGGCCCCAGATGTGCCTGGCGGTGCGAATTCAAACTGGTCGCCGCTCTAGCGTCGGCGGCGGAGGCCGGCGCCGAGGGCCAAGGCCGCGAGCGCGAGGCCGGCGAGGCCAGCGTCGCCGTGGCTCTCGACCGCGCAGCCCTTCGACTCGTCTTTGTCGCCGCCTTCTTCGGTCTCGGCCTCGGCCGGCATGTCGAGCTTGGGGTCGTCGGGTGGGACGTCGGCGAGGGCGAAGGGAGCGGTCAGCGCGATGACTGAGAACACGAGCGTGGGCGCGAGCTTGGACATCGCACCGTTTTACTACGAAAGGTCTCACGACGTGTGCTCGCCCGTCGCCCGGACATCCATCTGGATGACCGCGACTTGGGGCTCGTCTGGGCTCAGCGCGCGATCATGACACACCCGGCGGGTGTTCGCGCTCACTGCGGAGTCCAATCACGCGGCCGTGCAAGGCCGAGCCGAGCCGGTGTACGCTCGCGCCCTCGTGACCTTCGATCTCGCCGGCTTCCTCGCGCCCTTCGTGATCTACGCGGCCGTGTTGGCCCTCCACCTGCTGCTGCCCGCCCGCCGCGTCGAGGGCTACGTCCGCGACGCCGAGGGCGTGCCGCTGCGCTACCGCCTCAACGGGCCCCAGGTCCTGTTCGCGTCCGTGTTCGTCTGGGTCCTCGTCGGCTGGCTCGAGTGGCTGCCCTTCGACTGGCTCTACCACCACCGCTGGGCCAGCCTCGCCGGGGCGTGTGCGATCGGGCTGGGCTTTTCGGCCTGGATCGTCGCGCGCGGGCCGTCGACGGGCAAGTCGCTGGCGGCCGAGTTCTACCTCGGGCGCCTCGACAACCCGCAGTTTTTCGATCGCCGCGTCGACGCCAAGATGTTCTTGTACCTGATCGGCGCGGTCATGCTCGAGCTCAACGTGCTGAGCTTCGCGGCCCACCACTTCGCGGCCGTCGACGCGCCATCAGCGGGCGTCGCGCTCTACGTCGCGCTGCTGAGCTTTTTCGTCTGCGACTACCTCAGCTTCGAGCGGGTCCACCTCTACACCTACGACCTGTTCGCCGAGCGCGTCGGGTTCAAGCTCGGGTGGGGCTGTCTGACCTTCTACCCCTACTTCTACTGCGTCGGGCTGTGGGCGGTGGCCGACGAGCCGGCGCCCGAGACCGGGGTCTGGCGGCTGTGGCTCGCGGGCTTGGTGTTCATCACGGGCTGGTGCTGCGCGCGCGGGGCCAACATGCAAAAGTTCTACTTCAAGCTCGATCCCAAGCGGATGTTCCTCGGGTTGATCCGGCCCAAGGTCATCAGCGACGGCGAGCGCTCGCTGCTGTGTAGCGGGTTTTGGGGGGTCGCGCGCCACATCAACTACCTCGGCGAGATCCTCATGGCGACGGGCACGGTCTTGGCGCTCGGCCACCTCGGCGATCCCTGGCCGTGGCTGTACCCGCTGTACTACGTGGCCCTGCTCGTGCCCCGCGAGCGCGACGACGACCGCCGCTGCGCCCGCAAGTACGGCGCGCTGTGGACCCGCTACTGCGAGCGCGTTCGCTACCGGATCATCCCGGGCGTGTACTGACGGATCTGCGTCGGGTTTACGCCGGATGGGGCGCGTGGGACCGTGGGCCGGTGAACGCCCGCATCGCCCCTTGCGTCATCATCTGCGCGTTGGTCAGCGCCTGCGCCACGAACACCGAGCCGACGACGCTCGCGCCCGAGGCCGAGGCCGAGGCGCCGGCTGTCGCGCCGCCCGAGCAGGGCCATGCTGCGGGCGGGGTCTGCGAGGCGCGCGAGCTCGAGGTCTGCGCCTCGGCCTGCTACGACGTGGGCTGCTTCGAGTGGTGCGCGGGCCCGGGCTGTCGCGCGGCGCTCGTGAGCCTCGACGCCTGCGTGGCCGAGGTCGACGCCCGCTTCGGCGACGCGCCCGACTACGAGTTTGTCGAGTCCCCCGACGGCGAGCCCTACCCCACGGACGAGTCCCTCGACCGGGTCGAACGCTGGTACGAGGCGTACGACGCCGCGCTCGACGAGCGCTGGGCCGCGGTCTGCGAGGACGAGTGCGCGGCCTCGATCGACGAGGCCGACGACGGCGCGGACTTTTGCGCCGAGGACTGGCGCGACCATCGCGACAAGTGGGCCGAGCTCAGCGCACCACCGGCGCCTTCGCCCCGCAGTGAGGCCGGGGGTCTCGTCGCGGTGATGGGCGGCGGGCTGCTCGACTCCGGCACGGCGGTCGCCAGTGTGCTCGGGGTCGGCGGGTCCTCGCTCGAGCTCGTCGACGCGCCGAGCGTGCCGGTTGGCGACGAGCGCCGCGGACCGCTGCAGGCGATCGTCGTGGGTCAGGGCGCCGCGCTCGGCGGTCTGAGCGACTGCGTGCCCGATCCGCCCGAGGACGGCGTGAGCTTCGAGTTCGAGGTCGAGCTCGGGCCCACGGGCGAGGTCGTCGCGTTCGATCTGCTGTCTGGGGCCGCGGTCACGGGCAACTGCGTCGGGGCCCAGCTGAGCGCTGGCGTCGTGCTTCCGTCTCGCGTCGCGCGCGACGTCGGCCGGATGCGGGTGCGCGCGCTCGTCCGCGAGCGACCGGACTACGATGGGATGGACTGGGGCCGGATGGAGGGGACGGACTTCGACGGGCTCGGTCAGGGCCTCAGCGGCTCGGGGATCGGGGGCGGCGGCGGAGCGGGGGGCGGCGGCGAGGGAGCGGCGCTCGGCGGCCTGGGCTCGGTCCGAGCCAGCGGCAGCGCCGAAGACCAGCGCGCCGAGCCCGAAGACAGCGACTGAGCGCGGAGCTCAGGACGGGTCGTCTTCGACGAGGGCGACGCTGACGCGCATGATCTCGCTGGCCCGCGGATAGGCCCACGGCTCGGCGCGGTGGTCGACGATCTCGACCCTCGCGTCCTCGACCCAGCCGCCGCCGGGCGCGGGCTGGCGCGCGTACTGGTTGGGGCCGATCCCCGGCGCCTCGTCGACCTCGGTCCCGACGTCGACGAGCTGAACAAAGACCTCCTGCTCACCGATGTTGGGCACGCCCTGGTCGAACAGCGGGATGCCCGGGCGGCTGGTCCCGACGATGAAGTCGTTGGCCGCGAAGTAGGCGCTCATCAAGGTCAGGCGGTCGCCGGGATAGGCGTCGAGCTCGAAGCGGACGCGTTGACCGGGCGCGAGCTCCCAGCCGTTGGTCGGCGCGGCGAGGCCGTGGGCGTCGACCGTCGGGCTAAAGTCGAGCTCGTGGAGTCGAGTGAGCACGAAGCCGTCTTCGGCGAACTGCTCGAGCCCGGGGCTGGCGAGCTCGCCGGGATCGTAGAGCGCGGCGTCGCCGTCGTGTTGGGCCCACAGCACGCTCGACAGCGAGGACGACAGGCGCGGGAGCTCGCGCAGCAGCGGCTGGGGATCGCCCTCGCTCGCGAGGGCGAGGAGCTCGGCCGAGGCCGGCGCGCCCTCGGCGAAGACCTGGGCGTCGGGGTCCATGACCAGGCAGACCCCGGCGCTGAGCTCGATCTCGCCGATGGGGGTGGGGACCGTGGCGTCGTCGCTCGTGCGGTTGTGGAGCCTGACCTCGAGGGTCGAGTCGTCGAGCACGCGGGTGCTGAGATCGACGAGCGCCTCGGCCTCGCTCGCGCGGGTCGGCCCGTCGCTGCCCGCGTCGACGCCGAATTCGAAGGGGCTGATCGGCGCGCGATGAGGCGGCCTCGCGGAGGTCTTGGGCTGGTCGGCGTCGCCGGCGTCCCACAGCGCGAGCGCGCTGCTGTGGCGGCCCTCCGCGAGGTCTCCGTCGCCCGAGCCGATTGGGAGTCCGCCGGGCTGGGCGGCGACGTAGACGTCATCAAAGCCGTCGAGCTTGGCGAGGACCTGAAGGTGGAGGTCCGCTCGCGCCGGCACCACGCAGCTCCAGGTCTCGTCGGAGCCGAGCACGCCGGGCTCGTCGAGCGGCTGCTCGCTTCTCATCGCGTTGGCCGCGTAGATCGAGGTCTCGGGCGAGATGTTCTCGACCGTGACCTCGAGGCTCACGGGCTCTTGGGCCTCGCAGCCGAGCGCGCCGAGCAGCGCCACGCAGACGCTGGCGGCGGACCAAGGGAGGGTCTGGGGGATCAATGTAGGCAATCGCATGGTCTCGCCGACAAGACAGTGCACGCCACGTGCCAGGTACATGGCGGGCCTGTGCTCACGCGCGGCAAGAGCACGATGGCGAGCGGTCGAGTCAGTTCGAACCAGCGCGGCGCGAGCTCGCTGTGACAATCTGGCTCAATCGGGGCCCGAGCTCAAAACGCGTCGATGATCGCCTGCTTGACGTTTTGATAGCCCTCTTCGGTCGAGAGGTTGGTGCTGAGCTCGCCGCCGGCGGGGAGCTCGAGCGCGAGCATGCCGTCGGCGCCGTAGAGGTACATGTCGTCCTTGCTGCCGCCGTGGGCGACCCAGCCGTCGACCTCGTCGGTGTCCTGAAACAGCGGGAACGAGCAGCGATCGATCAGGTTTTGCTGATACTCGGGCGTGTCGGCCGAGACCCCGTTGATCGACAAGAACTGGGCGTCGTAGCCCTCGAGCATGAGCTCGAGCTGCATCTGCTCGAGCTTGGTCGCCTGGGACTGGCAGTAGGAGCACCAGCCGGCGAGGAGCACGACGAGGGTCACGTGGCCCTCGAAGGAGTCGAGGCCGTAGGTCTGCTCGAACCCGCAGCTTTGCGGCTGAAAGTCGTACAGGCGCCAGTAGGGGGCGCAGTCGGGGCAGTCGGGCTCGCCCGGGTCGCCGTCGCCGTCGCCGTCGCCGCTCATGTCGCCGTCGCCGTCGCCGGGCGGCTCGTCGACGAGGGGGATCACGCCGACGCACTCGAGCCCGTCGCCGTCGCCGTCGCCGCTCATGTCGCCGTCGCCGTCGCCGCCCGTGTCGCCGTCGCCGTCTCCGCCCGTGTCGCCGTCGCCGTCTCCGCCCGTGTCGCCGTCGCCGTCGCCGCTCATGTCGCCGTCGCCGGTGGTCCCGCTGTCGCCGGTCGTCGAGCTGGTCGAGGCTGGGCTCTGCGGCGGGTCGTCGGGCTCGAGGCAGGCGAGGGGCAGGGCCAAGATCAAGGCGAGGCCGGTCGCTCGGGCGGCGCCAAGCGGGAGACGATCGTGCAAGACAGCCATGCCCGACCGTACCAGCTCGAAGGCGGGGCGCGCACCCATCACATGTGCGCGAGCATCCGCGCCGTCGCGCTCTTGACCGCAGGCATGTTTCCGGCCTGGACCATGAAGTCGAGAAAGGGCGTGCGGAGCAGGCCTCGAAACGCGCCGCCAGCCCAAAACGAGGGCAGGAAGGTCGTCGCGCACCGGCGATCGTAGCGCTCGAGGGTCTCGCGCTCGTCGGCGCCGGACAGGATGTCGGCGAGGGCCTCGGCTGCGTACATGCCCGAGCGCATGGCCTGGTAGATGCCCTCGCCGGTCGCGGGGTGGGTCATGCGACCGGCCTCGCCGACGACCACGCGGCCCGGACTCCACAGCGTGCCCGTTCGGTAGGTGTAGACGATGGGGTGGCCCCTCCACTTGCCGACCGGCTCGGCGTGGGTGAGGCGCTCGTCGAAGTGCTTGCGGAGGAACGCGCGGAACAGGCGCTTGGCGTTTTTGAGCTTGTGGTCGTCCTCGTAGGTCACGCCGATGTTGACGCGGGTCTCGGTCTCGGGGAACAGCCAGCCGTAGTAGGGGATCGTCAGGTCGTCCCAGATCATCTCGACGGTGTGGGGCCGGTAGTCGACGCCCTCCCACCAGCCCATGATCGTGTGAATGGTTTTTTTGGGCCCGTCGCAGGTCGAGAAGGCCGTGTGGGCGCCGTTGGCGATCACGATCCAGTCGGCGTGGACCTCGCGACCGTCGCGGGCCTTGATGCCGGCCCAGCGATCGCCGCGGACGATCGGCTCGTGGGCCGAAAACCCGCTGATGAACTTGACGCCGCGCTCGAGCGAGCGCTTGTGGATCTCGTAGTCGAGGTCGTGGCGCAGGCAGATCGCGGCCTGGGCCTGGTCGCCGGCCGACATCACGGCGTCGTGGCCCTCGCGGGTCACGATGCGGATGCCGCTGATCGGGTAGGCGATCGGCTCGACCGCCGACCAGACCTCGAGCTGCTTCAAGGTTGCGATCGCCCGGGGCGAGAGCCCGCTGCCGCAGGTCTTGTGGCGGGGAAAGTCGTGGAGGTCGACGAGGGTGATGTCGTCGATGCCGAGCTGGGCGAGGCGCAGCGCGGTCGCCGATCCGGCCGGGCCGGCGCCGACGATCGCAACCTTCGCGGTGGTGATCTGAAGAGGCTCGCTCATGACCGAGCCATATGAAAAAGTGCGCGGCCGCGCCAAGTCCATGGTGGCCCGCGATGGTCTGGATCACGTTGGGCGCAGGGTCTGCGGGCTTTGTTCACTTTGACACCAGTTGTCGATTAGCCCTTGGGGGCGGCCCAGTCGGCGGCGCCGTAGGCGAGGGTCGAGAGGGCCAGGGCACCGAGGAGCGCCACTGCGATCATGATCGATGCGGGTGTCATGATTCGATTCAAGCGCGATCGCGCCGACACATCCACGCGACACGCGTGAGGGGTCTGTAAACGGGCGATCGCACCCGAAGGAGTCTCGGGGGACGGTCGGTGTCGGGGCGGGGGGAACCCCGGGGAGTCCCGGGGGCTCAGCCCGAGGGGGTGCCGACGTTGCTCAGGGCGTAGCCGGTCATGTCGGAGTAGGTGTAGGCGCCGACGAGGCCGTTGTAGGTCCAAAATTCGCCGGTCTGGGGATCGATCTTGCTGACCGTGTTGCCCGAGGCGACGGCCCACACGTAGCCCTCGAAGTCGATGCTGATGCCGTAAGAGCCGCCGGCGTCCCAGGTCGCCTCGACCTCGAGGGTGTCACGGTTGACCCCGACGACGCCGTTGCCCGCCGCCGACATCCACAACAGGCCGTCCTCGCCCGCGTCGGCCATGCACCCGGTGTAGCCGCCGACGGAGTTGGTCTCCCAGGTCTCGGTCTCGGGGTCGAAGCGGCCGACCGTCGAGCTGCACAGCCAGACCAGGCCCTCGGCGTCGACGGTCATGCCGTACCAGTGGGGGCCGGGGGGCGTGTCCCAGATGTCGTAGGTCATGTCCTCGCGGTTGACCCGGATCAGGCGGCCGCTCGAGCCGAGCTGCGAGCCCCAAAAGTCACCGTTGCCGTCGACGGCGCCGCCGTAGATGCCGTAGAAGCTCGACGCCAGGCCGTTGCCGCCGGTCGGGACCTGGATCATCTCCTTGGTCGAGCCGTCCTCGCCGTCGAGCACGTAGATGTCGATGGCGCCGTCGTTGTTGGTGCCCGAGGTCCACAGCTCCTCCTCGCCGAAGGTGCAGTCGCCGATCATCTCGCCCGCGCCCCACGCGATCGGGCGCTGGGACTCGTAGTTCATCGGCACGTGCCAGGCGATGCACTCCTCTTCGCCCCAGGGCAGGTAGGCGTTGCTGTTGGAGGTCTGGATGCCGGGGGTGCCGTTGCTCTCCTGGCAAAATTGTTCGTCGGCGTAGATCTTGGTCACGCCGCCGCTGCGGTTGGCGACGGCGACGTGGCCCGAGAGGCTGACCGAGGTCCGCGAGGGGCTGCCGTTGCTGTCGGGCCGGACGATGTAGCGGCCGATCTCGGTGACCGTGTGGGTGTCGATCTTGGAGATCGTGCCCTGGGAGGAGTTGGCCGCCCACAAAAACGAGAACTCGAAGTCGTCGTTGTTGCCGCCGCACTGCTCGCTGCTGTCGGGGACCGAGAGCACGTCCCATTTTTGGTTGGGCCCGCTCTCCTCGCCGGTCGCCGGATCGGTCGTGCTCGCGTCGGTCGTGCTCGCGTCGGTCGTGCTCGCGTCGGTCGTGCTCGCGTCGGTCGTGCTCGCGTCGGTCGTGCTCGCGTCGCTGGTGTTGCCCTCGGCGCCCGAGGCCGAGCTCAGGCCGGTCTCGCCGATCCCGGTCGGGTCGCCGCTACTGCCATCGTTGGCCCGGCCGTCGCCACCGCAGCCGGTCGCGAGCAAGAGTCCAGCACTGACCACAAACAAAAAACGCTCAGTCATGATTCGTCTACCCCAAGGGTAGCGTATCGCGGGGGCGGTCTGCCTCCAAGCGATCTAAACGCACGCCCTTCGCGCTACTCGGCGCCGATCTCGACGCCGCCGCGCCAGCGCGAGGGGCCGAAGGGGAGCGGCGACTCGGCGCGAGGCCAGCGCGTGTGACCGGCGAGGACGGCCTCGCCGAGGGGCGTGAGCGCGAGCTGCTCCGAGGGGAACTCGCCGATCATCGTCAGCAGCGGGTGGGGCTCGGCGGCGAGCTCGCGCAGGTAGGCCCAGTACATCAAGTCGCCGGCCCACGGCGCTGGATCGAGCTCGGCCAGCAGCCGCCCGAAGATCTGGGCGGCGAAGGCCAGCCCCTGGGTCTGGCTGGCCTCGGCGACGGCGTGCAAGGTCAGGCGCTGGGTCAGGCCGAGGCCGTCGTCGTCGGCGGGGAACTCGGCGAGGTGACGCGCGATCGCGGCGGCCAAAAAGGGCAGGGCAGGGCTCGACCACGGGCCCTCGCGCAGGGCGGCGGGGCTCGGGGATCGCAGCGCGTCCCAGGCCGCGCTCGCGCGGGCGAAGGCGCAGGGATCGAGGCGCGCGCGGGCCTCCCACAGCGGCGGCAGCTGCTCGGGGCGCAGCTGGCCAAGACCGATGAAGCGCTCGAGCTCCGGGTGGCGATCGATCGACACGATCCGCAGGCGCGGATGCAGCGCAGGGGCCTCGGCGAGGGCGGCGAGGACCTGGACGAGGATGGTCTGGTCATAGAGATCGTGCTCGAACCACAGGCAGACCTCCGCGTAGGGCTCGAGCCGGGCCGGGAGCGAGGACATCGGCAGGAGCTTGGCGTCGAGCTCGGCGCGGGGGATGTCCCACGCGCGGCTCAGCCAGGTCCGGCGCTCGTCGAGGTAGGCGGGCTCGGGCAGGGCGCGGACGGGGCCCTGGCAGACGGGGTCCGACCACTCGAGGAAGTCCCCGGCGATGCCCGCGGCCGCGAGGCTGTCGCGGATGTCACTGCCGCAGCGGAGGTGGAGGGTCGTGGCCATGGAAAACCTAAAACCGAGCTTCGAGCACGAGGCGGAGGCGGTGCTCGGGGTTGGGGGTGCGCGCGAGGGTGCTGTCGCGCTCGTCGAGCCAGTAAAACAGGTCGTAGCGGGTCCGGACCTGAAACACCTTGGCGAACACGTAGGACAGATCGAAGTAGGCCCAGACCCACTGCTCTTGGCGGGTGTTGTCGGTGATGTCCTCGAACAGGTAGCGCACGCGGCTGGCGATGCGGAAGCTGCGAAAGGGGTTGGCGCGGACGATCAGCGTGGCCGAGGCGTCCTGGCGCATGTAGTCGATGTTGACCTCGTTGATCAGCTCGTGCTGATACTGGCCGATGATCGACAGCTTGCCGTCGAGCGGACGAAAGCCGAGGCGCCCGGTGACCTGGCCGACCTCGGCGATGCAGCCGCTGCGGTAGGTGATGGACCCGTCGTCTTCGATCTGGGCGACGTCGCGGCGGTCGCCGCTGTCGATGCAGCCGAAGGTCTCGCCCGCGCGCAGGTCGGTGTTGCGGTATTGCAGCCACAGGCCCGGGCGAAACCAGTCGTTGACGTCGACGTCGCCGCGGACGTAGGCGAGCAGCTTGGGCACTTGCAGCGAGGGCTGGAGCCAGACGTCGGCCTGGGCCCGAAGGTCGAGGCGATCGGCGATCCGACCGCCGTAGCGGATCCGGCCGCCGGCCTCGTCGCGGGCCCGATTGCCGTCGTACTGATCGGACTGGGCGATCGGTCCGGCGTAGGGGTTGGCGTAGGCCTTGTCGTAGTAGCGGACGCTGAGCTCGAGCTCGTTGGCCCCGAAGGTCGAGGTCTGGCGCATGATGCCCGCGAACCCGCCGCCGCCTTGCTCGGGGGTCACGCTGCGCATCGAGTCGAAGCTCCGGGCGAGCTCGACGCCGAGGTCGGACCAGCGGTAGCCCCAGTTGGTGTCGACCCCGATCGCGCCCCAGCTGCCGCCGTAGGGGGTCGGCGCCCACTCCTGGAAGTCGAGGGTCGGGCCCTTGGGCCGCCACAGGGCGGTCGCGCCGTAGCCGGTGACGCCGACGTGGGTCCGGCGATCGTAAAACCACGAGAAGTTCCCGCCGCCGAGGAACTCGTCGTACATGTTGGGCAGGGTCTGGAATTTGTGCGCGGCCGTCGGCTCGGCCGGGTCTTGCCCGCTGCGCGAGACCAGGGTCGTCGGCGCGCTGCAAAAGTCGTCTTCGGCGTAGGGGTCGTCGCAGGTGTCGCGGTTGTAAAACTGGTACTGGTAGATCTGCCGGCGCTGCCACGAGCCGAAGCCGTAGACCTGTAGCCAGCCGACCGGGACGCTGAGGTGCTTGGCCCCGATCGCGAGGCCGCGCTGGCTGTCGCGCCAGCGAAAGTCCTTGGTCGCGTAGGCGCTGTCGGCGGGCGCGGTGCACGGCGAGACGTCGAGCTCGCCTTGGCTCTCGCGGCAGGCCTGACCGAGATCGGGGTCGCGGTAGACGGCGTCGTCGAGGAAGAAGCCGTTGGGCGTGTAGCGGTTGGTGCTGTCGAAGGTCAGGCGCTGGCCAAAGCCGATCCGGTAGGTCCCGACGATCACGCCCCAGCGATCGTTGTCCCACTGGGCGAAGAACTTGGGCACGTGGGCGCGGATCGCCATCTCGGGGGCCACGAGCGCGCCGCGGTCGGGGTCCCACTGGGGCGTGCCCGGGCGCTGGCGGGTCAAGAAGGCCGCGGCGCCGATGGTCAGCTGGCGCAGGGTCGTCAGCCGGGCCTGGAGGGTCATCGGCGGGACGAGGGCGTCGGTCGGCGCAAACGCGGTCTGGTAGCGGATCCAGCCGTGGGTCGCGGTCAGCTTGTCGCGGCGGGGGTGGGCCTGGACGAAGCTCAGGATCGAGGCGAGCTTGTCGCGGCTGAGCACGCCCGCGGCGACGAGGTCGGCGGGCGCGTGGATCGTCCCGGCCTCGGTCCGGTAGGTCAAGATCGCGTCGACGTCGTCGTAGGTCAAGTTGGGCAGCGAGTAGAGCTGCTGGCGGTTGGCCTGGTTGAGGTCGACGCCGCGGCGGTGGAGCTCGACGAGGGTGTTGAAGGTGTCCTCGCTGATCTGATCGCTGACGTAGAGGTCGTAGAGCTCCTCCTCGCCGTCGACGTCGATGAAGGTCTCGTACTCGATCGCCTGGGCCTCGCGCGGGCAAGCGAGGGCGGCGGCGAGGCTCAGCAGCCCGGTCAGGAGGCGAGTTCGACGGCGCATGCTTGGGGGGCTCGGGGGGCTCGGGGGCTCGGCTCGTTGGCGTGGGTGGAGGTTCAGCCGCACGGCGCTGGGTCACACTCGGCCCACAGGCCCTTGGCCGGGTCGCTGGTCCGGGCGCTGTCTTCGAGGGCCTCGTAGCGGTCGACGACATCCTCGCCGTTGGGCGGAATGTGGAGCACGCAGGCGTGGCCGCGCTCGACCATGAGCTCGTTGATGACCTGGCCGTCGAGCGAGACATAGGCGAGCAGGCGGCCGTACTTGTCGGTGCACTCGACGTCGTAGCGCAGCTCGATGGTCTGGCCGTCGACGAGCGCGGCGTTGGCGGCCTTGGCCTCCTCGCCCCAGCACTCGGTCTCGGTCGTGCTCTCGGGCGTGTCGATCATCAGGTAGCGGACGCGCTCGCCGCTGTCGAGCTCGATGGTGTCGCCGTCGATGACCCGGGCGACGCTGGCCTCGCTCGGGCCGCAGCGCGAGCCGTCACTGCACGCGGGCGCGGCGAAGCCGATGAGCGCGGCGAGGCCGGCGAAGCCGATGCTCAGGCCGAGTCGAAGTCGCGTCGTCATGCTTGGACCTGGTTCGCGTCGTCGCTAGTTGCAGGCCGGGTTGTCGGCGCCGGGCGAGCCGTTGCCGCCCGCGCCGTAGGGCGTCGTCGCCGGGCACCACGGCGGGTTG
>JGI12210J13797_10032933_pt1 | contig 12302 bp, 6 predicted proteins | sample ElkSlonscriptome_3_FD_13797 | JGI IMG/M metagenome (IMG submission 13797) | reverse complement strand
GACCTGCTCCTCGGCCGCGTCGAGCACCCGCAGCAGGTGGCGCTCGGGGTCGAAGCGCTGCTCGGGCTCGTACTCGAAGAACCCAAACGCGCGCGGGTCGATGACCGGATCGCTGATCTCGGCGTCGCGGAAGTCGCTGGCCTCGACCTCGTAGGGATAAGGGATGATCAACAAGTTGAGCTCGTGGGCGCGCTCGCCCGGCAGCAGCATCGTGCTCGTCTGCCACTTGACCTTGACCTCCGATCGATCAATCGAGAGGTTGTGGGAGAGTGAGCGAATCGTCAGACCCGTCTGTGGCGTTCGCATCTTGGGCAATACCCGAATCCGGTCGGTCTCGAGCTCGCTGACCGAACCGCGATAGAGCAGGTTTTGGCGCGCGCGCATGCCGATGCCCGGCTCGGCGCACGAACCGGGGATGCCGAAGCCCGCGCTGGCCATGTCGGCGAGGGCGTGGAGCTCGACGAGCGCCCGGCACAGCTCCCAGCCGCCGACGTCGAGCAAGCTGGCGAGGTCCTGATCGAAGTGTCGTCCGATCTGTGCGCACAGCCGCTCGACGTCGGGCCCCGGTCCGTCGATCGGGCTGACCTCGCGCTCGGTCGCCGGTCCGGGGGCGGGCAGCGCGGGCGACGGGGTCCGGCGGCGCACGCGGATCTCGGCCCAGCGCCGCCAGGCCCGAGCGCCGTGCTCGAGGTGGGCCTGCCAGCGCAGGCGCCGAAGCGCCGCTCGATCTTCGTCGCTGGTCGAGCGCCGCCGCCGACGCGGCACGTCGTCGTACTCGCGGGCGCCCTCGCCGTCGAGCGTCGGCGGCCACTGGTGCTCGCTGGCCTCGGTGTGCGGCGCGTAGAGCAGGCGATAGGCGCCGCTGTCGGCGAGCACGACCGAGCTAAACGCGAACAGGTCGGGGGGCCAGGCCGGTCGCAGTCGCCACGGCCGCGCGCCTGCGATCTGTCGCCATGATTCGCCGATGGTCTTTCCACTCACGGGATCTCCAATGCTGGGCAGAGGACACGTCAATGCCGCCGCTCGGGACTCTTTGAACGCAAAGCCCCGACGTCGATCAATCAACGTAACCTACGAATGAGACTACCTTGGGACTCCTGGCATTGCACGAATATCCGCCCGCCAAGCTCGCGGACGCTCACGACTTTTTTGCTATACCAACCTCGAGGTGCACAAATAATTATCGTGTACTGATTCATCATACCGGAGCGGCGATGGGGTCCGGGGCGAGCGCGCGCGCCCAAGCCTGACGCGCGGTCGGGGTGCGAGCTCGCGCATCGCCGGGTCTGGGGCTCGACGACCGACGCCGAGGTTGGGCTCCGAGCTGCGCGCGCTCGGCCGCCCGTGGGGAGCGTCGCCGCGCCGGAGATCTCCCCGCGCGAGGTCGGGATCGTCCCCTCACCCGCCGACGACGACTGGCGAGAGGTCTCGCGGGAGCTGCGCCAGAGGGCCCCGTTCGACGACGCTGTCCGCGCCCTGGCCCTGTGTGCCCCATGGACGGCGCCGCAGCGACGAAGTCCCGCGCTCGAGCGCAGCTGCTACCATCGCCGCGCCGCAGCCATGAAAGCCCCGATCATCCGGACGAAATTCGCGCCCAAGCGCGGCGAGCTCGAGATCTCCTACCGACCCTGGGGCTCCCCGCGCTTCGGCAGCCTGCCCGTCGTCGCCGTGCACGGCGACTGGATGACCAGCGCGTCGTGGACGCTGCTGGCCTCGGAGCTGACCGAGTGCTGGGTCTTGGCCCCGGACCTCCGCGGCCGCGGCAAGACCCGGGGTCCCGACCACGGCTACACCATCGCCGAGCTCGCGGCCGACCTCGCCGTGTTCCTCGACCTGATGGAGCTGCCCCGCGCCCACCTCGTCGGTCACGGCCTCGGCGCGGCGGTCGTCACCGAGCTCGCCCTCGACGCGCCGCGCTGCGCCGTGTCGCTGAGCCTGATCTCGCCGCCCAACGTCGACGGAACCGCGGCCGGACTCCTCGACCCCGAGGCGCCCAAGGCCTACAAGGACAGCCCGCGGGCCTTCGCCGACGCCCTCGACGAGCTCGCGCCCAACGCCCCGCGCGACATGCTGTGGGTCGGGCTGATCGAGTCGGGCCACAAGCAGCGGCTCAGCGCCGCCGAGGCCAACCTCGCCGCGCTCGCGTCGTGGCGCCCGGGCGACGCCCTCGCCAAGCTCGACATGCCCCGGGCCGTGTTCGTCGGCGAGCGCGACCCCTGCCCCGGCGCGCTCGCGGCCGCCAACCGGGCCGCGAAGGCGCTCGGCTGCAGCTGCGAGACGCTGGCCGACAGCGCTCACTATCCCCACCTCGAGCAGCCCCAAGCCCTCGCCGAGCGGATGCGCAAGGTCTTCGGCCTCTGAGATACACTGCGCGCATGCCCGAGGCTCCGTCCGACGCGCCGCTGCAGTCGCCCAACCCGATCAACATCGAGCCCGTGCCGACCGGCTACGACCGAGCCGGTGCGCGCAAGCTGCTCAACGAGAGCAAGCTGCCGTCCGCGGTCCACAAGGTCGTCCGCGCGCCCTTCGGCCACACGGTCTTGACCCTCCAGGCCCTCGACGCCCTCGTCGCCGCCCTCGACATCGCGCTCCAGACCAGCGAGGCGATCCACGCCGCGCTGCTCGAGGACATCGCCCAGACCGGCAACCTCGCGATCCCCGAGCCGACCCGCGACCAGCGTCTGTTCGTCGGCGCGTTCACGACCACGGTCCTGCTCGACTACATCTCCGTCGGCCTCGTGCCCCTCGCGACCAACCCGCAGATCGACAGCGACCTCGAGGCCGACGGGCTCGAGGAGCTGCTCGAGGCCAGCGGCAAGGATCTGCTCGCGCGCGTGGCCAAGATGATCGCCAGCTACGTCAGCGTCCAGGCCAAGCAAAAGCCCGAGGCCAGCGACCCCAAGCTCGAGGTCCGCGAGGCCTGGGTCGTGACCACGCTGATGGCCTTCGCCGCCCAGCTCCACGGCGCGGTCCAGCGCCTGACCCACCTCGGCCGCCTCCGGCCCTTCGGCGTCGCGCTGGCCAAGCGCAAGGTCACCGTCGGCGACCTGCGCTACGAGGGCTTCCACTCGCGCAACGCGATGGAGCCGGTCAGCGACCTCAAGCCGATCAGCGTCGGCGACATCGTCGGCAACACCGAGTACGTCGAGGCCGGGCTCAAGCTCGCGCGCGACGTCGCGGCATTCGATCTCGAGGCCGGGACCAGCCCCAAGCGCATCAACCCCGTATTGTTCGGGCTCGGCCGGCCGGGCTGCGGCAAGACCATCACCGCCCACGCGATCGGCAATTACTTCCTCGAGTACTGCCGCGAGCGCGACATCCCGGCCCGGTTCAAGGTCATCCGCCGGACCGACTGGGCCAGCGCCTACCAAAACGCCAGCGCCAACCAGCTCGTCAAGATCTTCAAAGACGAGATCTACGGGTTCGAGGGCGTGTGCGGGGTCTACTGGCCCGACATCGACACCGCGTTCGCAAGCCGCGGCAGCGGCGACCTGCGCATGGAAGAAAAGAACAACCTCGGCGCGGTGTTCGGGATCTTCGACGGCACGCTGATCCCCAAAGACGGCAAGTGGTTCATGATCTGCGACGCCAACTACATGCAGATGGACGAGGCCACGCGCTCGCGCATCGCCCAAAACCCCTTCACCGTCACCGGCCCGACGACGCCGGCCGACTACGTCAAGCTGATGCGCGACATCCTCCTGCGCGACGTCAAGCGCTTCATCCACCCCAAAGATCCGCGCTGGACCGAGGTCGGCGAGGCCTGCGTCAAGCACAACCTCTCGGGCCGCAACGTCGAGAGCATCACCAACAACATTCGCGCCCACGTCCAGGACTTCGAGTACCCCGACGACTACTTCAAGGCCTCGCTCGAGCGCCGCGCGCAGATCATCGACGAGCTCAGCAAGCGCGTCGACATCGACGAGATGCTCGAGCGCATCGAGCACTTCGCCGAGTTCCAGGTCGAGGCCGAAGACAAGGCCGCCCGCGATCGCTTCGAGCGCGAGGTCGAGGACATGGTCCGCCAGCTCAACGCCGGGCGCGAGGCGACCGAGCGGGCCAAGCAGGCGCTGGAAGCCAAGCTCGAGGGCACGGGCTAGCTATCGGCCCCCCGTGGGTCGTTGATGACTGCGCCGAAGCGGCTTCGCTCCGCTACGCCTCGGGCCTTCGGCCCGGTCGGATCGGCTAATTGACTCCGACGGCACGTGGCGCCCCCCAGGGGGCTAGTTATCGGCCCCCCGTGGGTCGTTGATGACTGCGCCGAACCGAGCGGATGGAGTCCAGCTTGCTGGACGGAGTCCGCGGCGAAGCTTGTGAGCGCGGACCCCGGTGGGGCTTCTCACAAGCGGAGCGGCCGACCCTTTGGCCGTCCGCGGGATGGGCAATCGTGATACTCTCGTGGCCTACCTGGTCTCAATCGGAGATATCGCATGTCCAAACCGCTCGCCCCCATTGCCGCATTGTGCCTGACCTTCGCCTGTGGAGGCGACGACGGCGCCAGCATCTACACCATGACCGGGAACTCGGCGTCGAACAGCGCCGGGACCCTGACGATGACCACCTCCGGCGGCACCAGCGGCGACGGCGACGGCGATCTCAGCGGCGACGGTGACCCGAGCGGCGATGGCGACGGCGACGGCATGACCTCGGGCATCAAGCTCGACACCATCGAAGAGACCACGACCGGGATGAACACGACCGGCGACGGCGACGGCGACGGCTGCAAGAAGGTCGACTTCTTGTTCGTGATCGACAATTCGGGCTCGATGCTCGAGGAGCAGCAGGCCCTCGCGGCCTCGTTCCCGAGCTTCATCAACTCGATCGAGAGCACCCTCGATCAAGCCCAGGACTATCACATCATGGTCATCGACACCGACGCCTGGGTCCACGGCGGGTGTCCGCTATTGTGCGGGTTCCCGCTGCCCGGCCTGTGCGTCGGCTACGAGTGCGGCGTGACCCAGCCCGAGCAGTGCGAGGACATCCTCGGCGCCGGCGTCACCCACCCCAAGGGCGCCGACGCCAGCAACATGGACTGCATGTTCGAAAACGGCATGCGCTACATGACCGAGGCCGAGGACAACCTCGTCGGCACCTTCCAGTGCGCGGCCCGGGTCGGGACCGGCTCGACCGACGACCCCGAGCGACCGATGGAGGCCATGGTCGCCGCCGTGTCCGACCAGGGCGCGATCCAGGCCTGCAACTTTGGCTTCCTCCGCGACGACGCGATCTTGGTCGTCACCTTCATCACCGACGAGGACGACGATCAGGGCGACGGCTCGGCCGGGACCGTCGACAGCTGGCGCCAGGCCCTCGTCGACGCCAAGAACGGCGACGAGACCGCGGTCGTGATGCTCGGGTTGTTCGGCGGTGGGGGCTGCGCCGAGGACTCGCTGCGCCTGACGCAATTCGTCGAATCGTGGGGCGACAATGGCCTGTCCGGCTCGATCTGCTCCGGGGACTACGACGACTTCTTCCAGACCGCGGTCGACAAGATCGACACGACCTGCGACGAATTCATGCCGCCCGAGTGAGCCGGACCGCTCAGGGCCGAATCTTGCGGACCGCCTGATCGCGCATCAGCGACTGGCCCTTGACGAACTCCGCCTCGTAGTGGGCCCGAACTTCATCGGGATCGAGGCTCAAGAAGGTCCCGCCCGACTCGAAGTGGAGCACGAACACGCGCCCGAGCGCGTAGGTCGAGGCCCCGGCCAGGACCGGGGCGCTGAGGCTGCCGAGCAGCGTGCCGACGATGGGGATGGTCTTGATCAGGCTCGCCGACGAGACCGTGGCCACGCCCCCGACCAAGCTCGCGATCAGCGAGCGCCCGAGATCCTCGGATAGCTGACAGCCATAGCGCTCGCCGATCGACCGAATCAAGCTCAGCTGCACGGCGACGAGCGCGGCCATGTCGAGCAGCGGCAGCGGCAAGAAGCCAACCGCGACCGCGCCGGCGACGTGCTTGTGAATCAGCGGCTCACAGTCGGCGAGGCGCTGTTCGGCGCTCGCGCGCGGTGGCTGGTCTGGGCTCTCGGGGCTGCTCACTCGAACAAGGTCCAGTCTTCGACATAGCTGCCGACGATCGCTTTGGGGTATTCGGGGTCCGCACGAAGCGTGACCGGATCATAGCGAATGTATTGATCGTTGCGGAAAAAGTAGAGCTTGCCGTCAGACCCACGCAAGGCCGCGTCGATCCGATCGAAGCTCAGCCCGGCCCAGCGCTGGGCGACGAGCGCGGGGTAGCCCGCGTCGACGCGGCCGCCGTCGAGATCGACGCGGGCATAGAGCTCGGCCGCGAACAGGTACAGCGAGGGGCCGACGACCACGGCCGCGTCGATCTTGTCGAACCCGACGCCCGGCCACTCGGCGCTGACCTTGCGCGGGTAGCCCTCGTCGATCGCGCCCGTCGGGGCGTCGACGCGCACGAGCTCGTCGGCCCGAAACAGGTAGACCTTGGCCGCGAGCGCGGGGTCGAGCTCGCGGCCGGCGAGCGCGGCGTCGATCCGATCGAAGCCGAGGCCCGCGAGCGCCGGCCAGTGCGCGACGATCGGCCGCGGGCGCGTGGTGGTCCGAGCCCGGCGATCGTAGCTGAACACATCGTGGCCGCGGATCAGATAGACGCGCTCGTCGAGCTCGAACAGCGAGGTCAGCGGGGTGAAGGTCGCGGCCGCCCGGTAGGCGTCGATCAGCGCCTGGGCCACGGCCGGATCGGCGACCAGGTTCCAGATTCCGGCGAGCTCGAGCTCGACGGTCTGGGGATTGTTGCGAATCGTCCCCAGCCACTCGTCGTAGGCCGCGGCGTCGAGCGAGCTCAGCGCGGCGAGGCGGTGCTCGTCGCCGCCGCGCCCGACGACCATCGTCTGCGAGCGCGAGACCAGGGCCTCGCGGCTGCGCTGGAGCTCGCGCCGAACCCGGTTGCTCGGCAGCAGCCCCGGGAGCCCGACGCTGGCCTGAAGCCCGGCGCCGATCTGCTCTTTCGACATCGCCGAGGTCTTGGCCACGCGGACCATGACCTCGGCCTTGCCCCCGACCCACGCGCGCTTGACGAAGTGGGTCCCGTAGCGCTCGAAGAACTGATCGTAGGTCCGTCGCTCGGCCGGCGCGAACGGAACCGGCAGCCGCGCGACGTCGAGCTCGACGCTCGGCGCCGAGGGGTCTTCGAGGTACACGCTCCACAGCGCGACGAAGGAGCTGCGCACGCCATAGTAAGAGTCGACCTCGCCGCGCAGCTCGACGCCGAGGTGAGCGCTGACGTCGACGTTGAACACCAGCCACCCGCCAGCGACGCTCGAGTCGAGGCTCCGCGCGCGATTGAAGCGCTCCCACGACTCCTCGATCGTGACCCGGTTGAGCGCCATGCCCGTCGGCGGCGGCGGGCTCTCATCGACCTCGTAGCCGGCCGGCACGCGATAGTCGGAGTCGGCCTCGCGCGAGTGAAACCGGCGAAAGCTGCGCTGCTCGAACAAGGAGCGCTTGAGCTCGTAGGGTCGGTGCGGGCGCAGATACAGCCCGCGTCCGACCACGTCGAGGCCCGGGAGCGGGTGGAGCTCGCTGGTGATCGCGGCGTCCGGCACGGCGCCATCGTACCGCGCCGACCCTCGCGCGCACAGCTCGCGGCCCCATGAACTCCCCGTCCTCGTGAGCGGGGGCGCTGATAGACTCCAGCCATGGCCTGGACGACGCTCTCCTCCCCTAGCAACCTCAGCCACCTCGCAAGCGCGACCCTGCTCCTCGCCGCGACCGCCTGCAACGGCGGCGGCAGCGAGGGCGCTGGCACCTTCACCGACAGCTCCGGCATCAGCACCGCGCCCACCACGACGCTGACGACCTCGGGCGAGAGCGGCTCGGGCGACGGTGACGGCGACGCCACCGGTGACGGCTCGGGCGACGGCGACGCGACCACGACCGGCGGCCCCAAGCTCGACCTCGCGCCGATCCCCGACGGCGAGCAAGGCGGCGAGGGCCCGATCATCCCCGAGACCTGCGCCCAGGCCGACGAGGGCGAGAGCACCGTCGGCTGCCTGTTCTTCGGCGTCGACCTCGACTCCCATGACTCCGTCGAGAACGGCCAGTTCGCCATCGCCGTGTCCAACGTCCAGGAGGACCAGGTCGCCAACGTCATCGTCGAGCTCAAGCAGGGCGGGGTCTGGAGCCCCGTCGCCGGCCCCGTCGCCGTCAACCCCCTCGACCTCCACCAGTTCAACCTCGCCGCGTTTCACGAAGACGACAGCGGGATCAAGATCGGCGGCGCCTACCGGGTCAGCTCCGACGTCCCGATCATCGCCTACCAGTTCAACCCCGTCGACGGCGCCAACTCCTACCTGTCCGACGCGTCGATGCTCTACCCGGTCCCGACCTACGACACGATCAACCACGTGATCGGCTGGAAGGTCATCGACGACGGCAGCGTCCAGGGCTGCTACGTGACCGTCGTCGCCGCCTACGACGGCACCCAGGTGACCATCGACCCGAGCGTCGTGACCCTCGCCGGCGAGAACGTCCCGCCGAGCCCGGCCAACGTGCCCTTCGTCCTCAACCTCAACGAGGGCGACATCGCCGAGGTCATGACCAAGAGCATGAACATGGGCATGACCGGGACCCGGGTGACGTCCAACGACGACCACCCCGTGGCCGTGTTCTCGGGCTGCGAGTGCACCTTCATCCCGACCAACGTCTACGCCTGCGACCACCTCGAAGAGCAGCTGGCGGGCGTGCGCCTGTGGGGTCAGCACTTCGTCGCCTCGCGGGTCCCGCCGCGCAGCGCCAACGACCCCTCGCTGTGGCAGATCTACGCGTCCGAGGACGGCACGACCGTGAGCTTGACGACCGACCCCGAGATCACCGGGATCCCCAACAACCAATTCGTGCTCCAGGCCGGTCAGGTCGTCGAGTTCTACGTCGGCGGCAACGCCAACGTCCCCGGCGACTTCGAGGTCGAGGCCGACAAGCCGATCGCCGTGGTCAACTACATGACCGGGTCCGAGAACGCCGGCGCCGGGATTGGCGATCCGGCGATGATCCAGCTCAGCCCCATCGAGCAGTTCCTGCCCCGCTACGTGGTCTTGGTCCCCGGGACCTGGGTCAACGACGTCGCCGTGATCGCGCGCCCGGCCGGCGCCCCGATCACCCTCGACGGCGCGCCGATCGACGACGCCCTGTTCATCCCCGTCGCCGACAGCGGCTTCGAGGTCGCCCGGGTTCCGATCGCCGACGGCATCCACGTCCTCGACGGCGACGAGAACGCGTTCTCGGTCATGATCATCGGCTACGACACCTTCGACAGCTACGGCTACCTCGGCGGGACCGGGACCGGCGTCATCAACCCCAACCCGGTCGGGTAGTTCATAGCCCCCTGATCACTCGAAGACGCGCGGCCCTCGACCATCGAGGACGCTGCGGACCGTGTGGGCCAAGACCTCGCGACGAAAGGGCTTGGCCAGGTAGACCGCGCCCTCGTCGACGCCACCGCGGCGCGCGACGGCGTTGTCGGTGTAGCCCGAGGCGTAGACGACCCCGACTGTGGGCCACAGCGCGTAGATCGCCTCGGCGACCTCGCGCCCGCTCATGCCCGGCAGCACGACGTCGGTGATCAGGACATCGAGCTGCTCGAGCTCACGCGCGATCGCAACGGCCTGATCACCGTTGGCCGCGATGTGGACCCGGTAGCCCTGAAGCTCGAGCATGCGCGCGCACACGCGCTGAACCGCGAGCTCATCTTCGACGAGCAGCACGACCTCGTCGCCGCGCGGCAGGGCCTCACCGTCCGCGACCTCGCCCTCGGCCTCGCCCTCGGCGAAGGGCAGCGTGATGATGAAGGTCGAGCCCTGATCCGGCGCGCTGGTGACCTCGATGCTGCCGCCGCTTTGACCGACGATGCCGAGGACCGTGGCCATGCCCAAGCCGGTGCCCTTGCCCTCGGGCTTGGTCGTGAAGAAGGGCTCGAAGATCCGCTCGAGGACCTCGCTGTCCATGCCGTGGCCGGTGTCGCTGACCTCGAGCAGCACGTGGCGGCCGTCGTCATCTTCGATCTGCGAGGTCTTGACCGTGAGCGCGCCGCCCTCGGGCATCGCGTCGCGGGCGTTGACGGCGAGGTTGACGAGGACCTGGGCGATCTGACCGCGGTCGGCGAGGACCATGCACGGCCGCTCGCCGGTCACCAAGCGCAGCTCGATCGGCTCACCGAGCACGCGGGCGAACAGGCGGTTGAGGTCGGCGACGAGATCGCGCAGATCGAAGCGCCGGGGCTGGAGGACCTGTCGACGACTGAACGCGAGCAGCTGCTGGGTCAAGCTCGCGGCCTGATCGGCGGCCTGGTTGATCTCGGCGAGCAGCTCGAGCATCTCCTCGTCGTCGGACATGAGCTCGACCAGCTCGCCGGCGCCCATGATCACGGTCAGCAGGTTGTTGAAGTCATGGGCGACGCCGCCGGCGAGGGTCCCGACCGCCTGCATCTTTTGCGAGTGGCGCAGGCGCTCCTCGAGCGCGTGGCGCTCGCTGACGTCGGTCGAGATCAGCGTGACCCGCTCGACCTCGTCGCTGCGCATGATCGGCCCGACCCGGGTGCTCCACTGGCGCTCGCCGCCCTCGGGGGTCTGGACCCGGACCTCGTAGGAGCTCGGCCGACCGCTCTCGAACACCCCGGCGATCGCCTGATCGACCTCGGCCCGGTCTTGCTCGGCGACGAAGTCGGTCGCGAGCTGTCCGAGCAACAGCTCGGGCGTGAAGCCAAACTCGTAGCGGTTGACGAACTCGATCCGCCGGCGGCGATCGACGATCATGATGAAGTCCGGCGCGCCCGAGACCACCGCCCGCCACTGCTCGTCGCGCTCGCGCAGGGCGTCGAACAGCCGGGCGTTGTCGATCGAGATCGCGGCCTGGGTCGCGAGGCTCGCGAGCAGGCCCATGTGCGCCGGCGTGAACGCGCCCGGGGTCAGGGCATTTTCGATATAGAGCACGCCGATCAGCTGGCTTTGGCGCAGGAGCGGGACCGCGAGCAGCGAGCGGACCTGGTGGGCGAGGACGTAGGGGTCGACGGAAAAGCGCGGGTCTCGGCCGGCGTCATCGACGATGATCGGCGCGCACGCGCCCGCGCAGACCCGAACCAGCGAGAGCGCGAGCAAGTCGGCGGCCGCGGCCGGGTCGACGCCGCGATCGAGCAAGAACAGCTCACCGGTCACGCGCTTTTCGGCCCGAATTCGCAGGCTGCCCTCGTCGTCGAGCAGCAGCACGCAGCGGGTCGCGCCGGCGTTCTCATTGGCCGCGTGGAGCAGGCGCTCGACGACCTCCTCGAGGGTCGTGGCCTCGAACATCAGGTGGGCCATGTCGAGGGCGCTGGCGAGGTCGAGGTCGTCGGCGGTGACCGAGTCCAAGGTCGCGAGGGTCGCGCCGATGTCACTGCCGCGGCCGGTCGCGCGCAGCGGCTCGGCGACCCGTCGCTGGAGGGCGACGGCGCCCCAGCGGCCGTAGGCGCCGTAGGCCTCGTCGAGGTAGCCGACCGCCGCGCGCCGCCGGTCCGCGGCGAGCAGCAGCGTCGCCGCGCGCTCGTTGGCCACGCCCTCGAGGTTGCAGGCGCCGACGAGCTGGGCCGCGTCGGCGGCCGCCGTGTAGGCGTCGATGGCCCCGTCGATCTCGCCCTCGACCTCGGCCCAGGCCCCGCTGAGCAGCGCGAGGTAGGGCCGGGCGTTGGCCGGGCAGCCCGTCTCCCAGTGGCGTAGGCCAGCGAGCGTCGCCTCGACCTGCTCGGCGAGCGCGGCCCGGCCGGGGTCGTCGAGCTCGCGATGGCGAGCGCAGCCGACCATCGCGGCGACGAAGTCGTAGAGCAGCCCGGCGACCCGCCCGTGGCTCGCCGGTCGCAGCGGCGCCGCGCGGGCGATCGTCGCCGCGGCCTCGTCCTCCCAGCCGAGCAGGCTTTGACCCCAGGCGCAGGTCGTCAGGTGGATCAGCGTGGCGACCCGCGCGCCGCCGGTCGCCGCCTCGAGCCGCTCGCCCTCGGCCCGGAGCATGCCCGCGCTCGGGGCCTCCTCGCTGAGCACCGCCGCGAACTCGAGCGCGCCCTCGACCTCCATGCTCGCCCATGGGTGCCCGCTCGCGGTCAGGTAGTCCATCGCGTCCTCGGCCTCCTCGCTGAGCTGATCGAGGGGCGCGCCGACCCACAGCTCGTGGATGACCCGGGCCGAGACCGCGAGGCCGGCGGTCCGCGCGAGGCCGCCGCTGCGCAGCTGACGATAGGCGTCCTCGAGCGGCGCGAGGCTCGACGCCAGCGGCTCGAGCCAGGGCAGCAGCAGCGCGGCGTGGACCAGCTGGGC
>JGI12210J13797_10524622_pt1 | contig 12305 bp, 11 predicted proteins | sample ElkSlonscriptome_3_FD_13797 | JGI IMG/M metagenome (IMG submission 13797) | reverse complement strand
GCAAAACGGGAGATTGGCATGTTGGTGATGGTATAAAGCTGGTCAAAAACGATGCCGAAATGTTCGCGTAACTCCCGTTTGTAATCGGCCTCCAATTCCTCCTGAGCCCCCGGCAAGAAGGCGCCGTTCGGGTTGTAAACGAGATCGAGCTTCAACTTGCCCTGGCCGTAGCCCGCTTCATTCAGAAGCTGCAGCGCCCGAATGCTGCCATCGAAGACGCCGTCCCCTCGCTGGGCATTGACGTTGTCGGGTGAATAGCAGGGCATTGAAGCAACCACCTCCACCCGGTGCTCGACCAAAAAGGGCAGCAACCATTCGTAACCTGGCTCCAAGAGAATGGTGAGATTGCATCGATCGATGATGCGCGCTTCCTCGGAGAATGCCCGCACGCCTTCGATCAAGGGCCGAAAAGCGGGCGTCATTTCTGGAGCGCCACCGGTCAGGTCGAGTGTGCCAATGGAGCTCGTTTTCCACCAGGCCAACACCTTTTCGGCGGTCGACTGGTCCATCATCTCTTTGCGGCCCGGACCAGCATTCACGTGGCAATGCACACAGGTCATATTGCAGATGCGCCCGAGATTGAGTTGAAGAATCTCTGGAGCCGTCCGACGCAGCTCGACCCCGGCCTCGTGCAAGCGAGCGGTGAAGCTTCGCGTTTGGGTGCTAACAACAGGCTCCGCCATCGGCGCACCTCGCGTTCTCCTGCGTTGCATCGTAATCAGCCCCCTTGGTCTCGCGAGGATGCCGTTCCAGGGCACGCTTCCCATTGTAGGGCTCCGCTTCTTCCAATGGGACAGGTTCCATCGGTTCGAGAAAGGCGAACGAAGCGGCGTAAGGCGCTTGGCGGTAGAGCTGATAGGTTTTGTCACAAACGGCATACCGTTTGCCGCGCTCCAGCCGGTGGCCGTCATCATCGAGCACTTCCTTAAAAGGGCCTTGGTAAATGACCGCCTGATTCCGTTCCCAGCAAGGCCCCTGCTTGCCTTTGAAGGCTTCTACTGTCACCGAGCGGAATTCGATACCTTGCACGGTCCGCCAGGGTGCGGTCTCGAATTTGACGAATGAGACCCCGTAAAAGCCGGCATCGAGAAAGGCTTGGAGAAATTGTTGCTCAGTGAGGGCGCCGGAGATGCAGCCACTCCAGAGATCGGGGTCGCCCGCCAATTCCGCGGGGACTTCTTCGTCACTCACGATATCGGAAATGACCGCGCGCCCGCCTTTGCGGAGGACGCGGAAGATTTCGTCGAACATTTTGCGTTTCAGATCGGGTTCCACCAGGTTGAGAACGCAATTGGACACCACCACATCGATCGAGTCACTGCGGATGAGGGGCTGCCGCACCCGGAGTTCGGCGGCCATGGTTTCCATTTCCAGCAAGCCGTTGACATCGTTGACCGGCTTTTCGCTCAGAGCTTGGTCGAGGATTTCGAGATTCAAACCGAGATCTTGAATGCGGCCTTTCCGGAATTCGACATTGGCGTAACCGACCTTTTCCGCGACCACCGGGGCGTTGCGCCGTGCGACTTCCAACATGTCGTCGGTCATATCGACGCCGATCACTTTTCCTGCCGGTCCGACGACTTGCGAGGCGATGAAACAGATCTTGCCGGTGCCGGAACCGAGATCGAGCACGGTTTCACCTGGCTTCACATATTTGGAAGGATCCCCACATCCGTAGTCGCGTTCAATGACTTCATCCGGGATCACCTCGAGATAACCGGGATCGTAATCGACCGGACAGCAAAGTGAAGGTTCCATCGCTTCAGCAGCTTTCGCATAGCGATCGCGCACGGCTTGTTCGATTCCTTTGGTAGGCATGATTGGTTTTAACGTGCGGAGCCGCTGCTAGTTGAGGAGCGGTCCTCTGGGCGGATGAGAGTTCCGGGTTTTGAGTTTTATTCCCAAAGATTGCGCAAATGCAAACCGCCATTGGTCCGGGGGCCGTTGTTTATAATAATGACAAGTCTCTTTCACAATCTGGGAACCGGTATGATCGTTTCCTTAATAACGTTATCAGCCCCCGGTTTGGAAGCAGCTGATCTGAAATCGCAACTCGACGCCAAACGTCAGGCCTTCCTGGAAAAAGCGCCACCGGAAAAGATCGCGGACTATCAAGCGGGCATCGATCAAGTGGCGGCTAGCGGCATTTACGAGGAAGCCATCAAGATCGGGGATCAGGCGCCAAATTTCACCCTCCAAAATCATGAAGGCGAGAATGTGGCGTTGGAGGAACTGCTCGAGGAAGGCCCGGTGGTGGTCACCTGGTATCGCGGTGTCTGGTGCCCTTATTGCAACCTCGCCCTGGCCGCCATGCACGAAGCCTATCCGGAAATCGAGAAAGCCGGCGGCACACTCGTCGCCATCTCGCCGGAAACGCCAGATTACGGTTCCGAAGTTGTGGAAGAAATAAAGCCGAAGTTTCAGGTCCTGTCGGATGCCGGGCAAGAAACGGCCGAGGAATACGGCATCCTCTTTTCCATGACCCCGACTGTGGCGGAAGCCATGGCAAAGTATGACTTGGCCGAACGCAACCAAGATGAAGGCCAGGAACTGCCACTGGCAGCCACTTATGTCATCGGGCAGGACGGGATCGTCGACTACGCCTTTCTGGATGCCGATTACCGGAATCGCGCCGAACCGGATCGTATCGTAGAAGCGGTGAAAGCCAGCGCCACAGGGGAACCGACCGGTGCCCATCTGGTGCAGACCTTTTGGGAAAATGTCTGGAACCCGCCTTACCAAATTGACTTGATCGACGAGCTGATGACCGAAGATTTCGTGCTGACCACGGCGGGCAACGACATTAAAGGCCGCGAAAATTTCAAGGAATGGGTTGAGATCTTTCAGGGCCAAGCCTCGGATCTGCGCTTGACCAACCTCGATCTCATCACCTCTGAAGATGGAACGAAAGTGGTTTCCCGCTGGAAGGCCGAGGCCCGCAATAGCGGCCTGTTTGGAACAGAACCCGATGGTCAACCGGTCAGCTTTACCGGGATTGCCATCTGGAAAATCGAAGATGGCAAGCTGGCCCACAATTGGGTCGAGCGGAGCGGCCTGGAACTTTACCGGCAATTGACCAGCTCAGAGGCTGCCGAGAATTTTGAGCCGGAAACAAAGGAACCAACCGCCCCTTGACCCTCCAGGCTTTTGCCCTTGGTTACTGATATGAATACCGACCTCACACCCGAACAACTGCGGGTCACCAAGCAATGCGGAACCGAGCCGCCCTTTCAAAACGCTTATTGGGACAATAAAAAGCCGGGACTTTACGTCTGTGTGATCTCTGGCAAACCACTCTTTGCCTCCACGGACAAATTTGATTCCGGGACAGGCTGGCCGAGTTTCACCAAACCGGTCGAAGCATCCATGGTTGAGGAGAAAACCGATACTTCCCATGGCATGACCCGAGTTGAAGTTCGGTCCAAACCGGGCGATTCGCATCTGGGCCATGTCTTCCCCGATGGTCCGGGGCCTTCCGGACAACGTTACTGCATCAACTCCGCTTCCCTGCGCTTCATCCCCCTCGACGACCTCGAAAAAGAAGGCTACGGCGAATACAAACCCCTTTTTGAATCATGATGACTTCACGAATCCTCGTCCGCTCCGCTCCTTTGCTGGTCGCGGTCGCCCTGTTAGTTGGCGTGTCCTGCACTTTTGCCGACGATAGCGCTGATACGGAAAGCGCGGTGTTTGGCGCCGGTTGTTTCTGGTGTGTGGAAGCTTTTTACGAAGCTAAACCGGGCGTTAAAGAGGTCATCTCTGGCTATGCCGGTGGCCAGAAAGCGGATCCCAAATACGACGAAGTCTCCGCAGGACGCACCAAGCACGCCGAGGTGGTGAAAATCATCTATGATCCTGATGAGATTTCTTACCGGGAGCTGGTCGATTTTTTCTGGAAAACTCATGATGCAACCAATCCTCGCGGAGTGTGGCCTGATTTCGGTCCTCAATACCGGTCGATTATTCTTTATGAAACTGAAGAGCAACAAGCTGCGATCGAGGCTTCCAAACAGCTTGCGCAGGCCAACCTCGACAAACCGATCGCGACAGAAATCAAACCGCTGAAACAATTTTATCCCGCCGAAGATTACCATCAGGATTTTGTCAAAAAGAACCCCGAGAACGGATACGTCCAGCGCATCTTCGTTCCAAAAATGAAAAAGCTGCTTTCGAGCGGCGCCTTGGAAACCGCCCAATGAAAACTACCCTCAGTCTCACGATTTGCCTTCTTCTCGGAGGCTCCATTTTCTTCTGGATGACCTCCACCCGAGCCGGTGAAGGCGCCGAAAAAAGCGCTCCAACCGCGGAACAAAAAAAGGAGCTCAAGGAGAAACTCGATCCCATGCAATACAAAGTGACGATGGAAGACGGGACCGAACCTCCCTTCAAAAACAAATATTGGGATAATAAAACCCCCGGTATTTACACATGCGTCATTTCGGGCAAACCACTGTTCAGCTCGAAAGATAAATTTAAATCCGGCACCGGCTGGCCGAGCTTTACCAAGCCTTTGGTAGAAGCACACATCGAGGAAGTGCTGGACACCAGTTACGGGGTGCGGACCGAAGTGCGCTCCATCCCGGGCAATTCGCATCTCGGCCACGTTTTTAAAGATGGGCCTGAGCCGACCGGGTTGCGTTATTGTCTCAACTCTGCGGCGCTCGATTTCATTCCGGCTGATCAGCTCAAGGAACGAGGTTACCCCGATTTGGCAAAGCAATTCGAGGAGTGACCTACTTCTTCACCAATTCGGTCCCAATGCCGGCGTTGGTGAAAATCTCGATCAACAAGGCGTGCGGCACCCGGCCATCGATCAAGTGGGCTTTCTGCACACCAGCGCTCAAGGCATACACCCCGCTCTCAACCTTGGGAATCATGCCGCCTTCGATGATTTCGTCATCGATCAGCTTCTGGATCATTTCCGGGCTGAGGGATGAAATCAGCGAATCCGCATCGCGCGGATCCCGCATGATGCCGGGAACATCGCTGAGGTAGATCAATTTATTGGCGCGCAACGCAGCGGCCACCGCCCCAGCGGCGACATCGGCGTTGACGTTGAGGATAGTGCCCTGTTTGTCGCAGCCGATCGGGGAGATAACCGGGACGATCTCGGAATCGACCATCTTGACGACTTCATCCAGGTGCAGCCCAGTGACTTCACCGACAAATCCGACATCGACCGGTTCGCCTGTCTTGCCATCCACCTGCGGCGGTAATTTCTCGGCCATGATGACGTCGGCACCGGAAAAACCGTAAGCTTTGCCTCCAAAGGCATCGATGGTTTCGACGATCCGTGGATTGATCATTTGATCGAGCACCTCGCTGACGATGGCGATCGACGCATCATCTGTGATCCGGAGGCCATTGACAAAATTCGCTTTCAGGCCGGCTTCCCGCATCCGGTTCGTGATCGCTTTACCGCCGCCATGCACCAGGACGGGGTTGATCCCGACCGCTTCGAGAAACACGACATCCCGCAGGAGACGATCAATCAGGTGGTCATCTTCCATGGCGCTCCCGCCATATTTGATGACAAACGTATTGCCTCGGAACTTTTGAATAAAGGGGAGCGCCTCAATGAGGGCTTCGGCACGGTCGACGGCTTGTTCAAGTTTCATGGCTGCTGATGGGACAAGAGCTCGATACTCAATTACTCTGAGCGATTGAAATCAACGTATTCCTTCGAAAGATCGGTGCTGAAGACGATATATTCGGCGGAACCGAGGTGGAGATTGATGGTGATCGTAAATTTTCGGTTCGAAACCACTTTTTTTAATTCTTCAAAAGGCGTGTTGCTGGCGACCCCATTCTGAACCGCAATCAGGCCGTCGTAATAAATATCGATCAGTTCTTCCCGGACTTTGCTGCTGGAGTATCCGATCGCATCGACGATCCGCCCCCAGTTAGGGTCTTCCCCGTTCCACGCACATTTCACCAGGGTCGAATTGGCGACGGCTTCAGCCACTTTGCGAGCGTCCTGAACGGTCGACCCACCGATGATGTGAACCTCGACGAATTTGGTCACCCCTTCCCCATCTTCGACCATCATCCGTGCGAGATTCCGGGTGACCTGATTGAGCCCTTCCTGAAAGCATTCATGCATGGGGGAGCCCGGCTCGATCGGATCGCCGTCTTCCGAACCGTTGGCCATCGCGAGCACCGTGTCATTCGTGCTCATATCGCCATCGACGGTGATGCGATTGAAGCTTTGCTCCACAGCAGCGCTGAGCGATCGTTGCAGCGTCTTTTTCTCGATCGGGGCATCAGTCGTGATAAAGCTGAGCATGGTCGCCATATTGGGATCGATCATGCCAGCCCCTTTCGCCACGCCACCGATGTGGAAGACCCGGCCATGACATTCGCAGCGCACGGCGAATTCCTTAGGAAACGTATCGGAAGTCATGATGGCGGTCGCCACCTGACGGCTTCCTTCCGGGTCGAGCCCATCAGCGAGCACTTCAATTTTGGATAAAATCTTGTCGATCGGCAACGGCACCCCAATGCGGCCCGTGGAACAGACCATCACCTGGCGCTCCCGCACATCCAGGACGCGGGCGACTTCCTTGACCATCGCTTTGGCATGTTCGATCCCAGGCAGGCCCGTGCAGGCATTGGCATTGCCGCTGTTCGTCACGATGGCCCGAATCTCCGGCGACCGCATATGCGTCATGCAGACTTTGACCGGCGCGGCCTTGATCCGATTGGTGGTGAAAGTCCCTGCACCCACAGCAGAGCGATCCGAAACGATCAACGCCAGATCGATTCGGTCTTTGTTCGTGGGCTTGACTCCGCAGTGAACCGCAGAGGCCACGAATCCTTTCGGCAGGGTCACCCCGCCGGGCACTTCAACTATTTGGCCTTTCATCGTTCCAAAGAAAGGTGAGAGGCTACCGAGCGACTCGGGGGATGCGCGAGCGGAAATCGAAAAAAAAATGCGCTTTTCTGCCACTGGAAGCCATTTGGCTGTCGTCTCGCGATTCGACCGCAGCCGCACGGTCGGAAAATCGGCCCTTTCCGCAAGACCACCTCGATCGCCATGATCGGGAAAGGGGCGCCTCAAAACAGTCTGTCGCAAACGGCTTACCCATTGAGACCCGCACGCCTGAAGGCCTCGACTCGGCGGATGACAATCCAGCAATCCCCCTCATTTACCCCACTGTTTCCTAAAACCGGTCGTGCTTGCTTGATCTTTTTGCGCAGAGCTGTGTCGTTCAGGCGGTTACGTATCTCAACGGATACGCCCCCGGCTAAACTCCTTGCTCGGCTCAAAATCTGCGGCGCAATGACTTCCCGCTTTTATGAAACAGTGGGGTTTAATCAGAAGTTGGCATTGACACAACCACATCACCGAAATGCTCCGACACCCGTTATAGATGGCGGTTACGGTTATGATGACGCCTATTATGGCAACGATCACTGGACCGGTTACGATTACTATGGTGATTACAGGTATAAGTCCGAGAACGACGATCCCAGGGTGACAACCGTCTCCTACTACTATCATTGGAACCTCAAAATCAGCAATGGTAGGAAACCAAAGCCGAACACACTTTCGTCCAGCTGGATGTCACCGATGGTAAATCGGTGATTGTCGATTTTGGAGCCATAGCTAAAATATCCAAGTTGAATCTTAAAAAAGAATTCAAAGCTCAAGCAACTGGTGTTCGCACAAAAATGGGCCGCAATTCGAGCTAGAGCAAATCCGGGCGCCGCTGGCGTGTAACCGTTTCTGCCTGTTCCTTTCGCCACCGGGCAATCGCCCCATGATTGCCGCTCAACAGAATGTCCGGCACCCGCATCCCGCGATATTCCACCGGCCGCGTATACTGCGGTCCTTCCAATAACCCGGCACTAAACGAATCTTCTGCTGCGGAATTGGCATCGCCCAGCACACCAGGTATTAGCCGCACGATTGCGTCGACCATCACAGCGGAAGCTAACCCCCCATTGGTGAGGACGTAGTCGCCTAGAGAGATTTCCCGGTCAACTAAATGGTCGATCACCCGTTGGTCTACCCCTTCATAATGGCCGCAAACAAAAATCAGATGCGGCGCCAACGCCAGCTCCCGCGCGACTGGATCGGCAAATCGTTCGCCTTGTGCCGACGGAAAAATCACGCAGCTTTCTTCCCGCCGCAGCGACTCGACCGCCTCGAAAATGGGCTCTGGTTTCATAACCATCCCCTGCCCGCCACCGTAAGGCATGTCGTCGGTGGTATGATGCCGGTCATGCGTCCACGCTCGCAATTGATGAATCCGCAATTGCAAATGCCCCATTTCCTGAGCGCGCCGCATGATGCTGGCTCGCAGCGGTCCGGTACAGATTTCCGGGAACAACGTAATAATATCGACTCGCATCATGATGGATCACCCGCGCTCTCGCGGCGCCCGGCTCCGGCAGCGAATGCGGATTGGCAGTCCGTAAAAGCTGCGATGTTGGCGGATCACCGATTCCAGATAACGCCGGTAACTATCGACGAGCAACGTCTGGTTGTTGACGAAGAAGATGAATTCCGGCACTGGAATTGCCCCGCTCCGCTCATCCCGCACCTGGGTCGCATACAGTAATTTAAACCGCTTATTCCCTTTTTTGTGAGGCCCCTGACGCTCCATCGCCTCGGTGAGTAACCGGTTGAGTTGTCCGGTATTCACACGGTCACGGGAGGCGGCTCGAATTTTCTGGATCAGCCGGAATAATTCCGGGATGTGCGAGCCTTTGGCAGCCGACATGGCGAGCACGGGGACGTGCGGAAAGAAAAATAGATTGGCGCGCACTTCCTCCAGCATCTCTTTCATCCAGCCTTTGGGCGGCTGCAAGCGCTCGATCATATCCAATTTGTTCACGATGATGACCGCCGGTTTTTCCGCTTCGATGATCAAGCTGGAAATCTTCTTGTCCTGAGAGGTCACACCGTCATTGCCATCGACCATCAGAATACAGATATCCGCTCGATCGATACATTTTTTCGTCCGCATGGCGCTGAAGACTTCGACAGACGTGTCTTGTTTACCTCGCGCCCGCAAGCCAGCGGTATCGATCATGGTGTAAGCATGATCCTCGACCATCACCGGCACATCGATGGCGTCACGAGTGGTCCCGGCGATGTCGCTCACGATCACTCGACGATTCCCGCAGATGGCATTGACTAGGGAGGATTTGCCGACGTTCGGCCGACCGATGATGGCGATCTTGACCGGTCGATCGGGCGGCACTTCCTCCGCTTCCTCGGTCGCCTCGATCACGGGTAAGGTCGAAACGATTTGGTCTAACAAAGCGGACATGCCACGGCCATGCGCGGCGCTGACATGGAAAACATGATCCATACCGAGCTGCCGAAATTCGAGCGCACGGGTTTCATGTTTTTCATCATCGGTTTTGTTGACCACCAGAAGGACGGGAGCCGGAGCGCGTCGAAGGAGCCGGGCTAACTCATCGTCGACGGGAGTAAGCCCATCCTGGCCATCCACAACGAGGAGAATCAGGGAGGCGGCCTCCATGGCGATGGTGGCTTCGAGAGCCACTTGACCCGTGAAATCATGATCGACATCCGCCCCGATACCTCCGGTGTCCATGAGCCGGAAGGTATGGTCCCCCACCGCGCACAAGGTCTCGATCCGGTCGCGGGTGATGCCCGGTTGATCATGGACGATGGAGATCCGCCGCTTGGCGATCCGATTGAAGAGGGCGCTCTTACCGACATTCGGACGGCCAACAATAGCGATTAGGGGTATTTCAGGATTCATGCCGGGAATTTTCGTGCGCGAGTTTTAAACCGGCTACCATATAGCGAACACCTGACCAGAGTGTAAAGGCGCCTGCCAGCCAGACCAGAACAGGCAACCCCTGTCCCCAGCCCAGCAACGCCGCGGCGATCGCTGTCATTTGAAAAAAAGTCGTGGCTTTGCCGGACCAACTCGGCTCGATCTCCACTTTGCCGATCAGGTAATGGAGCAGAATGACCCCAGCGACGATCGCCACATCGCGTGCGATCACGAGAACGGCGAACCAGATCGGCAGCTCCGGTTCCCATTGACTAAAGGCCAAGGTGAGAATCGCCGCAAGCAGCAACCCTTTATCCGCCAGCGGATCGAGTATGGCGCCGAGCTTGGATCGTTGATTAAAATGGCGCGCGACGAAGCCATCTATGCCATCGGAAACGGCGGCCGTCACGAAAATCGCAACCGCCCACCAGCGCAAGGCTTCATCCGGCGAATTCGCTCCGACCGTGCGTCCGTAATAAATCGCGGTCCCGACAAAGACCGGGATCAATAAAATGCGACCGACGGTAATCCAAGTGGCAACAGTCATGGAGCTTCATCCGACTATTCCTCGGTCACCTCGGCTTCTGCTTCGTCGAGACGCGCCACGCCGTAAGGCAGCAACGCCAATGGATAGCTGCCCTCCCGTTTTTGTAAAAGCGAGAGAGATTCCGACCGATATTCGGCAGGGGTTTCCGTCGCTTTTTCGTAGCTAACTTCGTCGAGCGTCCGAACCCAGCTATACTCAGCTTCCGACTCGGTTTTGACCATGACGAGCACGGGTTCAGGAGTGAGATTGGCCACCCAGAGACGTAATCCACCTTCCACCGCGACACCGACTGCCGCCACCCGGCCGGGTTGCGCAATATCAGTATTCAGCAGCTTGTGGCCTTTCGATTCGCCGAGATCCGCTGCGAGGTGGTACACTGGAAAAACCATGCCAGGTTTGGATCCGAACCGAGTCGGCATGGGCGACCCTTTCTGACGCTCCATTAAGCCCCGCCAACCCGTGGTTTCGAAAAGCGTCACGGCATGAACGGGGCCGCGCGCGACATGCTGCATCACGCCAACGATCCAAGAAGCGGCGAGCAAGGAACCTTGTCGAAGATCGACATCGCCCGGGATGCCAAGCGATTCGTTCTCCAGACTTTGCGATCCGGTGGCGCGCAGATGCAGAGGAGAGAGATAAAGCGGCCGTTGCCCGGCAAGCTGGCGCCCGCTTACCGCGACTTCCCCGAGGCCGCCGAGATTCGTGAGAATCGTGAGATTCGATTCGTCATGAACGGTGGGACTTGCGCCGAAGACCAACCCATCACCCATCTCCGTATCGGTGCCGAGCCGGTTGAGTCCGAGGAATCCGCCCGGGCTCCCAATGAGAAACGGGGCGTCGGGAGCGTATTTTCCAAGTTCGTTGCGAGCCAAATCAATCCATCGCCCCCCGGAATACTTGCCGCCCGGCGGGAAGACCAGCCAGGCAGCCACTTCCGGTTTAATTTGGTCGAGTAAGGACCGAAGACCGTGCAGTTCCTGGGCGGCATCCTCATTCAAATGGAGGCCGATCAACAACTTCGCGCCAAGATCAGCCGCCTGCCGGGCGCCGAGGCTGAGCGCTGCCATCACCGGAACCTGTCCGAGTTTCAGATCAATGCGAACGTGATCGAGTTGCGCATTTTTCAATCGTTGAATCGCCTCATCGCTCAAGCGTTCGCCATGGCCAGCGGCGCAAACGCCGAGAGCCGGTAAGGTGTGACTCGATTTCGCCCCGAAAGATACATCGACGTAAGGCACCTCACTCCCACCTCTGGAAGCGCTGCCGGAGGGGACTTGCACCTGGACGGATTGAGAAAGCTCCAAATCGGGCTCGAGCGTCCAGGGTTGCTTGGCATTTTTTTGGGTGGAATAGGTTTTGAATGAATCATCGCTATAATTGCGCTGATCTTCCATCTCGAAGACATCCCCTTCGAACTGAATCAAAACAGGCACGCCCGGCGCCGCTTCATGTTTCAGAGCTTGGATGCCGCTCTGGACCACATTGGGGGAGATCGCTTTGGGAAAACTGCCTTCGACCTTATTGCCGCCAGGTCCAGTGACTTGGTATTCTTTTCCCGCACAAAGTTTAGATGGGTGCAGCACACAGAGACCGACCCGGTTCGTCGCGAAGCTGGAAGTCGCTTTGCCACTGAAATGCACTTTCAACCCAGTTGCTTTGGCGCCTTGAATTTCCACGCGGAACTGAAAGGGGTGCTTCGCTTCCCGTGTCTGAGCTTCATAAAGAACTCGAAAATTTCCATCCTCTTCTTCGAAACGCAGTTTGTTGATTTTATAAGGGATCGTGGCCCAATTCTCGCCCCGCACCGCCGGGTAAATCGCCTGCACGATTTCTGCTTCCTCCAATTTGATTTCCCGGATCCAACCGGTGATTGGATCAAATAACAATTGCAGGCTGCCAGCACTGAGCGCCACGAGAGGGCTTGCCGTTCTGCCGATACCATCATAACACTTCGCGAGATTCATGAGACCGAATAGCCGAGCGCCCCAATCCTCGAT
>JGI12210J13797_10521263_pt1 | contig 12311 bp, 9 predicted proteins | sample ElkSlonscriptome_3_FD_13797 | JGI IMG/M metagenome (IMG submission 13797) | reverse complement strand
GCACCCTCGGTCGCGGACCGCCTGGCCGTCGTCGCCGTTACGGCGGCGGTATCGGGGGCCGTCGGCGGCGCGCTCTTGGAGCTTTGCTACACGCTTTTTCGCTGGTGATCCGCCGTTGCGCGGTAGCGGGCAGCTTACCGAAACGCTGGCTTCACCGTCATCGTGGTCTCCATCAACGCCTTCTTGCAGGGGATCGCGACCACGCGTCCGTCGTTGTACCACTTCGTCAGGGGGTCATCGCCGAGCCGTACGAAGCCGGCGCCGCAGGGGACGACCAGGATCTGCCCGACCGTGCCCGCGGGCTTACCGCGAAAGTAGACCGTCGCGTCGGCCTTCGAGGCGCTCACGCGCAGTAGCCCGTGCTTGTAGGGCGGCGTCGGAAGCTCCTCGGCGCTCTCGGCCGAAGGAGCGGGCCCAGCCGAAGCCGTAGCGGCAGCGGAGGCGGTTGCGGTGGTGGCCACGGTGGGTTCGGGGGCCGGGGTCGTCGCTGAGGTCGCCGCCGATGGCGCCTGCGTCGCGGGCGGGGCTGGGGTTGTGGCCGTCGGCGGCGGCTTCGTCGGCTCATCGTCGCCCCAGCCCCGCACCACGAAGACCCCCGCCGAAAAGGCAGCGATGGCCGTGATGGCAATGAGGAGCGTGAAGGAGAGGGATGGCCCCTTGCTCTCCGCCGTCGAGCCCATCGGGGACCGGACCGGGGGGAGACCAGCCGGCGTGGGCGCGGGGGTGACGCGCGGGGTCGGATCGGCGGCGGAGCCGAGCAGAACCGGCGGGCCTCCGGCTTCGGCGGCCCGCTTGGCCATGCGCTCCTGCGCCTGCGCCTTCAATATCCCCAGCGGCACGCGCTTGGTCGGCTCGTCGTCGCTCGCGGGGGGCTCGGTGTCGATCCGGGGGAACATGGCTTCCCCGGCGCCATCGTCCTCGTCGGCATCGATGGCGACGTCGATGTCGGGCGATGTCTGTCGCGAACGTTGGGTTGCCGCATCCTCCTCGTCGAGTGCCCGCTCGATCTCCTCGAGCGTACCGACCTGGGTGGTCCGCTTCTCGCGCAGGGCGATCTTCTCCAGCTCGACCATCGACATGCGCGACGTGCGATCGCTCTCGGGTGGGGCAGCGTCTTCACCTTCTTTCCCGACGTCGAACATGCCCGGTCGTGGCTTGGTCGATGCTTCACCAGACGCCGGGCCATCGAGGAGATGGGCGGTGTTCTCGGCCTTTCCGCCCTTCTCGGCGGACGCCTTCTCGGCTGGCGTCTTCTTGGCGGGTTTGTCGCGCGTCGGGCGGGGTGGTCCAGGGCGAGGAGGCGGCTTTGCGGGTGCCTTCTTTGTGGGGGCCTTCTTTGTGGGGGCCTTCTTTGCGGGTGCCTTCTCTTCGGGGACACGATCACTGCTCGGCGCAGGCGCGGAGGACGGGGGAATGACGGACCCCGACGGGGGCATGCTGGTCGGAAAGGCCGTCGAGGAGGGCAAGACGTCGTCGAAGCGGTCGAGCGCCTGAAACACCTCCATGTTCCACTTCAGCTCGTCGCGACCTCCCTTGGCTTCCCGCATGAGCGCGCCCGCGATCATGGACGCCTTGCCCCGCTGGCTCGGGTCCGCTTGGACGGCGCGATCGAGGGCCTTGCGCACGATCCCCGATAGGTCGCCGCGCAGGTCCTCGAGGCTTTCCAGGGTCCCTTCGGCCGGCGGTACCGTCTTGGTCGTCAGCCACCAGAGGAGGGCGCCGAGGGCGTAGGTGTTCGCCTCCGGGGTCACCGGACCGCCGGCCCGAACCTCGGGGGCGGCCATGCCGAGCCAGGGTGGCTCCGGCACCTGCGGGAGCGCCGCCGCGCTTCCAAGTCCCAGGAGCTGGACCCGCCCCTCCCACGTGACGATGACGCGCTCGGGCGTGAGGCAGCCGTGCACCACCGGCGGTTTGCTGCGCTGGGCGGTGGCGAGCGCGGCCGCGATCTGCTGACCCACGTGGAAGATGGCCACGTCGGCGAGCCACTCGCCGTCGCCCTCGAGCTGCTCCCCGAGGCGGGCGAGGGTTCGGCCGTTCACCGGGGGGTGCACGAGGGCGCGGCGCCCTCTGTCCTCGACCATCGCCGTGACGGGCAAGATGGCGGGATGTTTCAGCTTCGAGGTGAGCTCGAGGTCCGCTCGGATCTCGGCGGCGGTAGCGTCGTCGAGGTCGATGAAGGCGAGGATCGCCTCTTCCCCGTCCTCGTGCTCGGCGAGGAAGACCTCATGACGAGCGTCGCCATCGAGCTCACGTTGGAGCACGTACTTCTCGAATCGGCGAGGAGGACGTTCCATATGGCGACCGGCAACCCATCGAGATCTAACGATGGTTGGCCGCGGGCGACAACAAACCCGCCTTGGCCGGGGCCGGTGGAAGCACGCGACCCGTCCTATCTCTACGCTCAGGACGCTCGATCGTGCGCAGGCCTACATGCCGGCCTTGATGCCCTTCTTCCATGCGTCCGGACATTTGTTCGCCTTCATCATGGCGAGGGACTGCGCGTCCCACTCGGCCCGGTGGGCTTCGATGAGTTTCCCGTCCACGCTCGCGGCCATTGTGGTGGAGGGCCACCATGGCGCAGGATAGGAGCCACATGCGTGAAGCAGAACGACTCATGGCCCTGATGTCAGAGGCCGACCTTCTTGCCGACTTGGACGCATCCTCCCGGAAGGGGCTGGCCGGCGTGTTTCGGCCCGTGACCTTCGGCCCCGGAGATGCGCTCGCCACCTCGGGGCGACCCGCCGAGGCGCTCACGCTGGTGGCCAAAGGACGGGTCGAGGTCTCCACACGTCCCTTCGGCGGTCTGGAGGTGGAGAAGGTCACCGAGGGCCCCGGGGCCGTCACCGGGGCGAGTGCGCTTTTGCGTGGGGCGGCGGGTCGCATCCCCTGCTTTCAGTCGGTCGAGGCGATCGACTCGGTGGAGGCGTTCGCGCTCGGCAGCGACGAATTCGAGGCCTGGTCCCGCGCCCAGCCCGCCGCGGCCGTGAAGGTGCTTCTGCGTCTATCCGGCCGGGTCGCGGCCATCGTGCGGCGGGTCGAGCTCCAGCTGACGACCGCTTCGCTGGAGGTCGAAGAAGAGATCCCAGGCTCGGGCGCGCAGCCCAGCATCTTCGGTCAGCCGCGCCCGGTCAGTGAGCGCACGCTGGCGGAGCTTCCGCCGGTGCCCTTCCTCGTGGGGCTCACCGACGTCGAGCGCGAGGCGACGGTCACCGCTCTGCGTCAGTGGTCCGTGCCGCGCGGCGCGCCGCTCTTCCACCAGGGCAAGGAGGGGCCGTCGTGCTTTCTCCTGCTCCGCGGCGGTGTAGAGATGAGCGTGCGACGCGGGCTCCGCGTTCAGCACCTGGGCGTCCACGGTCCCGGCAAGCTGCTCGGCGCGCTGTCCTTCATCGACGAGGGCACCCGCACCTTCACCGCGATGGCGCGCCAGAATGCGCTCGTCTTCGAGCTCGAGCGGAGCGCCTTCGACGCGCTCGCCATCGAGCACCCGCGCGTGGCGGGAAAGCTGGTCGACTTCATCACCAACGACCTCATGGAGCGCCTGGCCCAGGCGGACGCGCGCCTCGTCGCGCTCGAGTCGGACACGATGGTCGCGCCACCGCCCTCCCGGGCCGCGACGGTGGCCGAGCGGGACTTCGATCGCGAGGCTCTGGTGGAGCGGATCCGGCACGGGGTCATCGGCGACAACGTCGTCATCGACGGGCCCTTCGGGCGTCGCCGTATGGTCTACGCCGACTACACCGCGTCGGGCCGCTCCCTCTCCTTCATCGAGGACTTCATTCGCCACGAGGTGCTCCCGCTCTACGCCAATACCCACAGCGAGTCGTCGGGCACCGGTCTCCAGACCACGCAGCTGCGCGAGGACGCGCGCGGCATCATCGCCAAAGCCACCGGCTGCACCGGCGACGATTGCGTCATCTTCTGTGGCTCGGGCGCAACGGGCGCCATCGACAAGCTCCAAGGCGTGCTCAACCTCAAGGTCCCGCTCGACCTCGACCGGGAGCACGCGCTCACCGAACAGATCCCGCGCGAGCAGCGGCCCGTCGTGTTCGTCGGGCCCTACGAGCACCACGCCAACGACGTCTCCTGGCGGATGACCATCGCCGACGTGGTGATGATCAACGAGGACCAGGATGGCCACATCGACCAGCATCAGCTCGAGGAGGAGCTGAAGCGCTACGCCGACCGTCCGCTCAAGATCGGTAGCTTCTCGGCCGCTTCCAACGTGACGGGCGTCATCACCGACACCTACGCCATCGCCAAGCTGCTCCATCGCTACGGTGCCCTGTCCTTTTGGGACTTCGCCGCCGCAGCGCCCTACCTGGCCATCGAGATGAACCCGGCCGAGACGGGGGCGCACAAGGACGCCGTGTTCCTCTCGCCCCACAAGTTCATCGGCGGTCCGGGCACGCCGGGCGTCTTGGTGGCCAAGAAGTCTCTCTTCCAGAACACGGTGCCGACCGTGCCCGCGGGAGGCACCGTCGCCTACGTCTCCGCCTCAGAGCAGCGTTTCCTCGAAGACCCGGTCCACCGTGAGGAGGGCGGAACGCCCGCCATCATCGAGTCCATTCGCGCGGGCCTGGTCTTTCAGCTGAAGGAGGCGGTCGGCGTCGAGACCATCCGCGAGCGTGAGCACCACTTCGTGCGCCGGGCCATCGAGCGTTGGGGCGACAACGAGAACATCTGGATCCTGGGCAACCCGGACCTCGACCGTCTGTCGATCATCTCCTTCGTGATCCGCCACGGCGATCGCTACCTCCACTGGAACTACGTGGTGGCGTTGCTCAACGATCTCTTCGGGATCCAGGCTCGCGGTGGTTGCTCGTGTGCGGGACCCTACGGACACATCCTCTTCGACATCGGGGAGGAGCTCTCCGAGGCCTACATGTGTCAGATCCAGGCCGGCCACGAGGGCATCAAGCCCGGCTGGGTGCGGGTCAACTTCAACTACTTCATCAGCGAAGCCGTCTTCGAGTACATCCTCGACGCGGTGGATCTCGTGGCGCGCGAGGGCTGGAAGCTGCTGCCGCACTACCATTTCGATCTGGCCTCCGCCCTCTGGTCCCATCGCAACGGTCCGCCCAAGCCCAAGCTTCGGCTCGCAGATCTGCGCTACGTCGGCGGGCAACTCACCTACGAGACGGAGCGAACTGAGGAGTCGGACGACGCGCTCTCGAGCTATCTCGATCGGGCCCGTGAGATCTGCGATCGCGCGGGGCACGAACTGCCGCCGGTCGAGCTCCACGAGGCCCGCGGGGCCGAGATCGAGCGACTGCGCTGGTTCCCCCTGCCCGACGAGATCCGGGACGCTCTGTCCGGCGTCGCCGAGTGAGCGGACTGCGGTTCCGAAGAGCCTCAGGGAGCGACGCAGTCCGCTCTTCCTACCCACACGGTGCCGATGGCGTCCGCCCACGCGATGAGCGCGCGACCGCCATCGACGAGGACGGCGGGACCCGAGGCCGGCGGCACCGATGCGGGCGGTAGCGACAGCGCGGCGACCTCGCCTTCCGGCGTGAGCAGCGAAACCCGGAGCTCGTCGCCGGGCACGGTCGGCATCACGCGGGCGAGCACCGCTTCTTCGAAGATCGCACCGAGATCGTATTGCGCGGGAGCGGGGGACGGGGCGACGGACAGGACGTCGTCTCCCCCGGGCCCATGACGAAGCAGGGTGTAGCCATTCGCTTCATCGGCAGCGCCCACCCATGCGACCTCGTCGCGGGCGGCGAGATCGACCTCGGTGAACGACTCCTCACCCTCGTGGCTGGCCACGGGCGTGAGCTCCGTGAGCTCGGCCCGCCAGAGGCTGACGACGCGCGGCGGTTCCGGGATGTCGGGCTCGAGGCAGTCGTCGTGGGGCTGGTCGCTCGTGTTGGCGATCCAAAATCCGCCGGCCACGTCCTCGACGATCTCGGCATCGAGCGGCCGGTCGGCACACCCCACCCGGCCCACGGGTTGAATGAGAGGTGGCGAGACGACCGTGCTCACGACGTCGAGCCGCAGGAAATTCGGGGGACCGCTCGCGAGGAGGAAGCGTTCGTCGGTGGTCCCCCCGAGGGCAAGGGGCGAACCCCCGAAGGGCAGCGTGACGAAGCTCGATCCATTCTGCTCGGGGGTGAGACGCCCGAGGATCGGGGCGCCGCCGCCCGGCTCGAGGGTCGTGAACGCGACCTCTCCCGGCGCCCCGGCAGAGGTGACGACCGGAGCGACGAGCGGCAAGTGCACCTCGCGCTCGCCTGAGGTGGGGGGCCAAGCGCCGAAGGCACCGGTGATGGGGACCGAGAAGAGCTCCGAGCTTCCGGCGCCCGAGGTGGCGAACTCGAACAGCAGCACCGTCGTCGTGGGCGACGTTGCCACGAGCCGCGGTCGCTCGGCGGGCGTCGCGGCGGCCACGCCGATCCCGACCGGGGGCCCGGCCCACACCAGCCCCTCACATCGCGGGGGCTGGCCACCCGAGCCGCCCGAGCCCGTGGTCACGGCCCCGCCGCCCGAGCCTGCCGCGCCCTGCCCTCCGGCGCCCTCTCCGCTGGTGCCGAGCGTCTCGACGTCGAGCGTCGAGCGCGCGCCGCATGCGACGAGCCATCCGACCAACGAGAGCCCCCAGCGCCAGTTCATCCCTACGATCTAGCCGCTCTCGCCCCGCGTCGACAGTGCTTCTCCGCTTCGGTTCGCGGCTTCGGCTATGCTCGCGGCCATGAGGACGTGGCTTGTGGTCTCTTTGTTCGCGGGCATGCTCGTGAGCGCAGTCGCGGGATGTGGAGACGAGGAAGCGGGTTGCCTGCCCGGCGAAGAGAACTGCGTCATCGAGTGCGGCGACGGCTGCGAGGCGCCCTGTGCCGACGTATCCACCTGCGAGACGGAATGCGGTGACGGCTGTGACGCCAGTTGCAATAGCGTGAGCACCTGCGACATCTCGTGCGGGGACGACTGCAATCTCGACTGCACGAGCCTCAGCACCTGCAGCACCACCTGCGGGGCGAACTGCAACTACCGGTGCGCCGACGTCAGCGACTGCACGCCCGCGGTGGGCCCCGACTCGACCGTCGTCTGCGAGCGCGTGAGCAAGTGCGACGTGGTCTGTGAAGGGCCGTGCACCGTCCGCTGCACGTCGGTTTCGGAGTGCAGCGTGGACTGTCGGGACGGCGATGGTCCCACCGAGTGTGCCGACGGGCGTCTGGCTTGCGGGAGCTGTCCGGGCTGATTCAGGCTGCGGCCCGTGTCGGCGACGAGGCCTCGGCGATCATGGCCTCGGTGGCTTCCCACAGCTTCTCGCCCAGCGCGTCGTCGTGGGCTCGGGGGTTGGGCGAGCGCATGGGCCAGCCCCCACCGTTGCAGCTCTTGTCGCGATACATACCGAGCTGGCTGTAGTAGGCGCCGGCATGCTCTTCGACCGACGGGTCGAGCAGCGCGAAGAGGGAGGTCTGCGCTCCCTCCCAGGGCTCGATCATGCCCATGAGTCGGAAGACGGGACGCATCACGTAGTTCTGCACCCAGAGCGGCATCGAGTTGCGCGCGAGGTTGGTGCGGACCCAGCCGGGGTGCACGCTGACCGCCGTGACGCCGGTGCCCTCGAGGCGTTTGGCCAAACCCCGCGCGTGCAGCAGATTGGCCAGCTTCGACTGCGCGTACGCCTCCCAGCCGTCGTACTCCCGCGTCTCGTAGTGGATGTCGTCGAGGTGAATGTCGCCTTTCCGACCCATGGCGACGTCGTGGTAGCAGCTCGAGACGTTGACGATGCGAGCGGGAGCCGAAGCCTTCAGTCGGTCGAGCAGCAGGTCCGTGAGGAGGAAGTGCCCCACGTGGTTGATACCGAGCTGGGTCTCGAAGCCGTCGACGGTCTCGCCGGCGGGGCTGTTCATCACGCCCGCGTTGTTGACCAGACCGTCGAGCCGGTCGTGGTCGGCGAGAAAGCCCTCTGCGAAGTGGCGCACGCTCGCGAGCGAGCCGAGGTCGAGCTCGCGCGCTTCGAGCTTGGCGCCGGGCCGCTCTGACCGTGCTTCGGCGATGCGAGCCTCGGCGTCGCCGACTCGCCGGCACGCCATGATCACCCGCGCGCCCTGCTGCGCGAGCTGACGGGCGGTGATCCAGCCGATGCCGCTGTTGGCGCCGGTGACGATGAAGATCTTGCCGGAGAGGTCGGTGTCGAGAAGGGCGGGATCGCAGACGTGGGGCTTGGGCATGAGGGGCTCCGTCGAGTGTTGGGCGAGATCGTTGGCGACCGTTGGTCTCTTAATAGGAGCCCACTGGTCTCTTGTCAACGGCACATCGACGTGTCACGTCTCAGAAAGACGATGGCGACGGCCTATCAACGTGCGCGCAGCCCGGAGCAGAAGGCGGAGCGGACCGAGCAGATCCTCTCTGCGGCCGAGACCATGCTCGCCGAGGGGCAGGCCATCGCGACCCTCAGTCTCAACGAGCTCGCCCGCCGTGCGGGCATGGCCAAGTCCAACGTCTATCGCTACTTCGAGAGCCGTGAGGCGGTGCTCCTCGCGCTGCTCGAAGAGCGAACCGAAGCCTGGTCCCGGGAGGCCGCCGAAGCGCTAGCGGCCATCGAGCGGCGTGGCAGCGTGGCCCATCGCATCGAGCAGTCCTCGGAGATCATGGCGCGCGGCGTGGGGGCGCGTCCGGTGATGTGTCAGCTCATGAGCGTGCTGCCTTCGGTGCTCGAGCACAACGTCTCGGTCGAGGTGGTTCAGGGCTACAAGATGGCCAGTCTCGCCGTGATGCACGACCTCGCCGAAGCGATGCACCGAGCGGTCCCCGAGCTGAGCCTCCCAGCCCACGGCGAGCTCCTGCACCACGCCTTCGCCTTCATCGTGGGTAGCTGGCCCCTGGCCCACCCAGCGCCGGTCGTCGTCCAAGCCCTAGAGGTTCCGGAGCTCGCCGGCCTCCGCCACGACTTCGAGCGGGAGCTGTCCCGCGTGGTCGGGCTCATGGCGCGCGGCATGTTGGCCGTGGGTTGAGACGCGCAGGCTGGCGCGTTGCCAACGTAGCGAAGGTGGCTAAGGTTTAGCCGCCTCATGGCCACCCTTCCTCCCCGCACCGTCGTCCTACGGCGCAACCCCAAGAACCTGCGCATCCTGTGGTTGCCCGTGGTCCTGGTCCTCTTGGGTCTGGTCACTGCGGTGACCGGTGTGATGTGGTCGGGGCTCACCAACGTGGCGACCGGCCTGGTCCTCTTCGTCACGCTCGGAGCCCGTGCGTGGGCTACCAATGAAGAGCCGGTCGAGGAAGAAGTTCCCCTCGAGCTGGACGGGAGGGAGCTCGTCATTGATGACGAGCGCTTCGCCATCGATCGTATCGGGGCCGGCTACCTCCTGGGTGGCGGTCGGGTTCGAATGCACTTCGCCGAGCGGCGGCTCTCCACCGACCTTCGGTTTGCTTCGCCGGAAGCGGCCGAGGCTTTTCTCGAAGCCATCCACCTCGGTCCGCGGCAGCGGGTCGCGACTTTCTCGGCCGTGGCCTCCACGCCGAGCTCGCCCTTGGGGTGGTTCCTTCGTTTGAGCCCCATTTTCCTGGGAACCATTCTCTACGTCGCCTCGGGGCTCAACGCGATCTGGTTGCCGGTGATGCTGTTGGTGATGATGCTCAGCCTATGGCGCCGAAACGTGCATGTGGGCAGTGACGGACTCCGCATCGAGCGAGGGTTTCTCTGGTCGCGCTTCGTGCCCCACGCCGCGATCGAGGGGCTGCATATCCTGGAGCGCAAGCGGCGCCGCGATGGTGTCAATGTCGTCGTAGAGACCGATGAGGACGAGCATCGCGTGGGCTTTCGAAGTCGCGAAGAGGCTCGAGCTTTCGTGTCTCGCGTCGAGGCGGCGGCGGCCGAGGGGAGCGACGCTCCGGCGGCCGAGGCGCTGGCGCGGGGCGGTGATGAGCCCGCCGCCTGGGTGGCGCGGCTGCGAGCTTCGACCCAGCTCGGCAGCCCCCGGCGCGGGGCCGTCACCGACGGCCAGCTCTGGCGCATCGTGGAGGGCACGCGCCTACGCCCAGTCGATCGCGCGGCCGCGGCCATCGCGCTCGGACCGTCGCTCGACGAGCACGCCCGCGCGCGTGTCCTCGACGTCGCCGCGGCTACGGCCTCGCCGCGCCTCCGAGTGGTGCTCGACGCGGCTGTCGGGGGCGAAGACGACGAGGCCTTGGCCGAGGCCCTCGCCGAGCTCATCGAAGAAGACGGTGCCCGCGTTCCGCCCAAGCCCCTCGACTGAAGGCTCTCGGGCGGACGCCCTCTATCGCTGGTCGACGATCACCGTCGAGATGAAGGTCGGCCCCTTGGACCGCGTCGCCTTGGCCTCGAAGTCGAGCTTGCCGTTTGGGCGGGGGAGGAAGACCGAGGCGTAGTTCGGTTCCCGCATGTCCTTCGCAATGGCCAACGCCTTCTTGTCATCGTGAGGGAAGAGAAGCAGATCGACGTCGCTTGCGTAGCGATCTCCGCCACTCAGGAACCAAGAGGGGCCTCCACCGGTAAAGGCGAGATTGCCAAAAGCGAGGGGGCGACCCGGGTCGACCACGCCTCCGACGAGGCGAATCTGGTTCGGCGTGAAGCTCAGGTCCTGCTTCTTCTTGGCGGCGAGGCCACGCACCGCCCCGGCCGACTTCATGGTGTTGACGAGGGAGCCCGAGATCCGACTCACCGGGAGCTGGTACTTGGCCCCCTCTTTCATCACCAGCATCGTGACGAAGCCCGAGCCTTTGGCGGACACCTCCAGCTGAATCCGTCCGGGACCCTTGAACGAGATGCTGGGGTGGTTCTCCTGGCCTGGCTTGTTCGACGCGATGCGGGAGCCACTGAGGATGTTGTACGCGGAGAGCCGCACCTCACTGACGGACTTGCTCGCGCCGACGAGAACGTAGTGATAGCCCTCGCCGAAGCGGCTCGTGATCCCGAAGCCCTGTCCGCTCGAAGCCATTCCGCCGAAGAGGCTCGTCCCCGAGTCGAAGCCGATGTTGGGGAACTTCTTCTGTACATTCTTGGACCACAGGACGACCTGGGCCACGGCCTCGACCATCTGCTGGGCCTCAGCCCACTTCTTGGGTTCGTTCGTGGTCGTCGCGCCGGGCGCGGGCGCATTCCCCTCGGCTTTGGCCGTCGAGCTGGCCGGGCATCCGCGCTTCTCGATGGGACCGTATTGGTCAGGGCAATCGTCACGGCGGTCGGTGAGGCCATCGCCGTCACGGTCCTGCGCCGACCCTGGGCTGGAAGCAGCCGTCTTGGAACCGCCACAGCCGAACAGAAGAATGGCCAAGACCACGCCGGTGAGGCGTCTCTGATGTTGTTTCACGCTTCGAATTCCTTGAGACCGGAGCTCTAGTCCGGGAGGCGTACGGGGCCCGAAGGGCGCGGTGGAGGGAGGGGGATGGGGGTTCTGGGAACGGGCCGCGCAGGTGGCGGAGGTGGCGGAGGTTTTGGCCGCGGAGGCGGTGGCGGCGAGTAGGGGCGCGAAGGAGGGCGGCGGGTCTGAGCCAGCTTCGATGCTTCGCCACACGCGGAGGGAGGATCGGCGGCATCGTCGCAGTAGGCGCTCACGAAAGCCTTGCAGTCTTCGGCCTTCATCTCGGTGAGGCATGTCTTTTGGCTCTGGAGCCGATCGCGCGTCGAGCAAGCCTCCGATTCCCCGTCGGAGCAGGCACGCGTACAGGCAGAGATCTCACCATCGTTGCAGCGGGAGACATCGGCCCGAGCGCCGGCGGGGTCCTCGCCAACCAATGCGTGCTTCTGGTCTTCCGCCGGAAGGTCCTCTTTCGCATCCGGTAGGGCGATGGGGGGCGGGCTCGGGGTCTCATCCTCGGCGCTCGCCGCGAACCACACGCCGGCCGTCACCACGATGGCTGCTGCCGCCACGGCCCCGACCGCCGTGGCTCGACCCTGCTTCCGTCTTGGACTTCCGGTGAGCAGATCGGCGCCGGGGACACTCACGGCTCCCTGAAGGTGGGGGTTGATCTCCGTCACTTGGGGCGTAGGAGAGGACGCGACGAGGGGCTCCGTCCCCTGGGGGGTCATGTGTGGTGGATACTCGGGGTGGGTGGCCCCTCCGAGCCCAGCACTCACTTGAGGGGAGACGGACCCTCCTCCGCCGCCGTGGCTCGTCCCTGCACCCGCTTGCACCGTGTCTCGTCCCGAGCGCTGACAGGCCCGGTCGAGGGCACGCTGGGCGCGGGGTGTCGCGAAGGGGGCGAGATCGACCATCACGTCGAGGATCGACGCGTAGCGAGCCGCGGGATCCTTCGCGAGGCACCGGCGAACGATCTCGACCACCGCCGCAGGCTGCCCCTCGATAGGAGCTGGATCCTGCTTCATCACCCGGGGGATCTGCGCG
>JGI12210J13797_11048562_pt1 | contig 12312 bp, 9 predicted proteins | sample ElkSlonscriptome_3_FD_13797 | JGI IMG/M metagenome (IMG submission 13797) | reverse complement strand
GAAGACCTATTTACCCTCTGAATTTATTTTTTGCTCCTTTTTTTCCTCGTCATGTATTTTTTGAAAATATTCAGCCGTGGGCTTTATAAACAAGAACATGGAGGATGCAGCAAATAAAATGCCTGCAATACCCAGATAAAGCCCGGATTGGACTTTGCCTGCTTGAATCAGCGAATAAGAGGCCGGAAGGATCTGAAGTATTGCAAAAATGTTGGCCAGGATCACCAGTGCTCTTGCCCATTTTTTCAGCGTAAAAATACAGGTGCATGCGATAAAACCGCCGACAAATAGCCTGCGGAGTATATAACCATCAAAATTTATCAAATAGAGCACCACCAGGAACCAAATCCATGCTGCGAACAAAAGGATGATTCCATTTTTCAAACTGTTCGGATAATGTTTAAATTGTCTTACATTGTCCAAAACCTTCATAATTTTCCTTTCCGAGTCTGTTGTAGGTATATTCGAATATTCTGTGGATGTTTCCGATTTTCGGCTTGAATAAAGCTATCTATATTTTTGAAACGAAGACTGGAAATAGGATGATTGGTTTCAAATCAGCTGTTTCCGGGGCGAATATAAAGAAAGCAACCTCGCGTGTCAACTGAAAGCGCTTCAATAAATAATTTGGGGTTCGGTTCATCATTTAATGATTCCACGCACACTCAAATCGTTTGTTCCCCTTTTGTAACATTATTAATAATAAATGACTATTCCCGACCATCGGTTCTGATCTTTACGGATTTGAAATCAATGCTCTCAGATCCGGATGGTTGCTGAGGCTGTAATAAAAGAGCAACATCCCCAGTATTCGCAGCATGCGTTTGGTGGAACTGCTCACCCGCCATGGTGGAAGAAGGGAGGCGACCAGAAAGCCCCCGCAAGTGAAAAAGGGGGTCAAATATTTCCCGTTCCCGGCCTTCCAGGCCAGCATCAGGGTAATAACGTATAAATACCCCATCAAAGCCACAGCCACTGCTTTAATTCGACGGTGACCCCGAAACAGGGCGTATCCGACAGCCGGCAGGATCAAGAGAAAGGCGAACGGGCCGAACCATGCCGCATCCTCAGACCGATAGTGAGTCAGCACAAACGGCTCAGCCGTCCCTCGGGTCCCCACCAACGGCTTTAAAAACCGATCATAACCGCCTTGAAACTGCGCCGACAAACTGACACCCATAGCCCTTTCCCAGAGATAGTCCAGGGGCGGAATCGGGTCGGCGCTTTCAAAAACATAGCGGGTCAGATTGCCGGCGGCCCCGACCAGCCCATCCTGGTTCTCCCGGTATATCGGTGTCTTCTCCGGTCCCGGAAAATCGGGCCTTCCATACCGCAAACCTCCTGAAAAGATCAAGGCGGATAAAATCGCAAGCCCCATTCCCATAGGCCGGGCCCAGATGAAACCACGCCAGAATCTGGTACCGTGCCGCCGAATCAGCAGGACGATCGCCAACAGCAGTAGAATAATCGGGAAAACCCACCCAACCGGATCATTGGTAACGCCAAAGGCAATCCCCGGCAAGAGAAGAACGATATCGATCCTGTTCGGCAGTTCGATCAATCGGTGAACGGCAAGCATGCCAAAAAGGCCGGCCGCCGCCGGAAGCAGTGTTTCCGTCGGCAGAAAGGTCTGGTACACCAGTTTCGGCATGCCGATCACCACCAGAGTGACGGTGAAAGCGGTGGAGGGCCAGGAATATCGCCGAGACAGTGAATAGGTGGCAAAGGCTATGGAGAGATACAACAGCAGACTGAAAATTCTCGATACCGTGTTCGGATTCCAGCGTTCATAAAAAATTATAAATGACGGACCGAGTCCCGGGTGTGATGTGCCCTTTCGGAGGTCCTGAATGTCTATTGAAAAATCGAGTGAGGGAAAAGTGAATGGAAGCCAACCAGTCAGGTTTTCCCCGGCCGGCACAATGATCAGCCCAATGAACAGAAGCAGCCACCCGAGAGCCAAGGCGAATGACCCCGCGGGATAGGCGGAGATAAAAAATTTTAGAATTTTCAGGGATTCTCTCCACCGGAAGCACAGCACTATCAATAAATAAGCGGCGGCACAAACCAGGATACCTTCCCCCAAAAATATCCAGTCCGGAATGCCAAGCAGCTCGACGATATGCAAAAACAGGGATATCAGCATCAAAACCGTCATGATGCCGTAGGAGGCAGCCTCTGCAAAAGTATACCGCCGGCTGCGAAAGAAAAGAAAGCCGGAAAGGCACAAGCCCCCGATCTCCACGGCCATTCCCAGAGTTATCGGAGACCATTCCGGGGCGGTCATGAACTTTTGTCGATCTTTTGAAGGTCCTCCTTCGGGTCGGGTCGGGACGCCGCTTTCCGGGCTTTTAGGTGCGCTACGATTTCGACCATAAAATCCCGCATTTCCCGGGCGATTTCCAGACATTCGTCGCAATACACTTTTTTGCGCATCTTGCCGTGGGCCTCGATCTGATGCCAATACCAACGACCGTACGGGGAGCCCTTGCAGAATTTATGGCCGGTATACTCCGAGATGGGACAGCCGATGCAGATGAGCATGTAAAAAATCCGGCATGGCGGGCAGTCCAGCACACCCCCGTCACTGCTTTTGCCGGCAATGATGCGCTCCCATTTTCTAACGGAAGCTTCCATAATACGGATCTTGTTCATGCGACCTCCCTTTCACAGGGTTAGGGTTGGATGGTTTTCCAGAACCGGCGATGAACATGAACACACCGGGAAACCGCCTGCGCAACCTGTTTCCGGTGCTTTTTGGAGGACGGGCCGGTTAGGCGACCGAGGGATAAACCGGAAAGCTCGCAAATGACGGCACGCACGCAATCTCCGAGCACCGACACCTGGTACCCCCCTTCCAGCCCCAATACCAGTCTTCCCCGGCAACAACGGTCGGCAATCCGCATTAGAGACCGGGTCAGGGCTGCAAATCCGAGCGGCGTCATGCGCATTCCGCCCAGCGGGTCCTCTCGATGGGTATCGAATCCGGCGGAGACCAGAATTAAATCCGGCTCGAATTCTAATGCCAGCGGATTCAGCAGGGTCTCGAAAATCGTCAGGTATTCCGAATCTCCCAATCCTTTGGGAAGGGGAATGTTCACCGTATAGCCTTCACCGGGCCCCCGTCCGATTTCCGTAAACACTCCGGTCCCCGGGAAATGAGGGTATTGATGAACGGAAAAAAACAATACCGAGGGATCATCCTCAAAAATGTGCTGAGTGCCGTTTCCGTGATGAACATCCCAGTCGACAATGAGAATTCGTTTCATCCCCAGGTATCTGCGGGCGAACCTGGCCCCAAGGGCGATGTTGTTGACCAGGCAATAGCCCATGGCCCGGTTCCGTTCGGCATGATGCCCCGGAGGCCGGAGCAGGACGAATCCGTTATCCAGTTCACCGGAAACGACCCGGGCGATCATTTCGCACATGCCGCCGGCAGCCAGCAACGCCGTATCATAGGACTTGGCTGAGGTGAAGGTATCCGGCGTCAGTGCGCAGTGTTCCTTTCCGGCGGTGGCGGCCAGCGCCCGAAGATAACCCGGTGAATGGATAAGCTCGATTTCCGCGGATTCAGCCCGGCGCGGTTTGATTTCAGCGAGCCTGATTTCATTCATCAGGTCCTCCAGGGCCGCATGGATGGAGAGAAGCCGCCCGGGATTTTCCGGATGGCCGTCGGCGGTGATATGATCCAGAAAACGTGCGTCCCGGACAATCCCGGTGCGAAGTGGCCGGGCGATCGTCATCGGCTCCCTCCTTGATAGGGCAGAACCATCACCGGGCAGGCGATGTGACGAATGGCCGATTCGGTGGTGGACCCCATCCACAGCTTTTCCCACGGGCCGTAAAAGCGGAGCCCCACCACCACCAGGTCCGAGAGCGAATCCTTAACATAGGCGGCCATCCCCTCCCAGGGAACACCCGGAAGGACCGCCGTTTTCACAGGAATTTCTTTACAGTCCGATTCCGGAACCAGGGATATCAATTGTTGTCGTCGTTCTCGTTGAAGCATCTCCTGCTGTTCGCCGTATCCACCCCGAGTGGTATTCATCAGGGTTTCATCCACCGGCGATTCAAGAAAATGGACCAGATGGCATTCCGCTCCGGATTTTCGGGCGAATCGACAAGCAAAACGCACGGTTTCAACGGAATCGTTTTCCAGATCACACCCGACGATAATGCGTCGAAAGCCTTTGAATTCACATGCTTTCGTCTTCGAGAGCGGTTCAAAAACTGTTTTATCGAACTTGCGCGGATGAATGACCAGAAGCGGCCGATGGGCGGTTCTGGCGAATTGCTCCACCACCGTCCCCGAAAGAATCCGCCTCAGCACCCCGACTCCGTGGCTGGCGCTGATGATCAGATCGGCCTCCAATTCATCCGCGGCCCGGTTTGCCGCCTCTACCGGGTCTCCGAAATCCACCCGCGGTTGCCAATCGACCTGCCTTCCCTCCATGAACCGTTCCATTTTTTCCCGGGTCCGCCGAAGGACCCGATTCTGATCCGACCCTCTCAGAGTATCGGCGGTGCCGTAGATCATATTCCGGGGATAACAGACCGCGTGAAACAGATACAGCCTTGCTTCGAATTGTCGGGCAAGGACCTGCCCGTATTCCAAAGCGGCCTGAGAGTAGGCGGAAAAATCGATGGGAATGAGGATGCTATTCGGCATCGGAAGCTTTCTGAATCGGAAGTTCAAAAGAGAAGGTCGACCCCGTACCCGGTTCGCTTTTCACCCGGATGGTTCCGCCGTGATGCTCCACGATTCGGCGGGTGATGGAAAGGCCCAGGCCGCTGCCCGAAGGACGGGCTTTGTTCACATTGCGAATCTGGTGAAACTTGTCGAAGATCCGTTCTTGCTGCTCCGGGCTGATGCCGATGCCGTTGTCTTCCACATCCACCCGGACTTTTTCGATGCCGTGACTGAGGGTGATGTCGATGCGGCCCCGGTCTTCGTCGCAGAATTTGACCGCATTGGAGATCAGGTTGAGCATCACCTGGATCAGGCGGTCGACATCCCCCGGAATCTTGGGCATCGGCGCTTCGGGCTGATGGATTCGAACCGCCGCCCCCTTGTCCCGAACCAGCTGTTCGGTTCTGGAGACGGCGTCGGAAACCACTTCATGGAGATCCACCTCCTGAATCTGCCATTCCATGCGGCCCGATTCCATCTTCTGGAAATCGAGGACCTGGTTGATCAGACGGGTCAGCCGTTCACTCTCCTTGATGATGATCCCCAGGAACTGCCGGTGCTGATCAGGATCAAGGTCCTCGGTATCCTGCAGAATCTCGGCGATGGAGCGCACCGATGTGAGCGGGGTGCGCAATTCATGGGTGACGGTGGAGATGAATTCATCTTTGAGCCGGTCCAGCTCCTTGAGCCGTTCGTTGGCGGCCTTCAACTCGGCGGTGGTTCTTTCCAGCTCTTTGCTGTAAATAATCACCTGCCGGGTTTCGTCCAGAATATTCATCACTTCTTCGATGCCGAGGGATTCCTCCTTCACCACCGAGGCCACCATCACCCGGGCCGATGCCGACCCGATGGCCCCCGACAGGAGCTTTTCGGCATAGCTGATAAGATCGTCATCCGCCGTCAGCGACTTTTCCCAGTCGAGCCGGCGGGAGTCGGCGTAATGGGAAAGAAGTTCCCGGGTCCGCTGTTCCCCCAGAAACCGTTCCAAAAGCGATTTTAAATCCGGCACCGAGGCGGTCCGCCGCCAGGTGAACTCCTCCGGGGATTTGAAGACATCCACGAAGAGAGCGGCCTGGGTATGCTCCATGGGACTGGGTTGGGTAAAAAGGGAAACCCCGATGTATCCCCCGACATTGACGAACATCGACCAGAACACCGCATGGGCGACGTTGTTGAACCCCTCCAGTCCGAAGAGTTGAAATGGCCTCAGCAGGGCGATCCCCCAGGGCCCTTCGGTAACGAATCCCGAAGAGAGCAGTCCGGTCTGAACCAGAGACGGCAGAAACAGGGTGTAGGCCCAGACCAGAAACCCGGCCACCATTCCCCAGAGGGCCCCCAACCGGGTGGACCGCTTCCAGAAAATGCCCCCCAGAATCGCCGGCGCAAACTGGGCCACCGCGGCAAAAGAGACCAGTCCGGTGGAAACCAGCGGATAATACTCTCCGATAAACCGAAAATAGGTATATCCCAGAAGCAGGAGGAGGGCGATACCGCTCCGCCGAATGCCGAGGAGCACACCGCTCATATCCCCCCATTGGGAGACCCGGGGAAAGGGCAGGCGCAGCAGTACCGGCATGACCAGTTCATTGCAGATCATGGTCGAGAGCGCCACCGTCTCCACGATCACCATACCGGTGGCCGCCGAGGTGCCGCCGATGTAGGCCAAAAGGGCGAGGCCTTCCTGATGGAGCGCCATGGGCAGGGTTAATACAAAGGTGTCCGCGTCTACCGTTCCTCTCGGAAACTCCAGCAGCCCCCCCAGGGCCACCGGCAGCACGAATATGTTGATGGCCAGCAGATAGAGGGGAAACAGCCAGATGGCCTTGTTGAGGTGGTCTTCGTTGATGTTTTCCACCACCGCCACATGAAACTGCCGGGGAAGAAAAATGATCGCCGTCATGGAGAGGAAAATATAGATCCCCCAGTCGATATAGGCCCCGGTGCGGTCCTCCATGATCAGCAGCCGCCGGAATTCGGGGACCGCGCGGGCCTTTTCAAACAAATCCCCGAATCCGTCGTACAGGCTGTAGGTGATGAAGGTCCCGATGGAAATAAAGGCGATCAGTTTGACCACGCACTCGAAGGCGATGGCCGCCACCATCCCTTCATGGCGTTCGGTGGTCTCCAGATGCCGGGTGCCGAACAGAATCGAGAACACCGCCAGCAGAACGCTCACGTAAAAGGCGGTATCCTGAAACACCGGCACCTTGGCGAAATTGCGGGGCATGACGATCTCGGGATACTCTTTGATCACCAGATAACTGGTGGAGATGGCCTTGAGCTGAAGCGCGATATAGGGCACGATGCCCAAGACCGCGATGACGGTCACCACCCCGCCCAGAATGGTGCTCTTGCCGTAGCGGGACCCGATGAAATCGGCGATGGAGGTGATGTGGTGGATTTTGCTGATGCGAATGATTTTTCGCAGAACCAGCCATCCCAGGGCGGCCATGAGGGTGGGGCCGATATAGATGGTCAGAAACCCGGGACCGTCGCGAACCGCACGGCCCACACTGCCGTAAAAGGTCCAGGCGGTGCAGTAGACGGCCATAGAGAGGGCGTAAATATACGGGTTGCCGACGATGGACCGGCCCATCTCGGCATGTTTGTCTCCGAAATAAGCGATGGCGAACAGAAACCCCATATACCCGAAGGAAAAAAAGAGTATAGTGGCGGTTTCTAACATACCTCTCCTTTTTCAGCGGTGATCGGAGGCCTTTTGCTCTGTAATTCGGGTGACCAGGGCGGCGGACAGGATGATGAACACCCACACCCCGAAAATATAGAGATACAGAGAGGGAATTCCGAACACCAGGCGGTTCAGGCTGAACAGGGAGAGCATCGGAAAGTTGAAAAGCAGCCATCCGAGCAGGAACAGAGCGACCAGGCGCGCGGTTTTTTGGCTGTCGGCGGTCATAGCAGGGAAGACCCGGTAAATTCAAATTCCATTTTGCCCTGGAATTTCTCGATCCGTTTAAAAATCTCCTTGAGCATGGTCTGCTCGATTCGGGAAAGCTTCTTGGGATTGATGTAATTGTCAGGCTCCCGGTTTTCCTCGATCACCGCGGTGACCTGACGGACGAATCGAAGCTGCATCAGAAATCCGTAGGCTTTTTCCAGGTCATTGTATTCCTCCTTGGAGAGCCCCTTTTTCAGATGAATCTGGTAAAGCCGTTCCAGGGTGTTGGTCTCCTCGATCCGGTTTTTCAAGGCATAAATCCGGGCAAAATCGACGATGGGCATCATGGCGCTCTTGATATCGAACTGATTGCGGTGCTGGCCCTTGGATTCCACAACGAAATTCCTGAAAAAACCGATGGGGGGCCGAAAATGAAGGCCGTTTTCCGTAAGATGCCGAAAGAACCCGGCCCATCCGCCCAATGAATCGAAAAGGAATTTGCGGAGTTCGAAAATAAGATTCATATCCCCGTAAGCCCCTCTGAAATCGAAAAAGATGCTGGAATCGCGCAGGTCCTCGGGGCTTGCGGCGTGAATCCATCCATTGAAATACTCTTTCCACCGGGAAATCGGCTGACACCACCGAGGGTTCTTGGCCATAATGCCGCCTTCACAGAAATCATACCCGACCTGGTCCAGCCAGGTGCAGACCTTCTCCCCGAATTGCAAGAAATAGTCGTGGGCCGTTTTTTCCGAGGTTTCAGCTACGTTTTCGTAAACGATGGCGTTGTCCTGATCGGTTTTGAGGGTCTGTTCTTTGCGACCCTCGCTGCCCATGATCATGAAGACGAAGCGGGCCGGAGGTTCGCCCATTTCATTCAGCGCAAAACCGATCAGTTTCTCAAGGATCACATCGGAGACGGTGGTGATCAGCCGATTGACGTTTTCGGCCTTGGCCCCGCCTTGAATCAGGCTTCGTAGCACCCCTGGAAGCTGCTTTCGAATGCCGATGATGCTGTTGATATCCCGGGCCAGGGAAATCTGGCGGGTCAGAAAGAAGGGGGATTGGCCTTGGGCGGTCAACAGGTCGTTGTTGGTGATCAGGCCCACCACCCGGTCTCTGTCGGTCACCGCCAGATGCTTGATGTTGTAGTGCATCATGGAAAGCATGGCTTCGAAGGCCAACGCCTGAGCCGAGACGGCGCACAGGGGCGTCGACATAATTCCTGAAACCGGTTTCCGGGGATCGACCCCCGGCGCGATGACCTTTCTCCGCAGGTCATTGTCGGTCACCATGCCGATGATCTCTCCGTCGGAATTCCGGACGAAAATGGAGCTGGACCCCTTTTCCGACATCAGCCGGGCCGCTTCCTGAATCGAAGCCTCGTGGGTACAGTCCACGATATCTTTACGGTAAAGGGTGTCGACCAGTTGGTTCAGAAACTGACTCGAGTCTTCCCGGGGCAGCATGGTTTTTCGAATAAAGGAGGCATAAGACCGGTCGAGCATCCGTTTTCCGAAGGTATCGGTGAAAAACTCGGAAAAGGCTTGAAATTCATCACACAACTCAAGAAACCGTTCTCTGGGAAGGATATAAAAAATGGTATCCTCGGTGATCTGAAGGGTACGAACGGCGACGCCCTCGTGGAGCAGCATGGAGATGCCGCCGTACATGTCCCCTTCGCTCAGAATTCCGAGGAGTTTCTTCTGGTCGTCTTCCTGAAAATACCGTTCGGCAGCCCCCTTTTGAATGATGTAGAGGTATTCGATCTTGGATTCCCCCTGAATGAACAGAATGGTTCCTTTGGAATAGCTCACCAGAGAAAGCCTTTCTGCAATGCACTCGATGGTCTGTTCGGGCAGAAAAGAAAAGGGGGCGATACTGGTCAGAAACTGGTAAGACTGGCCCGCCGCCACGAATTCGGCATAAGAGGCGTTATGCATCCGTTCACTGAAAATTTCAGCGAAATGCTTGTAGAAAAAATCATAGCGGGAGCAAAATTCCAGAAAAACTTCTTTGGAAAGGGTGATCAACGAGGTATCTTCCGGAACCCGGACATTCCGCACCGAAACGGCGCTGTTCATCAAAATGGAAATCCCCCCGAAGATGCCGCCCCTTTTAAGGGTAATTCGCTGCTTTTTTTCCCCCTCGTCGTCAAAATAGAGTTCCAGGGTTCCGCTTTCGACGATGAAAATGCGGTCCAGGGGGGTTCGGTTCCGGGTGGCCAACACCGTCCCGGGGGAATATTCTTCACGCGCCGCCTTTGAGGCGGCCGTTTCCCGATCTTTCGTCGGAAGGGATGCAAAGGGCGGCGTTTCATTCAAGAGATCGGCTAGGGTACGATCCATGGGTTTCCTCGATCCAATAAAACCAGACCCATCAATACTTGAGCCTGGCGTAATAGGTTTTTTGTGACGCTCCCCGGGCCTCTTTAAGGCTATAGATTCCTTTATTGGCCAGGAGTCGAATCAGCTTCAGGAAAAGCTCGGCGGTGGTCCAGGCATCCCCCAGAGCGGTATGGCGTCCGACCACCTTAATGCCCATGCGGTGGGCCGCCGATTCCAGGTTATGGCTTTGGTGAATGGGATGAACCACCGCCGAAAGCAGAAGGGTATCCAGAACCGGATTGATGAATCGGATGCCGGTGGTCCCTTCTTTCATCTGGAGCATGCGCATATCGAACGCGGCATTGTGAGCCACCATGACGGTATTGCCCACAAACCGGTGAAACGCCGGCAGCACCTGGTCGATGGTCGGTTGTCCTTTCAGGGCTTCCGGCTGTATCTGGTGAAATTTGATCGACTCCCAACTCAGTTCCCGCTGAGGGTCCACCAATTGATCGAATTTTTCATCCCGAAGAATGCGACCGTTGACGATCCGCACGGCGCCGATGGAGATGATTTCATCCCCGCCCTGGGGATTCAGCCCGGTGGTCTCGGTGTCGAAAACAGTATAGCTCAGTTCGGACAGGGATTGATTGTCCACCTCGCTGGTTTGACCGGCCTGATTAAAAAGATCGAAATCATAGAATTCCGGTCGGCTTTCCGACAGTATGGCCAGTTGCCGTATCTGTTCGGATGCCGGAATATCGTGAACCGGCAGGGAGATTCGAAAATAGGAAAACCCGTCCGTTTCCCGGTCCGAGTAGGTCCAGATATCGGCATCGTGGTGTCCGACCACCTCTTTCAGGGTGAGGGGAATCATGTCTTCGTTCACCTTCAATATCATGGTCTCCCATTTACGCAAGGTATCGAGCCGGATCGGTTCGCCCCGCCATCCGAAATCCAGAACCGCGTATCCTCCTTTTCGAATCAGAGAACAGTTGAAACGGTCGACCTGAACCTCCTCTTTCAACTGATGAAGCACGAAAAGCATCGACAGAAGCAGGGAGTAATTGTCTATCTTGACGTTTTCTTCACAGTCGCAATGGGTGAGTTCAATGATCACACCGAGGGTCTCTTTCGCCCTTCGAGTGACGGTATGAATGAAATCTCCGGTGGTCAGGGTCACCAGCGGCCACTGGGTTTTGATGAAGCTGGAATAATCGAACCATTGGTTATTGAGAAGCTCACTTAAATCCCGGGATTCATCATGTACAATGGTATGGAAAGATTGCCGCTGTTCCGTTTCCATTCCGGGATACTCCAGGAGCAGTTCCGCGGCGGAGCGGATACTGGAAACCGAGGCCCGCATGCTTTTGGTGAGAGATCGAAGCCGGTCGTTGACCTCTCGATCCCGCTGAATTTTTTCGGTTATATCCCGAAATATTAAAATGAATCCCGAGAAAATCCGCTCATGATCCAGCACCGGGACCGCCTCCACTTTGAGCAGGGCATGATCCCGGCTCACCATGACGAAAAAAGAGGCGGCATTGGGGGATTTCCGTTCAAGCTTGAGGTGGATTTCGTTCAGGGCATGTTCGATCAGATTTTTATCCAGGATTTCATAGATGGTTCGCCCCAACCCTACATACCGGTCGGATTGACGGCGTTCTCGGGGCTGGTCGGATGCCCCTTCCCGATGGTTTTCACCCAATACCGCCTTGGCCTGACGGTTGTACAGAATGATCCTGCCCTGGGCGTTGCAGATCAAAACCCCTTCCGGCAGTTCGGAAAGAAGGCCGGCGAAAATGTTTTTTTCCGATTCTACGTCGGCCTTGGCCCTCTCGATTTTCTCCCGAATATTGTTTTTGATCTCCTGGTACCGTTCGGCATTCTGATTAATGATTCTGGAGAGCCGGGTCACATCCTTTCCGCCGTCGATATTGACCCGGTGGGCCGGATTGACCGAGCACATCAATGAGGCTTCATCGGCGAGTTGCCCAAGCGGAATGATGTAAAAGCGGAAAAACCAGTCGAGGGTGAGGCCCAGAACGGCAAAGACCATAAATACGGCGGTGAACAGGTATCCGAAATTGGCTTTGAAAACTTGGATGAGGAGGGCTTTCTCGTCCGGGGGGAGGGGCTGCCAGAAGAGCCAGGCCATGGTGACAAAAACGACCAGAACGAACCCGATGGAGACGATGACCCACCAGAAAAATTTATTCTTGGGGCTCATCTGAGAGGAGATCTTTGACGCATTCGATCACTTCCGCATTGGAAAAGGGCTTGGTGATATAGGCATCACCCCCCATGGACATTCCCTTGGACAAATCCATGTCCCGCCCCATGGCGGTCAGAAAAACGATTTTGACCTCCCGCCAGTCGGGATGGTTTCGAATCAC
>JGI12210J13797_11241756_pt1 | contig 12313 bp, 8 predicted proteins | sample ElkSlonscriptome_3_FD_13797 | JGI IMG/M metagenome (IMG submission 13797) | reverse complement strand
AAGAAGTCGAGGATGTGTATACGGCCGATCTCTTGACGGCACGGATAGGCGCGCACGAAGAGGCGTCGTGGATGCTGAACGCGCTGGTGGTCGATAAACTGGAATCCGCGGCAGCGGCGTAAGCGTCCGCTACCGACCACTTCCGTTTTGGGAATCTGGGACGGCTGAATAAACGAAAGCCGTCCCAGATCTACATTCCGGGCGAATGAGGGGGATTAGAGATGGTTCGAGACTCGCTCCCTCCTTATGTACGCCAGCACCGGCGCTTCGAACAAGCACACGTCTCGACTCCCTCATTGCTGCCCGCTTCAGAATGTCGTAAGGAGTGTTGATTGTCGCTCAAGTGTCATTGGCCCGCGCACCATGAAGGTCGCAATCGGTTCGATATCGATATAATCTGTTTGCCATGGGCCAGATGCTGATCCGCGATCTTGACGATACGGTGGTCGAAGCGCTGCGCCGGCGCGCCGCGGCTTCGGGCGTTTCCGTCGAGGAGGAGGCGCGGCGCGCGTTGGCCGCCGCCGCCGAACCGGACCGTGTCGCCGCCGCCCAGCGGCTTGCCGAGGTGCGTCAATTGATCGGTCGCATCGAGGGCAAATAAACGCTCGAATATTTCCGCGCCGATCGCGGCCGAAACGACCGCTGATCTTCGGGGCCGACGCCTAGTTAGGCGGCGCTGTCCTTGGCGACGACTTTTTTCGGCTTCGGCAGGTCGAGGCGGAGGTGGAGTTCCTTGAGGCGCTGCGGTTCCACTTCCGCGGGCGAGCCCATGAGCAGGTCCTGGGCCTGCTGGTTCATGGGGAAGGCGATGACCTCGCGGATGTTGGGCTCGTCGGCCAGCATCATCACGATCCGATCGATGCCCGGCGCGCAGCCGCCGTGCGGGGGCGCGCCGAACTCGAAGGCGTGGAACAGGCCGCCGAACTTTTCCCTCACCACGTCCTCCGAGTACCCGGCGATGGCGAAGGCCTTGATCATGATGTCCGGGCGATGGTTCCGGATGGCGCCGCTGGACAGCTCGATGCCGTTGCAGACGATGTCGTACTGAAAGGCCTTGATCTCCAGCGGGTCCATGGTTTCCAGCGCTTCGAGACCGCCCTGGGGCATGGAGAACGGGTTGTGGCTGAACTCGATCTGACCGGTGTCCTCGTTGAGCTCGTAGGCCGGATAGTCGACGATCCAGACGAACTTGAACACGCCCTCCTCGCGCAAACCCAGCTCATCACAAATACGGTCGCGGGCGAACCCGGCGAACCGCTCGGCCTCTTTCTTCTTGAGGCAGACGAAGAACACGGCGTCACCGTCGCCGGCGCCGGTGGCTTCGCGGATCGACTGAATGCGCTCGGGCTCCAGGTTCTTGCCGATGGGTCCCTTGGCCCCGCCGTCGGCGAGGATGATGTAACCAAGCCCGCCGGCACCTTCGCCGCGCGCCCAATCGTTCAGTTTGTCGAAGAAGCTGCGCGGGCGGTCGGCGGCGCCGGGCGCGGGAATGGCGCGAACAACCGAGCCCTTCTCCACGTTCCGCGCGAACAGCCCGAAGCCGGAGTCGCGGAACGCCTCGGTGACGTCGGTGAGGATAATGGGATTGCGCAAGTCCGGCTTGTCGCTGCCGTACTTCAGCATGGCCTCGTCATAGGGGATGCGGGGAAACGGCATGTCATTGATCGTGCGGTCGCCCTTGAATTCGTCGAACACGCCGTGCAGCACTGGCTCAATGGCGGCGAACACGTCGTCTTGGGTGGCGAAGGCCATTTCGAAGTCGAGTTGATAGAACTCGCCGGGCGAACGGTCGGCCCGCGCGTCCTCGTCGCGGAAGCAGGGCGCGATCTGGAAATAGTTGTCGAACCCGGACGCCATCAGGAGTTGCTTGAACTGCTGCGGCGCCTGCGGCAGGGCATAGAACTTGCCCGGATGATGGCGGCTCGGCACGAGGTAGTCGCGCGCGCCCTCCGGCGAACTGGCGGTCAGGATCGGGGTCTGGAATTCCAGGAATCCGGAATCGGTCATCCGACGGCGGATGGACGAAATGACGTCGCTGCGGAGTTGGATGTTCCGGTGCAAGCGTTCGCGGCGGAGATCGAGAAAGCGGTAGCGGAGCCGCGTCTCCTCGCCGTAGTCGCCGTCGCCCGCCACCTGCATGGGCAGTACCTCGGCCGGCGATTCCAGCTGGAACTCGTCAATGACCAGCTCTACCTCGCCGGTGGGGCGGTTGGGGTTGATGGTTTCCTCTGAGCGCGGGACGACCTTGCCGGTGACGGTGATCACACTCTCCGGCCGCGCCGCCGTGGCGGCCTCGAACAACGGACTGTTCACCTCGATGACGCACTGGCTGACGCCGTAGTGGTCGCGAAGGTCGATAAACAGCAGATTGCCGTGGTCGCGCTTGCTGTGAATCCAGCCCGACAGCCGGACCCGTTGACCCTCGTTGTCGAGGCGCAGATCGTTGCAGGTGTGGGTGCGAAAGGGATGCATGGTCGTCCGCTCCAGTGCTCGGAATCAGAAATGTAGGTCCCCCGACCGTGAACGGTAAGGGGGCAAGGGCCACTTGCGGGTTGTGAAGGTGCGTTTCGCTATCGCAACCGTTTCCGGTGAATATTCGATGAACAACACGCGTCAAAAGCGCGCCACAGCACACCGAAGCCGGGCGTTTGTCAACCCGCCAGTTCGTCATGCCGCGACCAATGCTTTTGCACCAACCGCGGCCGACCGCCATGACTGGCAAGGCGATGCTTTGTGTGGCAGGCTGGCGATGATCACACAGGGGAAGCGGCGATGGGGATCTGCCGGGCAATTTTTTTCGATTTCGATGGTGTCATCGTCGAATCTTTGGACGTCAAAATCGAGGCGTTTCGCCAGATGTACGCACCCTATGGCGAGACCGTGGTGCGCCAGGCCGTCGACCACTATGTCCACCAGACCGGAGTGCCGCGGCTGTTCCGCTTCAAGCACTGCCATGAGCATTTCCTCGGACAGGACCTGAGCGATGCCGAAGCGCAGGCGCTCAGCGACCGGTTCGGCGAAATGGTCGAGGATCTGGTGGTGGCATGCGACGGCGTGCCCGGCGCCCGGGGTTTCCTCGAGGCATACGCGGACAGCATTCCGTGCTTCGTGGTCTCCGCCACGCCCGACGCGGAACTGAAGCGCATTTTGCGGCGTCGCGGATTGGCGCCCTTTTTCGCGGAGACGTACGGTTCGCCGCCCGACAAGCCCGAGGTTCTGTCCGGGGTCCTGGCCGCGCGTGGATGGCTGGGCGCCGAGACGGTCATGGTGGGTGACGGACTGGCCGATTACCGCGCCGCCACCGCCCACGGCATCCGCTTTATCGGACGTACCCATGCCTGGTTGGAAAGCCCGTTCCCGGACGGCACAACCACCATCGACGATCTCTCCGTGCTTGCGGAGCATCTATCGGTGCCGGGTACCGCTTGATGCATTCCAAGTCCTGACAGATGACCATCCTCAACGGGGTCCGGTTCGACAATCTGCGCGGCGATATCTTCGGCGGCGTGACGGCGGCGGTGGTGGCCTTGCCGCTGGCGCTGGCCTTCGGCGTGGCGTCGGGCGCGGGACCCATGGCGGGCCTCTACGGCGCCATCTTCGTCGGCTTCTTCGCCGCCCTGTTTGGCGGAACGCCGTCGCAGATCTCCGGTCCCACCGGGCCGATGACGGTCGTGATGGCGGGTCTGGTGACCCAGTACGCCCACGAGCCGGCCATGGCGTTCACCGTGGTGATCATGGGCGGCGGGTTCCAGATCCTGTTCGGCGCGCTCCGGTTCGGCGGCTACATTTCGCTGGTGCCCTACACGGTGGTGTCCGGTTTCATGAGCGGCATCGGCTGTATCATCATCATCCTGCAGGTGGCGCCGCTGCTCGGCGAACCGACGCCGGGGGGCGGAACGCTCGCCGTTTTGATGGCGATGCCCGATATCCTCGCCAATATTCGCCCGGAAGCCATGGCCGTTGGGCTCGGCTCGCTGGCGATCATGTATCTCACGCCCAAGAGGGTAACCCGGATCGTGCCGGGCGCGCTGATCGCCCTGGTGGCGGGGACCGCCGTGGTCTGGCTGGCGCTGCCGGGGGTGCCGGTGCTGGGCGACATTCCCACCGGCTTTCCCGAACCGCAGTTGCCCACGTTCTCCGTCGCGGCTCTGCCCGGAATGGTGGGCTCGGCGCTCATTTTGGCGCTGCTCGGGTCCATCGACAGCCTGCTCACGTCGCTGGTGGCCGACAACATGACCCGCACCCAGCACCGCTCGGACCGTGAATTGATCGGGCAGGGAATCGGCAACGTCGTCGCCGGCCTGTTCGGCGCGATTCCGGGAGCCGGCGCCACCATGCGCACCGTGGTGAACGTTCGCGCCGGCGGCGCCACGCCCATCTCCGGCGTGCTGCACGCGGCGGTGCTGGTGGCCATCGTGCTGGGGCTGGGACCGCTGGCGGGGCAAATCCCGCACGCGGTTCTGGCCGGTATCCTGTTCCGCGTGGGCATCGATATCGTCGACTGGGGGTTCATCCGCCGCGCCCCCCGGGCGCCGCGCTCGGCCGTCGGGATCATGCTGACGGTGCTCGGACTGACGGTGTTCGTGGATCTTATCGTCGCCGTGGCCGCCGGCATCGTCATGGCCAGTGTGTTGTTGGTCAAACGGATGGCCGATATGCAATTGGCCAATATCAAAGCCGCCGAAGGGCAGGCCCGCGATCCGGCGTGCGATCTGGGGATGACCCCCGACGAGGAAACGATTCTCGACGCACATTCCGGCGACATCTTGCTGTACCGCTTCAGCGGCCCGCTCAGCTTCGGCGCCGCCAAGGGCATGGCCCGGCGGGTGGTGGTGCAGGCATCATATAAAGTCCTGGTGGTTGACCTGACGGCGGTGACCTATGCCGATACCAGCTCCGCCCTGGCCGTCGAGGATATCCTCAACCGGGCCCGAGACCTGGGGCTGGCGGTAATCGTTGTCCGTCTCGCCCCGCCGGCTGACGATATCTTCACCCGCCTCGGCATCCTCGGCTGCGTATCCGAAGAACGGCAATGCGCGTCGCTAACGGAGGCGCTCCATCTGGCCGTGCGGCTCTCGGGCGGTGCCGACGGCGTCCCGGATGAAGCGGAACGGTACTAACTTCGGGGGTCGTCTTTGCGCGAATTCCAACCTCTGCTCTTCCCGGCTTCCGGATTTGCCTGTATAGCGTCTGCCATGACTTTGATTACAACTTCCGAAGACCTCCAGACGTTTTGCGGGCGACTCAAAGGCGCTGAGTTCATTACCGTCGATACCGAATTCATGCGCGAGCGCACCTTTTGGCCGAAATTGTGCCTGGTGCAGGTGGCGGACATGAACGAGGCCGCCGCCATCGACCCCCTCGCCGACGGCATTGATCTGCAGCCCCTGTTCGATCTGCTGGATGCCCGAGAAACCGTCAAGGTGTTCCATGCCGCCCGCCAGGATCTGGAAATCTTTCACTACTTGATGGGTCACCTGCCGGTGCCCGTTTTCGACACGCAGGTGGCCGGCATGGTGTGCGGGTTTGGCGATCAGGTGGGATACGAGACGCTGGTGGCGCGCCTGACCCGCGCCCGCCTTGACAAGGGTTCGCGGTTCACCGACTGGTCGTTACGCCCGCTCAGCGCGCGACAGATCGACTATGCGCTCAGTGACGTGACCCACCTGCGCCAAGTCTACGCCAAGCTCAAGAAGCGGGTGGACGCATCGGGACGCAGCGGCTGGCTGGACGAGGAAATGGCCATTCTTTGCGATACCGCGACCTACGAGCCGGACCCCATGGAGATCTACCGCCGCATCAAGAGCCGCAACGGCAAGGGCCGGTTTCTCGCCGTCTTGCGTGAACTGGCGGCCTGGCGGGAGCTGGAAGCGCGGGAGCGCGACGTGCCCAGAAACCGGATTCTCCGCGACGAAGCGCTGCTCGAGATCGCCCATCACCTTCCGTCGAGTGCCGAGGATCTGGCGCGAACGCGGGGTTTGGGGCGGAAACTGGCCGAAGGTTCCTCCGGATCGCAAATCCTTCAGGCGGTGGCCCGGGGCCTGGCCATTCCCGACGACGAATGCCCCGAGCCCGATGCCAAGCGCGACGTGCCGCGCGGCGTCGCGCCGGTGGCCGATTTGCTCAAGGTCCTGCTCAAGATGAAGTGTGACAAGGAAGACGTGGCACAGAAACTGGTGGCGTCATCGGCCGATGTCGACATCATCGCCGCCGACGGCGAGGATGCCGACGTCCGTGCTCTGCATGGCTGGCGCCGCCAAGTCTTCGGCGAAGACGCGCTGCGGCTCCGCAACGGGGAGTTGTCGCTCGCCATCAACGGCCGGAAGGTGGTGTTGGTGGACCGCGCGGAGTGATGAGCGGTAACCGGCGTTAAGACAACTCGACGATTTCCGATTTTAGGCCCATCTTCTGCGACAGGCGTTTGAACCGGCGTTCCACCGCTTCGTTCAGGTAGATGTCGCTGCCGCTTAAGAGCTCCAGCACCAAACGCTCGTTCTTGACCGTAAGCTGTGTCTGCGACAACAGGCCCGGGGCGCCGCCGGAGAGGGTCTGCGCCAGCCGGAGCGCCATTCCGATGATCTGCGCGCGGACGAACTGCTCGTCGTTCAAAAGATTGCGATAGGCTGCGACCATCGGCGATTCCGGATCGCCGCTGTAGCGGACCAGAACGGCGAGGGCCATCTCGGCGCGTTCGGGATGGGTGAGGCCCGCATAGGGAACGCGCAGCACGCGGTGGTATGAGTGGATGGCCCGGTAGTCCGGGTGCTCGCTCCAGCCGATGTCGTTGATCAGGCAGGTGGCGTGGCGCAAACGTTTTTGCTCGTCGGTTTCGCCGGGGAATAGGGGGGTCATCCAATCGAGAATTTCATGGCCGTGCATGCCGAAGCGGCCGGTCCGCTCCGCTTGGCTTTCGCACGCGCTGATCAGCGGATCCTGATGGCGGAGCGCCGGCGGCAGCAGCTCGATCATCTGACCCTCACGCACGCCGAAGGCGGAGAACACCACCTCGCGCGGTTGGGCGGTTTCCAGCAGCACGGCCATGGCGGCGGCGGCATAGGGCAGTGTTTCCATCCGCCGGCGGTTGATTTCGGCGAACTGCTCCAGCGTCGGTGGGCTCAACCCGGCCACCAGGTTCGACAGCCGGAGTGCATCGAAAAACCCGATGGTGAAGTTGTCGATCACGTGAAGCGGCCGCTGGGTCTGATCGAGGAAGATGCGGGCCAACGCCCGCCACGAACCGCCGATGGCATAAAGCGAGCGGCCGTTCATCTCGGTGAGCCAGGGGATGTCCGACAATTGTTGCTGAAGGATTTCCCGCGCTTTCTTGCGATCGCCGTCAGAATCCTCGCCGAGACGGATATGGCCGAGCGGCAATGTCGAGAAACTGGATAATGCGCCTTTGTCCAGGCCGACGAGATCGAGGCTGCCGCCGCCGAGGTCGCCCAACACGCCGTCGGCGCGTGGCGTGCCGTTCAGCAAACCCACCGCCGCCAGCCGGGCTTCCTCGGCACCGCTGAGAACCTGAACCTGGAGTCCGCAAGTCTTTTCCACCTGCCCCAAGAAGGCCTGACCGTCGCTGGCGTCCCGAACAGCCGACGTGCCCAGCGCCTCGAGTCGCTGCACATCCATGGCTTCGGCGAGTTTGACGAACCGGGTAAGGCTGCGGAGCGCTTCCGAGACGCCGCTGGGGCTCAGCTTTCCGGTCTTGGACATGCCGCTTGCCAGCGCGCACTGAGCCTTTTCATTGAAAATGGGTATGGGCAGCCGTGTCGGGGTTTCGTAGACCACCAGACGAACGGTGTTGGAGCCGATATCGATGACGCCGACACGGCCTTTTGCCGACATGCTCTCGGCTTCAGGTTGGAGCCCGGGATCGACGGAGGATTTGGTCGCAGGACTTGGCATGAAACGGCTTCCCGGTCGTGTTTGCGAAAGGGCGGGGATTGTGCCCCAATGGTGTCAATCAGCGCGAAACAGTGATAACAATACCTAAGTCGTATTTCCGACTCATCGAGTACGGAAGAATTCAAAACGGAATAGGCGAACAGCGACGTCAAATCGCGGGTGGTTTAACATAAAAACCCGGGGAGCTTGCAGGTAAAATGTTCAGAACAGCCGAATTGGGCCGTACCGTTTCCAAGGATGATTTTCACGAGGCGGCGCCGCTGTTGCGGGCCGAGTTGCTGGAGATCCAACAGCAACTGCGCGATGCGCCGTTTCCGGTGATCATCGTGTTCGGCGGGGTCGACGGCGCTGGCAAAAGCGAAACGGTCAACTTGCTCAACGAGTGGTTGGATCCGCGCTGGCTTTCCACCCGTGCGTACGGGAAACCGTCCGACGAAATGGAGGAACGCCCGGAATACTGGCGGTACTGGCGGGACCTGCCGCCGAAGGGCCGCATCGGAATCTTCCTGAGTTGCTGGTATTCGCGGCCGCTTCTGGATCGTGTGTACGAAAAAACCACCGACGCCGAATTCGACGAGGCGTTGGATGAGGTGAACACGTTCGAAAAGGAGCTGGCCGATGACGGCGCGCTGATTTTGAAGTTTTGGATGCACCTTGGGAAGAAACAGCAGAAGGAACGGTTGCGTTCTCTCGAGAAGGATCCGTTAACCCGCTGGCGCGTGACCCAAGTGGACTGGGACCACTGGCATATGTACGACAAGTTCATCAGCGCCGCCGAGCGGAACATTATGCGCACCAGCAGCGCGCACTCCCAATGGCAGATCGTCGAAGGGCTGGACAAACGCTACCGAAGCCTGACCGTGGCCACGACGATCCTGGAGAGTATCCGCAAGCACCTCAAGCGGACCAAGGTGCAGAGGCGGATGATCAAGGCCCTGGAAAAAAGATCGCCGTCGGCATCGTCGTCCGCCTCTGAGCCGGGGCCGGGTTCCGTTTTGGTGTCTGCCGAGACCGGTGGCGACGACGCTCCGGACGGCGTGGTGATCCCGTTGTCCAAAGTCACCATTTTGAACCATCTTGATATGTCCTTGACGATCGCCACGAAGGACTATCGGAAGGAACTGGAAAAGTACCAGGGCAAGCTTAACCAAGCGCAGCGCAGGGCCCGGGAGCTTGGCATTTCCACCGTGCTGGTGTTCGAGGGGTGGGACGCCGCCGGCAAGGGCGGTGCCATTCGGAGGACGACGGCGGCGCTGGATGCCCGCGACTACCAGGTAATTCCCATCGCTGCGCCCACCGACGAAGAACGCGCGCAGCATTACTTGTGGCGGTTCTGGCGCCACTTGTCGCGTGCCGGGCGGGTCACGGTGTTCGATCGAAGCTGGTATGGCCGGGTGCTCGTCGAACGGGTCGAGGGCTTTGCCAGTGAAGCCGAGTGGAACCGCGCGTACGCCGAAATCAACGATTTCGAAGACCAGCTTGTCCGGCACGGGATTGTCCTTTGCAAATTCTGGGTCCACATAACCAAGGAAGAGCAGTTGGCCCGGTTCAAGGCGCGTGAAGGTGTCGTTTACAAGCGCTGGAAACTGACCGACGAAGACTGGCGCAATCGCGAACGCTGGGACGAGTACGAACTCGCCGTCAACGATATGGTCGAGCGCACCAGCACGTCGGTGGCGCCCTGGACCCTGGTGGAGGGCAACAGCAAGCGGTACTCGCGGATCAAGGTGATTTCGACCGTATGTGACAGCCTCACAACCGCTATTCAGCGGGTTGAGAAGGCCGCAGGCAAGACTTCCGGCGGCAAAAACCTCAAGAGGACGGGATGACAGACCCAGCCGATCAATTGACATCACCCGATGCGAACGCTGGTGATAGCGACACGCTGGCGCCGGCCAGTCCGAAGAAGAAGGCTGAACTTCGGGATGGTCGGGGAAGCGCCAAATCTTCTCCCAGCTCGGCGTCCGACCCCACCGCGCCGGAGGCGGCGCATCCGCTGGATCCGGCGGTCACGACGTCCACGAGGCTTGATCCACCCGGGTCATCGGTGCAGGTGAAGCCGGATGGGGATTATGACCTTCGGGCGCCGGAACTCTATCTAAACCGCGAACTTACCTGGTTCCAGTTCAACGCACGGGTCCTTAACGAAGCACGCGACCGGCGGACGCCTCTGCTTGAACGCGTGAAATTCCTCGCCATCGCGTCATCGAACACCGACGAATTCTTCATGAAGCGGATCGGTGGGCTCAAGCAGCAGATCGGCGCCGGTGTCCAGAGGTTGACAGTGGACGGCCGGACGCCAAGCCAACAGCTGGCGGAATGCCAGGCGGTTATCCGCGATTTTCAGGTGCACAAGCGCGGAGTTTACATGGATATCCTGGCGGATCTTCGTCGCCACGATATTCACATCCGGCCTTTTGCCAAGCTAACCGCCGAAGAGCAGAGCGCGGTTCGAGCGGATTATCACGAAAACATCTTTCCCTTGATCACGCCGTTGGCAATGGACCCGGCGCACCCCTTCCCCTTCATTTCCAATCTTTCGCTCAACCTGTTGGTCACCCTGACCTATCCGGACGAGCGAGAACTGACCATGGCGCGGATCAAGGTGCCGGTGGGCGCCGGCGTTCCGAGATTTCTCCGCGTCGGCACCCTCAATCATTTCGTCATGCTTGAAGATGTCATGGGGCATTGCCTCGAGGACCTGTTTCCGGGAATGCGAATTGTGTGCTGGGATATATTCCGGGTCACCCGGAACGCCAATACCGAGAGGGACGAAGAGCAGGCGGATGATTTGGTGGCAATGATCGAGGCGGAATTGCGCGATCGTAAATTCGCGCCGATCGTGCGGCTGCAGACCCAAAAAGGCATCGATGACCATCACAAGGGGATGCTCGCCGCCGAGCTTGGACTGGATGCCGAGCACGATGTTTATGAAGCGGCGGCGATGATCGGCAAACGCGACCTGATGGAGATCGCGCAGCTGGACATTCCGGACCTTCAGTATCCAAGCACGCGGCCGATCACCAACACCAAACTTCAGGACCGCCGCAACATCTTCCATGTCATACGCGAAAACGGCCCGATACTGCTTCATCATCCATACGAGTCGTTCGTCACTTCGGTGGTACGTTATGTCCGCGAGGCGGCGGAAGATCCCAAAGTCTTAGCCATCAAGATGACGCTCTACCGGACGTCCGCCGACACCAACATCATCGATCACCTGATCGAGGCGGCGCGCAACGGCAAGCAGGTCGCGGTGGTGGTGGAACTGAAGGCGCGGTTCGACGAGGCCGCCAACATTCAGTGGGCCTCACGGCTCGAGGAGGCGGGCATCCACGTGACCTATGGGGTGCTCGGCCTGAAAACCCACGCCAAACTCATCTTGGTGGTGCGGCGCGACTACAACGGATTGCGCCGTTATGTTCACATCGGCACCGGCAACTATCACGCCGGCACGGCTCGGTTGTATGCCGATCTCGGAATGTTGACGTCGGACCCGAAGGTTGGGCTCGATGTGGGCGATTTGTTCAATTACCTCACCACGGGTTGCCGGCCGGCCCGGAACTATCGGAAGCTATTGGCGGCGCCCAATACCTTGAAAAAGGCTCTGCTTGCCAAGATCGACCGGGAAATCGTGGTGCACGAAAAGAACGGATCCGGGTTGATCCGGTTCAAGACCAACGCCTTGGAGGATCCCGACATCGTCGAAGCGCTGTATCGCGCATCGAGGGCGGGCGTTAAGGTGCAATTGATCGTTCGTGATACGTGCCGTTTGCGGCCCGGCATTCCCGGTCTCTCCGAAAACATCACCGTGATCGGCATCGTCGGCCGGTTCCTGGAGCACACCCGGATTTATTATTTTTGCAACGGCGGCGCCGAAGAATTCTTCATCGGTTCCGCCGATTTGATGACCCGGAACCTCGAAAGCCGGGTGGAGACCGTTGCGCCGGTCGAGGAATCCGCACTGAAGGCGGAAGTTGCTGAAATCCTGAACGAACAGCTGAGGGATTCTCGCAGCGCATGGGATATGCAGCCGGATGGCACCTATATTCAGCGTCGTCCAAAACGCGGTGGCCGGGGCCGCGCCTGCCAGGACGCGATGGTTGCCGCCGCCGAAAAACGGGCGCAAAAGTCAAAGCGGCTGCGCAAGGTGAAGCCAAGAGCTTTCGCGCGGCGCGTGCCCAAATAGGTTCCCAACCCTGAATTTCCGACCCTTGAGGCTGTTTTCGTGAAGACGATCTATTTGCTGCGCCATGCCAAATCCAGTTGGAAGGACGCGACCCTTAACGACTTCGATCGTCCCCTCAACAAGCGCGGCCGGCGGGCTGCCGCTCGGATGGGCAAATACCTCGTCGCCAATGGAATCGAACCGGCGCAGATCCTGTGCTCGTCCGCGGAACGGACGCGC
>JGI12210J13797_11611702_pt1 | contig 12318 bp, 18 predicted proteins | sample ElkSlonscriptome_3_FD_13797 | JGI IMG/M metagenome (IMG submission 13797) | reverse complement strand
GTGCCGATTTCGTATCGTGAGAACCCTTCGCCGTTTTCAAGAGCGTCGATCTGGCCGTCGCTGCCGATCCGGCAAGTGAACCCGTTTCCATCCGCAATCCGACCGGAAACGGTCCAGCCAGTGCCGGTGCGATCCACGCTATCGATTTCGCTGACCGAGGCATCGATCTCGATGACTTCTACGCAGCGATCGATGGCATCATCGATGTCGATGGGACCATCGTTCGCCTCGGGAAAGGTCTGGAATCTGGCGGAAGGTGGCGCGCGGTATGCCTCGATACCGCGCGAACGCAGGTAATCGATCTCGCGCTGCTGTTCTTCGCTACGTCGGCGCAAATTATCGATTTCGCGCTCTTGCTGCCATTCGCGATCGCGTTCGTACCGGTTGTCACGGTCGACGATTACAACATCACGATCACGACGCCGATTGTTCGCCGCGCTGGCAATAGCTGCGATACCGCCAAGGATCGCCACTCCAGCCAGAACATCGCCGGCTCGCACGCCGCGACGGTGGCCGCGCCAGCCACGACGACCCCATCCGCCCCGACCCCAACCCCGGCGACCGCGCCACTCTGTTGTCTGCGCTTCCGCATCGTACACGCTCAGGTCGAAGGCGCTGCCGAGAAGCGAACCGGCATGATAGGGGCTTCCCAAACTCGCATCCATGTCGTTTGCCCCGCGTGCCGCATGTGCAGGCGTCCCGGACATCGAAGCGACAGCGAGCACGAATGCTCCTGCCCCCCACAGAATATTTCGAGCCATGGATGTTTCTCCTGTTCACTAAAATTTTTCAGCACACAGAGCGGCCACCACACGCTCGGATCTTGACGGGCCTGGACGGACCAGGATTACGTTTTCCTGAACCGCCCGTGACCGTTCCGCCTCGTTGCACGCCTGCGATCAGCGCAATCCCCGGATGCCGCGAAAGTCGATCCGCGGACGCACGCCGCGCTCGATCCGGCATGTGAACCGCCCGCGGTCGAAGTCGCGCCCGCGGTTATAACGCCCGCCCTGCACTTCCATCCGCCCCTTGATCCGCAGGCCGTTTCGCGTGCGGTCGACGTCGCGGATCTGTGTTACGTCGGCAAAGCGGTATCCGCCCCAGCGGCGTGCTTGTCGTTCTGCGGTCCGCACACAACGCTCGATTGCGCGCTCAACGCCGCGGCGACCGAAGTTTGCATCATAACCGCGAAAGCGACGATCGCGATAGCGCCGATCGCGATAGTTCCGGTCTCGCCGATCCCAATCGTCATCGCCATCGAAGGCTCCGGCGATCGCGGCGATTCCCCCGAGAATGACTGCGCCGGCTATGATTTCCTCAGCCCCAATTCCGCGGTCACGATCGCGGTAACGATGATCGTCAGCCATCGCCGGTGTTGCAGTTGCCAAGGCCATCGCGCCAACAGCAAAGGCCCCGAGCGAACCCTTGGTCATCATCGATTTATGCTTCGTCATGGCTTCGTCCTCCAACTAACAGCCGCCGCAGGATGCCAGCGACCTGGCGACCCTTGTGCTGCATTGTCTGTGAGACGAGACTGAAGCTACTCGACAGAAAATGTTCATGTTCAACAAGACTTGTGTGAACGTATCTTGATGGCAACATGAGATCTGGTTCTGGGCGTGTCTGATTTATCAGCGTCAGGACTGTTGACGCAGAGCCACGACATCGTTGGAGTGCGACGCAATCGGCAGGGCCTCTTCCGCCGACCTGCACGCGACTTCACGCGCGAGCTCACAAACGAGGCCGTACGGCACGGAAAAAGGGCCGACAGATCGCTCTGCCGGCCCGCTTTCGAGGTAAAGTTGGCAAGGCTCAGGCTTGCGCGTATTCGTCCTGATCGCTTGTCACCGGACCGCTATCCTGGCCCTTCGCATCTTCATCACGGTCGACCAGTTCGATAATGGCCATTTGCGCGCTGTCGCTGGCACGATACCCGGCCTTGATAATGCGCGTATAACCGCCATCGCGATCGCTGTAACGCTCAGCCAAAACACCGAAGAGTTTCTTGAGCTGCGTTTCGTCGAGCAGGCGCGCTTGGGCCAGGCGACGATTCGACAGGCCACCACGCTTGGCCAACGTAATCAGCTTCTCGACATAGGGCCGCAATTCCTTCGCCTTGGGAAGCGTGGTGTGGATCTGCTCGTGCTTGATCAGCGCAGCCGCCATGTTGCGGAAAAGGGCCTTGCGGTGGCCCGACTTGCGGCTCAGCTTACGCTGCGAAATTCCGTGACGCATTTCAATTCACTCCGTTCGAAAAGGGCCCGTATCAGGTAGCCCAGTGCCGGCGGCGCTTTACGTGAGGCGCGCCGCCAAAGCCCAAATCAACCAAGCAATTCCTGTTCGAGCTTCTTGGCCATTTCCTCGATGTTCTCCGGCGGCCATCCGGGGATGTCCATGCCCAGGCGCAAGCCCATGCTGGAGAGCACTTCCTTGATCTCGTTCAAGGACTTGCGACCGAAGTTAGGCGTACGCAGCATTTCGGCTTCGGTCTTCTGCACCAGGTCGCCGATGTAGATGATATTGTCGTTCTTCAGGCAATTCGCGCTGCGAACCGACAATTCCAGCTCGTCGACCTTCTTGAGAAGGTAGCGGTTGAGCTGGTTCGCGTCGTCTTCCTGCGGCTGCGCGGCCTGACCGATCATCGCGGCCTGAGGCTGTGGAATACCATCCTCGAAATGGACGAACAGGGTCAGCTGATCCTGCAAGATACGTGCAGCATAAGCTACCGCGTCATCCGGCGTGACCGTGCCATCCGTTTCGACCGTCAGCGAGAGCTTGTCGTAATCAAGCTCTTGACCGACACGTGCGTTCTCGACCTTGTAGCTGACCTGTCGCACCGGCGAATACAAGGAATCGACCGGAATGAGACCGATCGGCGCGTCGGCAGGACGGTTCATGACCGCCGGGGAATAGCCTTTTCCCACGTCAGCAGTCAGTTCCATGTTAAGCGTGGCACCCTCGTCGAGGTGACACAGGACGAGATCCTTGTTGGTGACCTCGATGTCGCCAGTCACGGCGATATCGCCCGCCTTGACCGTTGCGGGCCCGGTGACCGAAAGCTGAAGCCGCTTTGGCCCTTCGCCTTCCATCTTCAGCGCAATCTGCTTCACGTTCAGAACGATGTCGGTCACGTCCTCACGCACGCCGGCGAGGGAGGAGAATTCGTGCAGAACGTTTTCAATCTTGATCGAAGTGATCGCTGCCCCTTGGAGCGAACTCAGGAGCACTCGGCGCAGGGCATTGCCGAGGGTCAGACCGAAACCGCGCTCGAGCGGCTCGGCGACGAAGGTGGTCTTGCGCTGTTTGTCGCCGCCATCCTTGATTTCAAGAGCGTTGGGTTTCTTAAGTTCCTGCCAGTTCTTCGTATTGACGGACATGGATTTCCCCTAATTCGCCTTTCAGCGGGTTCAAATTTCGTATCGGGCCGTGCGCTGACAGGCAATCGGACCCGTTCGGCAGGCGACGACCGGAAGGGTCGCCGCACCGGATCGGCTCAGACGCGGCGACGCTTGGAAGGGCGCACGCCATTGTGCGGGATAGGCGTCACGTCGCGAATCGACGTAATGTTGAAGCCCACTGCCGCCAAACCACGAAGCGCGCTTTCGCGGCCGGAGCCAGGACCCTTCACTTCGACTTCGAGTGTGCGGACGCCGTGCTCGGCAGCTTTCTTACCCGCATCGTCGGCGGCGACCTGCGCTGCGTAGGGCGTCGACTTCCGGCTGCCCTTGAAGCCCATCGCACCTGCGCTCGACCAGCTGATGGCGTTGCCTTGCGCGTCAGTGATGGTGATCATGGTATTGTTGAAACTGGCGTTGATATGGGCGACGCCGCTGGAAATGTTCTTCCTGTCGCGGCGCCTGACTTTGCTCGGTTCGCGTGCCATGGTTCGGATATCCTTTGAAAAATGCGGATGAAGGTAAAAGCGTGTTCGGACCGGTTCCGGTCAGACGCTTACTTCTTCTTTCCTGCGATCGCCTTGGCCTTACCCTTGCGGGTACGAGCGTTGGTGTGAGTCCGCTGACCGCGAACGGGCAGCTGATTACGATGGCGCAGGCCGCGATAGGTTCGAAGGTCCATGAGACGCTTGATGTTCATCGCGGTGCTACGACGCAAATCACCTTCAACCGTGTGCTCATCATCAATCGTTTCACGGATACGCAGGATTTCCTCATCGGTAAGATCCTGCACGCGGGCGGAATGAGGAATGCCCAGCTTGTCGGCTATTCCCACGGCCGTCGTGCGGCCAATTCCGTGAATGTACGTAAGCGCGATGATTACGCGCTTGTTCGTGGGGATGTTCACCCCGGCAATACGAGCCAATTCAATTCTCCATGCTCCACAGGGGCGCCGACCGTGTGCCCACGTCCCCATCTCATCGCTCAACAACTCGGCAAGTTCGGAAACTGCGCCCGCGGCACTGCCCAAATATGGCAACTTACCCCAAACGGCAAAAAGCCCGGTCGGAACACCAATTTGGGCGCCGCCTGCCGGACCGCGTTCGAACGTGTCGAATGAGCCGCGCGCTTACGGCGATTCGCGTCTCAGGTCAACCACCATGCCAAAGGGATTAACACACGATGCAGAAGTCCTGTCGTTCCGCAGCGGTTAATCGTCAGTCAAATCCGTGAAGGCATCGGCAACGCTGGCCGCGTCTGCGTCGTTCGCTCCGCCGTCCGCTACTACTCCGTCACCTGGTTCTGCAATTCTGTCGTTTTCGCTGTCACTTGCATTCTTGGCTTCCGGCGCCGGCTTTTTTCCAGACGTATCAGGCGTCTCGACAGGGCCAAGGAGATCGGCCAGCCCGGTCAGCTGCTGCGTCAACACGCCGTCCACCGCGATTGCGATCGTCGAAGCATCATATCGCATCGGGCCGCCGACATTATACTCCCAGACGATACGGGTACCTGTCTCGACCTCGCTAAGCGTAACGGTGAGGATCCCTGTTACCGGCTCGCTCTGCAAAGGTCCGAGCGAACCCTGCATTCGTAGTGCACGTTCGGGATACGCCTGGATCACGCGCATATGCTCTACGCTTCCCTCCAAAGTGATGCGATTTGCATCTTCAACCTCGGGAATACGTTCGCAAAAACACCCGCCCGCCTGGGGCGTCAAGGACAGGTTTGCTGCATCCGCGGACCAGGTGTGTTCGTCAGACCACCAGCGCGAAGGACTGATCAAAGCGAGCCAGGTCGTTTTCGTGTCGGCTTCAACGACGGCACTGGTGCGAATTACGAAGTGATCGCCATCGAGATCGGTCACCTCGGCAGAGAGCGGAGTAGTGAAGGACACGCATGACAAAACAAACAAGCCAATAAGCGTTTTCGTCACGTCAAACTGATCCGGTAAGTTACGCTGAAACGTTTGCCGCAAACCTCGACGAATTGGTGCTTCCCCGCAATCATGCGAGGATGGCATCGATCGTGCGCGAGACTTCTGCAATCGGGGCCATCCCATCGATCCTTGTCACGATCCCGCGCTGTTCATACCCAGGCAGGATCGGGGCGGTCTTCGCCCGGTACTCATCCATGCGAGTACGCACCGTCTCCTCGTTGTCATCCGGGCGGCGCTTGAATTCCGTTGAGCCGCAAGCATCGCATATCCCTTCGATGGACGGAGGATTAGCCGTATCATGATACAAGGCACCGCACTCCGCGCACGAAAAGCGGCCGGTAATCCGCTCAACCAATGCATCGACGTTTACTTCGAGCTCGAGCACATGATCGAGGGCACGATCGTGTTTCGCCAGCAACGCATCGAGATCGTCTGCCTGCTGCGCAGTGCGCGGATAACCGTCGAAAATGGCTCCCGTCTCGGCGTCCAACGCAGAGAGGTTCGCATCGATCAGTTCGGACACGATCTCATCCGAAACCAGTTCACCGCGATCCATCACCGCTCGCGCCTTCAATCCAACAGGCGTCTGGCCTTTGACCGCAGCACGAAGCATATCGCCGGTCGAGAGTTGCTTCATCTTGTGCCGCTCGATGAGCCGGGCGCTCTGCGTGCCCTTACCCGCGCCGGGAGGTCCCAGAAGAATAATGTTCACTGAAAAAACAAGCCCCTTATCGCCGGCCTAGCGGACGATGCGCAACCGAATCGCGCGCCGTCCTGCCCGTGTGGTTCGGCCGCCACCATGCGTCAGCGCATGCGACCTTTCAACTTCGCCTTTTTTATAAGGTCGCCATATTGATGAGCCAGCAAATGCGATTGCACCTGACTGATCGTGTCGACAGTCACATTGACCACAATAAGGAGGCTGGTTCCGCCCAGGAATAGCGGAATGCCAGTTTGAGCGATCATGTATTCGGGCAGAACGCACACGAAAGTCAGATATATCGCGCCCACCACGGTGATCCGAGTGAGTACGTACTCAAGGTAATCCGCCGTCCGCTTACCGGGGCGAATTCCGGGAATGAACCCGCCATTCTTCTTGAGATTATCTGCAGTCTCCTCGGGATCAAAAACCACCGCCGTATAGAAGAAGCAGAAGAATATTATCCCCGCCGCATAGAGCAGCATGTAGATCGGCTGACCGGGTGCGAGATACTGGTTCAATGTCACGATTGCGGAACCGGTAGAACTGGTCGTATCGACCGAATTACCGGCGAAAGATGAGATAGTCAGCGGCAGCAGGAGCAGCGAGCTGGCAAAGATCGGCGGAATAACCCCGGCAGTGTTGAGCTTGAGCGGAAGATGCGACCGATCGGCCTGCATCATCCCGCGCTGCGTCGCTCGCTTCGGATATTGAATCAACAGCCGGCGCTGCGCCCTCTCAACGAATGAGATGAGCAGGATCAAACCCACAACCATTACGACGAAGAAGATGATGATTGTCGGCGCAATCGAACCAGTGCGCCCACCTTCGAACAGATTTCCGGCGAACGTCGGAAACTGAGCGACAATCCCCGCCATGATGATCAGCGATACGCCGTTTCCGATACCGCGCGCCGTGATCTGTTCACCCAGCCACAGGAGGAACATCGTCCCTCCTACCAGGCTGATCACCGCACCGAGCCTGAAACCGTAACCGGGATTGACGACCGCAGCGATCCCCTGAGCACTCGCATAACTTTCGAGCCCAGTGGCAAGAAACCACCCCTGGATCGCGCATAGGAAAACCGTTCCATAACGAGTGTACTGATTGAGCTTTTGCCGCCCAGACGCGCCCTCTTTCTTCAAAGCGGAGAGCGTGGGATGCAACGCGGAGGCCATCTGAACGACAATCGACGCCGTGATGTAAGGCATGACGCCAAGCGCGACGAGGCTCATATTCGCGAGCGCGCCTCCGGTGAAAGTGTTGAACAGGTCGATCAACGTACCCTGCGACTGCGCCGCAAGCTCATCCAGTGCCAGCGGATTGATACCTGGCAACGGCACAAAGCTGAGGAAGCGGAAAACGATCAGCACCCCGAGTGTGAACCAGATACGCTGGCGCAGTTCGGTCGCCTGGGCAAAATTGCCGAGGTTGAGGTTGCTGGCGATGTTGTCGGCGCGTGATGCCATTGTAACGTATCGATCCTAGGGTTTCTGGGTCACCGCAGATGACTGGTCGGACGCCTTCCATAACTGGTCGCCCAAATATGGTGGCTGAGCGATCAAGCGATGCGAACCGTTCAGGCACTAGCGCATCACCGGCTAAATAGGAAGCGAGGAGCTCGTTGTCGAACCCCTCGCTTGTCAATTCATCCGATTTTTTATCCAAGAGGCCTTTTCGAATTCAGCCGCCCTTGGCTTCGGCTTTCGCAGCCTTACGCTCCGCGTTCGTCGGAGAGGTAACCTCGACGCTACCACCGGCCTTCTCGACCGCGGCAATTGCGCCCTTCGTGGCGCCGGTGACGACAAATTTCGCTTTGGTGGTTATCTCACCCTTGCCGAGCAAGCGAACACCGTTTTTCCCGCCGCGTACAAGGCCGGCATCGCGAAGCGTCTGTTCGGTCACGTCGGCCTTGCCATCAAGCTTGCCGGCATCGATAAATTTCTGGATCATACCGATGTTCACTTCGGCATAATCCTTCCCGAACGGATTGTTGAACCCACGCTTCGGCAGGCGCATGTGGAGCGGCATCTGCCCGCCCTCAAAGCCCTTGATCGCGACGCCCGACCGGCTCTTCTGACCCTTTTGGCCCCGCCCGGCAGTCTTTCCCTTGCCCGAACCGATGCCCCGGCCCTTGCGCAGGCGATCCTTGCGGGCGCCTTCATTATCGCGGATGTCGTTCAGTTTCATAATTGCACTCGCTTTCGCTTTGTTCGCGCTGAAAGATGTTGGGGAATTTCCAGTCCCCGGATCACTAATCGATGACTTCAACCAGGTGTGGAATGGTGGCGATTGCCCCACGCACTTCAGGTGTGTCCTTGCGTTCGACGACCTTGTGCATCTTGCCAAGGCCCAATCCGATCAGAACTTTTTTCTGCGATTCCGGTCGGCGGATCGGCGATCCGATCTGTTTGATTTTTATGCTAGCCATGATGCTTTACTCCACGACAGCGGCAGCGTCGGCTTCCGCTTCGGCTTCATTGACCTGACCGCCGCGACCAAGGAGATCAGCGACCTTCTTGCCACGACGCTGCGCTACAGATTTGGGAGAGGTCTGGTCAAGCAGCGCATCGAAAGTCGCCCGGATCATATTATAGGGATTGGACGAACCAACCGACTTGGTCACGACGTCGGAAACGCCAAGGCTTTCGAACACGGCGCGCATCGGGCCACCCGCGATAATCCCTGTCCCGGCCGGCGCTGCGCGCACGGTTACCTTGCCTGCACCGAACCGGCCTTTGCCGTCGTGATGAAGCGTGCGTCCTTCCTTCAGCGAAACTCGGATCATCTTCTTGCGTGCAGCAGCAGTCGCCTTTGTTATCGCCTCGGGAACTTCGCGAGCCTTGCCCTTCCCGAACCCGACGCGACCTTGCCCATCACCGACCACTACGAGCGCGGCAAAACCAAAGCGCTTACCACCCTTCACGGTCTTGGAGACGCGGTTGATGTGCACCAGCTTCTCGATGATGCCATCGTCTTCTTCCTGGCGACCGCCACGGCGATTGTCACGTCCGCCACCACGACCACGACCGCCACCGCGATTATCGCCTCCCCGACCACGGTTTCCGCCACGCTGTTGACGCGGCTGTTCGGTAGGCTGAGCGCTGGGCTCCTGTGCGGCAGACTGGTTGTCGGCAGCCTCAGACGGGGTCTTGGCAGCCGGAGTCACGTCGGCGTTGGCCTTGGCAGCCGCAGCCTCAGGTGTTTCGGGAACGGCGGGCGCGGCATTTTTAGCTTCGCTTTTCGTTTCGGGGGTCTTGTTCTCGTCGGCCATAATCAGAACTCCAGCCCGCCTTCACGGGCGGCATCGGCCAGCGCCTTCACGCGACCATGGTACAGGAACCCACCGCGATCGAACACTACGCTCGTCACGCCGGCCTTCTTGGCGGCATCGGCAATATCCTTGCCGACCTTAACGGCAGCATCGACATTCGCGCCGCTGGACTTTTCGCCCAGCGTGGAAGCGGCAGCAACGGTGCGACCCTGCGCGTCGTCGATGACCTGGGCGTAAATATGACGGCCGGTGCGGTGTACGGAAAGGCGCGGTTTTTCGCCAGAACGAGCGCGAAGTGCGCTGCGAACGCGGCGACGGCGCCGTGCAAAAAGGGAGAGTTTTGCCATCTTACTTCTTCTTCCCTTCCTTGCGGAAGATATACTCGCCGCGATACTTGATACCCTTGCCCTTGTAGGGCTCGGGCTTGCGGAACTCGCGAATTTCTGCAGCGAACTGGCCAACGGCCTGCTTGTCGATGCCGCTGATCTCGACCGTTGTCTGATCAGGGGTCTTGACCTCGACACCTTCGGGTACCTGCAGGTCGACATCATGGCTGAAACCAAGTTCAAGCTTCAGAGTATTACCCTGTGCCTTCGCCCGGTAGCCGACGCCGGAAAGCTCCAGCGTCTTGCTGAAGCCAGCGGTCACGCCCTCGACCAAATTCGCTACCAAAGTGCGCTGCATGCCCCAATAGGCACGCGCTTTCTGGCTGTCATTAGCGGGATTGACCTGAATTTCGTCACCCTCGACCTTGTAATCGATCAAGTCGGACAGGCCCAATGTGAGCGTGCCCTTCGGACCCTTCACACTGAGTTGCCCGTTCTCGATATTTGCAGTGACCCCACCGGGGATCGGCACTGCTCTTTTGCCAATGCGGCTCATCAGAACACCTCCGCCAGCACTTCGCCGCCGACATTGGTTTCTCGCGCCTCGTTGTCCGAAAGCACGCCACGCGGTGTCGAGACGATCGTGATACCAAGCCCGCTGCGAACACTCGGGATCTCTTTCGAACCCGAATAGACACGCCGGCCAGGCTTGGACACGCGGGCGACGTACTTGATCGCAGGCTCGCCTTCGAAATATTTCAATTCGATGCGCAGCGCCTTGTGCTTGCCGCTCTCGTCTTCGCTGTAGCCGCGAATATAACCTTCGCGCTGAAGCACTTCGAGAACGTTTGCACGCAGCTTGGACGCGGGGCTGAGGACGGAATCCTTCTTCGCCTGCTGTCCGTTGCGGATGCGGGTGAGCATGTCACCCAGGGGATCGGTCATTGCCATCTATCAGGTCCTCACCAGCTCGACTTGGTCAGCCCAGGGACCATGCCCCGGTTGCCGAGTTGCCGCAGTTCGATGCGATTGATACCGAACTTGCGATAATAGCCGCGCGGGCGGCCGGTGGTGGAGCAGCGATTACGCACGCGGGTCGGATTAGCGTTACGCGGAATCTCAGCCATTTTAAGGCGCGCGATAAGCCGTTCAGCCTCATCAAGCGATTCATCATTCGCGATCGCCTTCAGCTTCTCGTACTTAGCTGCGTATTTTTTAACGAGCTTCTTGCGTCGCTCGTTTTTATTGATCGAACTCAGTTTCGCCATGGACTTAAGCTCTCTTCTTTCGTGTGAATACGTTCATGATCGACGCGGCGGCGTTAAGCCGCTTCCTTCTGCTGTGCGGCTTCACCTTCGAAGGGAAAGCCGAACAAGCGCAGTAATTCGCGCGCCTCTTCATCGGTCTTGGCGGTCGTGGTCACGATGATGTCCATCCCACGCACCTTTTCGATTTTGTCATAGCTGATCTCGGGGAACACGATCTGCTCCTTGAGACCCATTGCGTAATTTCCACGCCCATCAAACGAACGCGCGTTCAGTCCGCGAAAGTCGCGAATCCGCGGCATTGCAATAGTCACGAGACGGTCGACGAATTCGTACATCCGTTCGCGCCGCAGGGTCACCTTGCAACCGATCGGCATGCCTTCGCGGAGCTTGAACTGTGCAATAGACTTCTTGGCCTTCGTGATCACCGGCTTCTGGCCAGCGATCAGCGCCATTTCCTCGGCCGCGGTCTGGACTTTCTTCTTGTCCTGGCTCGCCTCGCCAACGCCCATGTTGAGCGTGACCTTTTCAAGCCTGGGAACCTCAAGCCGGTTTTTGTAACCGAACTTTTCGGTCATCGCCTTCACAACTTCGTCGTCGAACTTCGTCTTGAGGCGAGGTGTATAAGCTGCATCAGCCATCGATAGTCTCCCCACTTTTCACGGCGACACGCACCTTCTTTCCGTCTTTTTGTTCAAAACGGACACGGGTGGGCGAGCCATCCTTGGGATCAGCCAATGCGACCTTCGAGATATGCATCGGCGCGGGAAAGCGATCGATGCCACCTTGGGGGTTAGCCTGGCTCGGCTTGCGGTGACGGGCAGCGACATTGACACCCTCGACAACGACCTTGCCATCTTTAGGCAAAACCTGAGTGACTGTCCCAGTCTGGCCCTTGTCCTTGCCCGAGAGCACGACGACGCTGTCGCCCTTCTTGATCTTGGCAGCACTCATGTCAGATCACCTCCGGAGCGAGGCTGACAATCTTCATGAAACCGCGTCCGCGCAGTTCGCGCACAACCGGCCCAAAAATACGGGTGCCGATAGGTTCCTCGTTCTTGTTGACCAGCACTGCCGCGTTGCCGTCGAAACGGATGACACTACCATCGGGGCGGCGTACATCCTTGCGAGTGCGCACGATCACAGCGCGGTGAACGTCGCCTTTCTTGACCTTCGCGCGAGGTTGGGCTTCCTTTACGGAAACCACGATAACGTCGCCCACGGACGCGAAACGCCGCTTCGAGCCGCCCAGCACCTTGATGCACTGGACGCGCTTTGCGCCGCTATTGTCCGCGACGTCGAGATTGGATTGCATCTGGATCATCGATCCGGTTCCTTCTCTTGGCTTACCGGGACGGCCCGTTCATCGGGCGCCCGACAGTTCCTTCGTCTAAATCTGCGATCCGGCGTTCAATTGCCGGG